>Ga0181346_1000739_pt1 | contig 14395 bp, 13 predicted proteins | sample Su13VDMM15DN_FD_130100 | JGI IMG/M metagenome (GOLD analysis project Ga0181346, IMG submission 130100) | Freshwater viral communities from Lake Michigan, USA - Su13.VD.MM15.D.N | ecosystem: Environmental > Aquatic > Freshwater > Lake | place: USA: Michigan | collected 2013-07-15 | reverse complement strand
GTTAAAAGGAATTGACCCCGATATTAATAGAGAAACATTTTCAGAGTACAAAGGAACAGATGCAAATAAGCATAACGCATTACACGATGCAACAATTATAAAATCTTGTTATAACAAACTAGTAAATATATAAAAATGAAAAAGACAATTATCCCAATGCTATTATTAGCAGTATTAATCTTTAGTACAACACCACCAAAGTACACACTTGAAGAAACAGATGCAATCAAAGTGTTTAATCAGTTGCAAATCCTAAAAGAAGTGCTACCAAATTCAGACCTATCCGCAAAAAACGTAACCCAAATAATGAAGCAAACAGATAGCCTACAAGCCATTATAGTTACTCAATACAATAAATTCCATCCTGACACAACCAAAACAAAAAAATAATGAACTTTAGATTAGCGATACACCTTGTATTTTCTTTATTCTTTTTTCTGTTTTTATTAATTAACGGGGAAGATTTTGATTTATTAAAAATAGGTGTATCGTTTGTCTTGTTTTGGTTTATGCACTTTTTATTGATTATATTTTTTGATAGAAAAAACAAATAAATGGCGATAAGTTTAATCACAATGGGTGCGGGGAATGTAAAAGTTCTTAAAGACACTTTAGAAAGCTTTAAGGGTGTAGTGGATGAAGTAGTTTATGGAGATATGCTTTTATTTAAAGAAGATAGAGATTTGCTTCACACATACAAGAAAGAATATAACATAAATATCCGACCACTACCATTTAACTATATCTTTCAAATGGGGTTTGCAAGTTGCTTAAATTTTCTTGCATCACACGCAAAAAACGACTATGTGTTATATATGAACACATCAGAAGTTATTGACGAAGATTATGGAATACTTGAAACTATTGAAGCCAACCCACAATGCAATATGTTCTATTTCAACCATCGTGAAGAAAAGCATAGATGGTTTAGGTGCTATAACAAAAAGCGATTGCAATGGAGTGGGGTAATACACGAAGAAGTAGTGCCTATTGTTGGTGACTTTGTGCCATATCACAAGCCAATATTTATGATGAAAGATTTGGAAAAAGATATGGACAACCCATTGAAAGCAGCCGTATTTAATTCAGTAAAAGAACTATCTTATTTTAATAACTATATGAAATTAGTAGATGCCCCTAAAGGAGTAGGTGCTACTAATTCAGGGTGGTTTCAATTTGCAAAAGATAACTACGATAGTATGAAAGAAAGGTTATTACAAAAAGGTAAACAGTACGAAGCGTTTATGATTGGAGATTTTAATATGCTTATGGATGAAATAAAAAATTCCGACTATTTTAAAACCGCACGATTTGAGAGTTCACACGGAATGAATTTTCAAGGTGCAAGAAAAGATATTTTATAATGAGAACAACTATCCTTATTCCCCATTACGGCACACCAAAGATAACCGCATACTCTATTTACAAGTTTTTAGAGCATAAAGGGAAGCACGATTTAGATATTATAGTCATTGACAATAAAAGTAGTGACGGAACTATCCGATGCCTTGACCCATTTCTTGACAAGGGGGTAAGAGTTATTAATTATCCAAACCATAAGCTAAGTTCGCACGGGATAGCACAAGACTATGCTTTAGAAAATGGGTATGTGGAAACAGACTATTTTATTACAGCAGAAACAGATAGCTTTCCAACAAGCGACCAATACCTTGATGAAATAGAAAAACTAATTAATGAAGGTTACGATATGGGTGGTACGGTTATGCAATTAAGTGGTGGGCAATACCTTCACGGTTGCGGTTCTTTTTATTCAAAGAAAATGTGGCAAGAAGCATACGAATACTGCAATCAAATACCTTACACTTATTTTCCTAATATGTCCAACCGTGAAGGATTTGACGGACACACAATGATACACCATAAAGTTTTATTAAAGGTTCTTAAAAACCCCGAAGATTATTTTGATTTAGCAAGTGGGTATAAAGGATTAAGCATTACAGAAATGTTAGGCAAAGCAGACCATTATTCAAGCGTAGTAAGCCCATTCCACAACGGAATGGGTATGTTGCAAGAATCAGTAAAAACATACGGTCAAAGATGCGAACAATCAGAAGTTCCAAATATATTACTTAACGGAAATGCTAAGATAATCTACCGTGTTGGCTATGAACCTAGTCAATGGCTTTTCTATTGGGCATTAGCTATGAATAAAAAAGTAGCATACATTCCATTTGAAACAAAGTGGATGCCCAATAGAGTAAACCAACAACAAGAATACACTAAAACAATACACGGTTTTTGTCACCTTTGGAGTGGCTCGGCTCACGTAGATATGAAAGGAACGGAACTAAATGATGTGTATGAATTTAAAAGCAACTTAATAAACGAATTATACGAAAGTATGCCACAACAATTTAAAATTAATCAATAATGGAAGCAAAAAAAGTAATTAAAAATTTTTCGCACTTTGGTAATTTGGGTGATGCAATAGCAAGTCTACCCGCACTAAGACAGTTTTTTAGAAAAACAAATATTAAGCCAACCCTTTACTTAGTTAAGAACCACCCCGCTATTTATGCACACGGCTTAACGCATCCTACTAAAGACGAAAAGGGTGTTGAGGTTAGTTTAAATCAGGAAGTATGTGAACTAATAAAACCACTTATTGAAGCGCAAGATTACATTCAAGAAGTTAAGATTATAGATAGTGACGACTACGAAAGTAGCGACATACACATTAACCTTAGTGAAATAAGAAACACTTATGTAGGTTGCCCAAGTTTTGATTTAAGACGTTGGTATTTTTATGTGTTTCCTGATTTAGCTTGTAACCTATTTGAACAATATATCTTTGTTGAAGATTCCGAAAAAGATTTAGCAAAAGGTAAAATAATTATAAGCAGAAGCGAAAGGTATCGCAATGAAAGTATTGATTATTCTTTCCTAAAAAAGTATGAAAAAGATTTATTGTTTTGCGGAACATTTAGGGAGTATAATAACTTCACAATGCAGTTTGATTTAGAAATAGAAAAACTTATTATCAAAGATTTCTATGAGTACGCACAAGCGTTAAAGCAATGTAAGCTACACCTATCAAATCAAACAATGGCTTTTCAAATTTCACAAGGGCTACAAATACCAAGAATAGTAGAACTATGCCCCGATGCACCTAATGTTATTCCAACGGGAGAAAAAGCATACGATTTCTTCTCTCAATTAGGGGCTAAATATTATGTTGATGAATTGATGAAATAAAAAAAGCCCCAACTAAACATTGGGGCAATTTTTTTGTCTTTAAGGCTTATGCGTTAAAGAGAGTAACCAATGCGCTTTGAGTTTCTGTAACATAATACAAAGTACCATCGGCAATTTGTAATGCAGAATACACATTGTAACCCGTAGATAAGCTACGTTCAGGTGAACCGCTAACATCTCTTACGATTACGCCTTGTGTTGGGAAAGCCAATCTTTGAGAATTTGCAGTACCTACACCAACCCTTTGATTGATTTGGTAGACGTTTAATGCTACTAAATTTGTTGCCATTTTTCTTAAATTTAAGATTTGAATGAATGAATGAAACCAAACTTAAATATATTTTTTTGTTGGTGTTTTCTTTTGGTATATATTAGCACCCAATAAGCCACCAATTTGATAAAAAAGTTTACAATAAGAATAAAAGTTGGGTTGTACGAAAAACTAAAAGAGTACGCCAAAGAAAACTTTATGACCGTAAACGGGGCTATAATTCATATTCTTAACCAATTTCTAAACAAGAAACAATAATTATGAGAAAAGAAGTATTATTTGGTGCTGATGCACGAAAAGGAATCCTTGCAGGGGTAAATAAAATAGTTAATGCCGTTAAGGTAACTATGGGTGCTGCGGGTAAAACCGTTTTAATTGGTAATGCCTTTTATGGTAATGATGGTTTGGTAAATGAGCCTACTATTATAACTAAAGACGGATTTTTAACAACAAAGCATTTTCAATTAAGCGACCAAGTAGAACAAAGGGGTGCAATGCTTATTAAAGAAGCAGCATTTAAAACCGTTGAAGAAGCGGGTGATGCTACTACTGCTACTACCGTACTTGCGGGTGCATTAATAAACGGTGGTATGAAATTAGTAGACGAGGGGGCTAATTCTCAAGAAGTCAAAAAAGGTATTGATAAAGCGGTTGAATTATTTATTCAAGAACTAAAAGAAATTGCCGTACCCGTTGCGGGAGATAATAATAGAATTTTACAAGTAGCTACCGTTTCAGCAAATAACGATGCAGTAATTGGTAAATACATTGCAGATGCTTATGAAAAAATAGGTCACGATGGGGTTATTGATGTAACCACTTCAAACGGATTAACAACAAACATTAAAGTTGCCGATGGTTTTAAGTTTGATAAAGGTTGGGTAAGCCCGTTGTTTGTTACCAATAAGGCAAAAGAAATTGTAGAGTTTGAAGAGCCGTTAATTTTACTATACGACAAAAGAATTAACCACCATAGCCAAGTAGAAGCAGCGTTAAATATAGCTATCCAAAGAGGCAGACCAATGCTTATTATTTGCGAAGATGCAGAAGGTCAAGGATTGGCTTTTTTAGGTATGAACAACGTGCAACAAAGAATCAGGGTTTGCGTGGTTAAATCTCCAAGTTTTGGTGACGAAAGAAGGGATTATATGGAAGATATGGCTAAACTAACGGGTGGTGCTTATATTTCAGACTTACACGGTTTGGATATTAAAGAAGTAAAATTTAACCAATTAGGTTCTGCCAAGAAGGTTATTGTAACCAAAGAAGAAACGGTTATTATTGGTGGTCAAGGTGTAAAAGATGATATTGACGAATTAGTGAATGACCTTAAAATGAACCTTGCAGAAGCTAAAACACAAGAAGATAAATTTCCTATTGAAAAGCGTATAGCAAGACTAACGGGTGGGGTTGCTGTTATTGAAGTTGGTGCTGCAACTGAAAGTGAATTAGGTGAAAAATTAGATAGGTACGATGATTCAATTCGGGCAGCGAAAGCGGCTATTAGTGATGGCATAGTAGCGGGTGGCGGTACTGCAATGCTTAGAATTTCAGAAAGATTAGCGTTTAAGAAAACAGAACTTACCGACTTTGAAAAAGGACAGCAGTTAGTAGCCGAAGCATTGTTAGCACCACTAAAGCAAATATCAGAAAATGCGGGTATAGATGGCGATAAAACCCTAAATAGAGTGCTTGGGTTAAGCACAAATGTAGGGTACAATGTAAAATCGGGGGAGATTGAGGACTTAATGGAAAGCGGGATTATTGATTCCGTAAAAGCATTACGTTGTGCGTTAGTAAATGCTGCGAGTGTTGCGGGGTCAGCAATTACGTCAGAATGTGTTATCATAACCGTAAGCTAATTGTTCCACAAAAAACATATTTAAAATGTCAATAAAAGCAACCAACAACTACATTTTTCTTAGAAAAGATGAAGATATTTCTGAAAAGAACGGTTTAATCTTACCGCAAACAGATAAGATAAAAACACATACGGGAACGGTGTTTAGCGTAGGTGGAAAAGTTACAGACCCCGATATTAAAAAATCGGTTGGACTTACCGCTTTGTTTCACAAAGGAATAGGTTTTAGCATTGAAGAAGATGGAGAAACATTCCTTGTATTACAAGAACACGAAATTATAGCAATTAAAAAGTAGCTTAATGCAATCAGTAAACAATAGAATTATTGTAAGGGTAAATATGTCACAAAAGAACGAAATGCTTATTGGTGACGTATTAGTAAAGGCTGCATTGATTTATAACACCAATTATAGGGAAAAGTCACCCGTTATTGCACAAGTAGTTTCAGGTAATGATAAGCTAAAAGAAGGAATGTTAATTTGTTGCCACCATAACCACTTCTACGAACCTTCACCCTATTTTTTGGAAGATAATCTTTACAGCATCCCTTACAATAAAACCATATTTGGGTACTTTACAAACGATGGCGAACTAATACCTATTTGCGATAATGTACTTGGAAGCCGTATTAAAGTTCCGTCAAATATTCCTTTGCCACCCGAATTAGTTGAAACATACAAGAACAAGGTTTTAGTCACAAATGGACACGGAACAAAGTACAAGAAAGGGGAAACTATCTTTACAAGACCATCAGCACCCTACGATATTGTCTATAATTGGGGCAATAAGGAACATATTGTAACCAAAGTTTCGGGAGATATGATTGTAGGATATAAGTCATTGAAGGATTAAAATATCCTTAAATTCCAAAAAAATGGTATTTTAGCTAAAATTTGTTTATATGTCTGAAAATAACGCTAACCAAGTATCAAGTAACCCACTTCTTCAAAGGTTCTTTGATTCCCCTGCTGAAAGGCAAAATATAGAAAACGGTAAGCGAATAGTAAGTGCTTTTTACCAACAACAAGTATCAAATCAAACAAATCTAAACTTCTTTTTTGGTAGGAAGCAAAGATGGCAAGAACTTCTATTGTGGGCTAAGGGTTCGCAAGATATGAAGCAGTTTTTGAATATGATTGATGTTTCAGACGCAAACAAGGCTTATGTAAACTTAGATACTACCCCGCAAAGAATAGCTGCAAAATTCGTAGGTACGCTTGTGGAAAGTATGGCTAAAAACAAAACCTACCCACAAGTAAAAGCTATTGATGATGGCAGTATGAACGAAAAGCAGCAAAGATTATTTGACGCTTTGTATCGTATGTACGACAAGGACTTAATTAACCAATTAAGCGAAGAAGCGGGAGTGCAATTTGAGCCACCAAATGCTTACGTTCCCGATGATGAAATTTCAGCAAAAGTATATTTTGAATTAGAAGATAGGTTGCCAAAAGAAATGCGTTTTGAACAAATGCTTCTTAACACGCAAAACAATATTAAGTTTGAAAGAGTGCTTAATAGAAAAGGCATTTTTGATTTAGTTACATTAAATTTTGAGGCAACAAAAATTGAAAGATTAGCACCAAAAAGCTATACAGTAAGAAAGTGCGTACCCACTAATATGGTTTACAACTTTTTTATGAATGACACGGGAGAGCAAGAAATATCAATGATTGGAGAGTTTTATAATTTAAAAGTAAAAGACTTTAGAGAAAAGTTTGGCAAGTCTGAATCAAATCCAAGCGGATTGACAGAACAACAAATATTTGAACTTGCTCGTTCTTCAACAAATAAAAACATAGGTACGTTTAGTTTTAATTGGATTCCACAATGGGAGTATTCAGCAAGTAACGTATCAAGACCTTATGATGATTATTCTATTATGGTTTTTGATTGCGAAATTGATTGTGGCGAAGATGCTTATTACGTTCAAAAGAAAGACAATTTTGGTAGAGATATTATAGAATCAAAAAAAGGCGTACCGTATCAAGTAAAGCAAAAAGACGGTAACGTAGTAAGACAAGAAAAGCCTGATAATGTAGAAGTAATTAAGAAAAAAAGAAATTCTTGGATGCGTGGTGTTTATGCACCATACGGTGATGTAATGCTTTATTGGGGTAGACCCGATGTTATTGTTTGCCCCTATACTTCTGTAAATAAAACACTATCTTCTTACACGGTAAATATTCCTAATAATGATGGAGATTATGTGCCGTCTTTATTTGAAAGAATACTTGAACCACTAAAAGAATATTCACTTACTAAATTAAAACGTAAGCAGTTAATAACTCAAGTAAAACCTTCGGGAATTAGAATAGATATTGAAAGTGCAAGAAATTTAGATTTAGGTAATGGAGATAGTATAGCGTGGGAAGAAGTAGTAAGAATATACAATCAAACGGGAAATGAAGTTTGGAGTAGTAAAGGGATAGACCCACTACAACCACAAGCCCCGCCATTAAGCAATACAGTACAAGACAATACAGTACAGAAGATAGCAGAACTAACAAATATTCTAAACGCTATTGTTGCAGAAATACGAGATTTAATAGGTGTTCCCGTTTATCGTGACGGTTCTGATGTAGGCGATAGAACGGCTGCGAAATTAGCAGAAGGACAAAACGCAAGTTCTTATAACGTAACTGATTTTATCTTAAATGCACACAACCAAGTATGGGAAGAAACATACTACAAACTTTGCCTACTTCATTGGAACGATATAGTAAAAGAAGAACCTGAATCAGCAAACGATATGCTTAACACAAGGTTTGATGTATCTATTCAAATGAAGTCTACCGAATATCAAAAGCAACTAATGGAAGCAGATATTCAAAGATGGTCACAAGTAGTAGATGCTCAAGGAAACCCAATGCTTTCACCAAAAGATGCAATGATACTTAGGGATATTGAAAACCCTAAATTACAGAGGTGGTATTTGGTATCAACTTTAGAGAAAAACAAACGTGAATCAGAAGAAAGAAGCGCAAGGTTGCAGGAACAAAATGCGGCTGTACAAATGGATTCTATGAAAGCAGCTAAAGAAGAAGAGTTTAAAGCATTAGAAGCTAAAATGGTTATTGATACTAAGTCAAAACAATTTGAAAGCAAAGAAAAGAAAGAGCAAATATTTTTAGAAAAAATTGGTGAAATGCGTAAGGCGGGGATAACGCCACCGCCTGAATGGGTAAGAGTAGAAACCCAAATACTTCAAGGCTTATTAATGGATGCTTCCGTAGAAAATAGAGAAACAGAAATGGCTATTGAACAAGGAATACAAGAAGCAGAGCAAGAGCAAATGGCAGCAATGCAAGAACAACAAATGCAAGGTCAAATGCAACCCCAAGAACAAATGATGTAAATATGGAAACATTAGAAGAACTAAAAGAGAAATTAAAATTTTACGAACAAAACGGGGCAGCTAAAGCAGCATACGCTATCAACAGAAAGTTAAACGAGTTAGCAGATATGCTTAATAGAACCAACGTAGCTACTATTGATATTGCAGACGCTAAAGACAAATCATTTGAAAGATTGAAAGCGGCTTGGGGTGAAATGGCTTCATTAGGTGAAGCGTATAAAACATTAGCTATATCTGCGGGAATAACGGGTGATGAAGATGCAGATGTAAGCAAAAAACCGTTTAATGATAGACTTGCATTAGATAGAAAATGAGTGAATATGTAGTAGTATATGGAACAAAAATAAAATTACCACCCCGACCAAAAGACGAGGAAGCGGTTAATTTTGGCAGACCAAGAAAAGAACAAAAATGGGAACGTGGGGAACTACCTGATTTTTTTAACGATGTTTCTTATACAAAAGATGGCAAATTAACACTAACAGCAGAACAAGATAAATACGCAGAACAAGAATTAGATAGGTGTAGAAATGGTTTGTGGATATGGATAGGTGAAAGAATGAGATATGTAACGGGGAGGTATTATTTCTATCTTAAATACTATGTTCTTGAAGATGGTAATGCGCCTGAATTTAGAGAAGCTGATAGGCTTTATTTTTTGTTTTGGCAGCATTGGTTTAATATTCTATGGTGCTTAGGTCTTGTGCGAATAAAGAAAAGACGACAAGGGGCTTCTTCTCAAAGCTGCTCAAATATACTCTACGAAGCAATATTTTTTAAGAATAGTAACTGTGGTTTATTATCTAAAACAAGGGATGATAGTAAGGCTACATTTACTGAAATGGTTACTAATGCCTATCAATTATTGCCTTGCTTTTTTAAACAAAGATTACAAGGTAAAGAAGATGCGGTAACTGAATTAGTGCTTATACACGACAAGGGAAGCTACTCAAAAATAAACTACAAAGCACCCGTACTAAACGCTTACGATAGGGGTCGTATGAGTTATGTGCTGTTAGATGAAGGTGGTAAGTACCCACAAGAAACACCCGTTTCAAGACTTCTTGCAATTATATCTAAGACCTTAGTAAAAGGGGTTAAGCGTGTGGGTTGGCTTGATGCCCCGTCTACGGTGAACGAATTAACTAAAGGTGGTGGTGCTGAATATAAAAAAGTATTTGAAGCAGCTAATCAATTCAAAAGACCCGTTACGATAAATAGATTAGTTAGATTTTTTCAACCCGCTTATGAAGCATACGAAGGTTTTATTGATGAATACGGTGATAGTGTTGTTGACGAGCCAACAGAAGAACAATACAATTATTTAGTAGAAAGATGGGTTCAAAAAAATGAAGATGGTGATTTAATTTCAGAACTTTCAGAGCAAGATATAAGACTTGGCGCAAAGGTCTATGTAATGATTAAGCGAAGGGATGGGTTAAGCGGTGTAGACTTGGAAGAAGAAACAAGGATGAACCCTTGCAATGAAGAAGAAGCATTTATGTTTGCGGGTCAAGGTTGTGAATTTAATTCTACCAACATTAACAATCAAATAAAAGAACTTGAAGAAAACCCCGTCTACATAAGACAAGCAAGATTAGTTCCAACAAAAGAAAAAGTACCAAAAAAATTCCCTACTCAAAAGGACAAAGAAAGGGAAGTAATTGGGTTTATGGATGATGCAAAAGGTGGTTGGTTTATACTTGAGCCACCAATGAAGCCTAATGATTACAAGGAATTTGGTGATTATTTAGAGCCAAAACCTGAATCACCATACATAATAGGCGTAGATACTACCCAACAAGATAGAATAGCCGAAAACGGTTCTGACCCTGCAATATGTGTATTTAAAAAGTCGGTTATAGTTGACGGAGAAGAAACGGGTATGTACCCCGTAGCCCTTTGGATTTCACCTACAAGACTTGATATTCATTTTGACGAAGAAGTAAGAAAAGCGTGTTTGTGGTATTCAGCAAAAGCAAACTATGAGATTGATAGAAGAACCGATTATTACCGACACTTCTGTAAGAAAAATTCACAAGCGTTCCTTCAATGGACACCAAAGGTTTTGCAGAACCCACTTAAAAGAAATTTTAGACTTGAGTATGGTAGCCGAAGTGGCGACCCTTTCCAATTACAGCAGATGCTTGAGATAAGTAAAATGTATATGGATGGAACGGATAACGATAATTACAACGGTCACGTTCACAGAATTAAGTTTATTCAAATATTAAAACAAGCGTTGACCTATGACCACTCAAACAGAACCCCAAGCGATTTATTTGTTGCATTGCAAATGGCATTAGTGGCAATATTTGGGGAAACTCAAGTGGTAAAAAAGCCAACTTCACAAACCAAAATACTACCAACCTATAAGATAAATATGGCAGTTTAAAATAATTTTTGCATTTATTTAACAATTACTATATTTGAATAACACATTAACCCCAAAAATATAAATTATGGCAGACGTTATCGTGGAAGAAAATAACCAAGAAGCGCAAACGCAAGAAGTTATTGAAAACACACAACAAACAGATTTTGCAGAGCAATTAAAGGCTGAAATGGAAATTGCCTTAAACGGTGGTGTTCCTTTGCAAGTTGAACAAACGCAAGAAGAAATAATTGCGGCAGAACAACAAGCGGCACAAGTGGCAGAGCCAATATCCTTTCAGTTTGAAACCTTTAAGGAAAAGTTTGGTTACGAAAGCCCCGAACAAGTGCTTACTGAAATTGAGGAATTAAGAGCATTAAAAGCAAACCCACCAAAAGCAGAAGTAGAGTATGCAAACGAAGATAGCAAAGCGGTTGCACAATTACTAAGCGAAGGAAAGTTTGACGAGGTTTACGGTTTTTTATCTAAGAAAATGGAATTAGATAGAATTTTAAGCCAAGAAGTAACAGCAAATAACGCTGATGAAATTATTAAGTTGTCAATGAAGTCAACTTACAGTTCTTTAAATGACGAACAAATACAACACAAGTTCAACAGACAGTACGCTATTCCTAAAGAGCCTACGCAATCACTTCAAGAAGAAGATGATGATTTTGCAGTAAGGCATCAAGAATGGAAAGAATTGGTTGAACAAGTAAAAATGGACAAGGTTATTGACGCTAAAATGGCGTTACCTACCCTTGAAAAGTTAAAAGCAGAAATCGTTTTACCTAAGATACAAGGCGAAGTTGACCAAGATTATCTTGCGTGGCAGAAATCACTTGATGAAATTGAGCAACAAGACACCTTAACAAAAGAAGCCTACAAAACGCTTACACCAAAAGACGTAGAAACCAAAGTAAAATTTATTGATGAAGCCAATAAAATTAACTTTGACTTTCAATTTGAGCCTGATGGTGAAGGGTTTAAAAAAGCAGTAGAAATTGCTTCTGATATGGATAAATTCTTTAAGTCGTTTTTTGATTCGGAAGGAAAGCCGAATCGTCAAATGTTCGTAGATGCTATCTATTATTCAATGAATAAACAGAAGTTAATTAGTGAAGCTATCAAGCAGGGTTCAAACGCAAGAATGAAAGCCCTATTACCTGATAACCAAGAAGGTGGTCTAACAAGACAGATGCCGCAAAGTCAAGAAGGTAATGAACTTGATGAATATATGAAGGCTTCTTTGCGTGTCGGTGGTGTAAAGATTTAAAACAAACAATCTTTTAAAAAAAATTAAATCTTATCAATTATGCCAAGTGCAATAGTAAGAGGCGCAACGGGTCAACCCGGTGCAGTCGCATATCCTTCGGGGATAACAACAGGAATTTTCAACGACTTAAACTTCGTTATTCCTGATTATATAGCAGGTTTAGTAGCTAAATACGGCAACAGTTCTTATATGTTAGCTATGGAAATCTTAGGTCGTACAACAGTAGAATCTGTGAACACCACTACAAACACTTTTTCTCATTTTGAAAAAGGTAGACCATTCGGTTCAGGTTTGGTAAACGCTAACGTAACATCAAGTGTTGCGGGTGCTGCTATCAATATCACTTTGAAAAGCCCTGAATCTTACAACAACGGTGCTACGGGTACTCAATCCCCTTTCTTGTTAAATCAAGTAGTAAAAATCCGTTCAAATGGTCGTAAGTTTCGTGTAACTGCAATCACTCGTACTGCGGGTGCGTTTGTAATTGAAGCAACTCCATTAGGAAGCTACACTTTGATTACGGGTAATTCAGGAACAACCTTAAATGCGGGTGAAGGTTTAGAAACCTTTGGTAACCAATTAGCGGGTGAATCTTCTGATAGTCAAGGTACAATGCAGCAACAACTTTACCGTTACGATAATACTGCAACCGTTATTCGTGCCACTACCAAATCTTCTGACTTGGCAAGTATGAATAAAACGCAGATTGACTTCGGTGGTGGTAACTTCTACGAGCCAACATTAGCGGTTCAAACAATGAACCAAAATATGATGATGGACATTGAAGATGCTGTAATGGAAGGTGTGCCTGATGCTAACACAACTGATACAGGAACTACGGGTGTAATTCCTGATGTTGAAGCAAGAGGCTCTGAAATTGATTACGTTCAAAATATGTTTGCTATTGGGGATTTCCAAAACTTAACAAACGTATTGGATGCTAACGGTGGACCAAGAGAGTACCATTTCTTACAAGACTTAAAGCAGCGTCAAGACATCAACAACTTGTTGTTTGGTATCTACAAAAACGGTGCGATTTCTTACGGTTCTGTTGGTATGTCAGCAGAAGCAGCAGTAAGTTATGGCTTTAAAGGTTTCTCAACCGATACTTTTGATTTCCATTTCCACCGCTACAAAGGGTTTACACCCGAAGCAGTATTTGGTTACACCCCAACGCAAGGTGACTACCGTGCTTACTTTGGTTTAGCTGTTCCTCAAGGAATGGTTCGTGACGCAAAGGATAACACAAGCCGCCCTCAAATGCAATGGGTTTACCAACAAAATCCTGATATTACTGTGGGTCAGCGTATTTATTCTTGGGGCTTAGGTTACACTCAAGCAACTAAGACTACTAAAGCTGAAAACGAGTACAATCAGATTGCTTATGTAGGTAGCCGTGTGATGGCATCCGAGCAATTTAGTATCTTAAAAGGTATTTCTTCTTAGTAGAAGAATAGCTTATAAAGGGGGGTGGGTTAAAATCCACTCCCTATTTTTAACACATAAAATAAAATAAAATGGCAGACGCTAAAAAAACAGCCCCATTAATTTTTGCAGAAGATGCAAAAACAGACGTAAAAAACGTAAAAGAAACAGTAGAACAAGCGTATTTGAAATTGATGGATGAATTTGACCCTCAAAAAAAATATGCCTTTAAACTTGTAGCTACTAATCCTGAAAGAACACGACCCGTTATAAATCAAAGAACGGGCAGACCAATCCCTACAAAAGAACACAGACCACTTCAAAACTTAGTTTTAACTTCTCAAATTGTTTGGAATAAACAAAGGGCAAACATTCGTTATTATGACGGTTGTGAATCTATTTTTGTTTCAGAACAACCAAAAGAAAAAGAAACTATTGACCAACTAATTGCACAAACCAAAAAGCGAAATTTTATTGATGGTACTTTAGTAGTTGATGGCTATGATAAAATGCTTTTGTTTTATCTAACTATTTGTGGATGGAACGTAGAAAGTCCATTTAGAACACAAACAGCTAATGGTATTTTTAAAGCCCAAGACACGCTTAAAATAGCT
>Ga0181346_1000738_pt1 | contig 14399 bp, 20 predicted proteins | sample Su13VDMM15DN_FD_130100 | JGI IMG/M metagenome (GOLD analysis project Ga0181346, IMG submission 130100) | Freshwater viral communities from Lake Michigan, USA - Su13.VD.MM15.D.N | ecosystem: Environmental > Aquatic > Freshwater > Lake | place: USA: Michigan | collected 2013-07-15 | reverse complement strand
TGAACGACTACATTTGGACCCCGAGTACCACGGATATTGCTGAACGCTGGAGAGCGATGGGGTGGATTCCACCTTCTCAGTTGGCCGCTTACCAGGACAAATGGAATCGTTATAAATCACTTCCGATCCGCTCCCTGAGCGATGAGGAACGCTACAAGATGTCGATGCTAATGACCAATATGACCAACGTTGTTCCCTTCGGAGGGCGTCGATGATTGATTACTCGCAACTGGCACAAGAAGCCGGTTTTGGCGGGGTGCTGCGTCGTACCATGATGTCTCGCATCAAGACACTGGTTGATCTGGCAATGCACAACGAACGGCTTGTTTGTGCCAGGCTGTGTGATGAGCGCGGGGATTATTACCGCACGCTTGATCCGAATGATTTTCATGAAGGAAAAATGGACGGCGCATACTCATGTGCCGATCTGATTCGCAATCGAAAATAATCTGGGAGGATTTCATGTTTTCACTTGTCGAACAGTTGATGCGTCCAGTCGTTCCCCTTGCATTGCGTATGCACAAAAACGCCAATGCTCCTCACGATGTTTCTCAATTAACAGAACAAGAGTTGCGTCGCAGGAAAAAGAAAAAGGAGTGCGACCGGCTGTATCGAGCGAGACTGCGACGTGAAGATGAGGAATTTATTAAGAAAGCGGGGGGGAAATGAGTCGCTATTACGGTGAAATGACCGATGCCATCAACGACTTGGCGGAGAATCTTCAAGCCGATCTGATGTGCTCGCTCAAAGGCAAATCCAACGCAAACGTTGCATTTCCTGATTATCCAGCTGCATTGCGCGAGGCGATGGATTATTTGGCGTCGGAACTGGAAAGGCTGTCCCCTTTAGCCATTCTGATTGATGAATATATGCTCGATGAAGCATCGCTGGCAGAAGTGATGTGGTGCTACAAAAAAGCCAAACAGCAATCAGGCGATGAAAGTCAGCCGCTATCAGCCCGTAACTCTTGAGCCGATCGCGCCGCGTCGGTGTCATTTCAAAGAAACCGTACATGTACGAACTTATCATCCGCATGTACTTCTTCAAGAAAGCATTGACGCGGCTCGGTTGCGAGCCTCATTAAAAGGGCCATTGAAGCCATGTATCCGGCCTAAGCCCAAGCCGAAACTAAAGAAAGTTGATGTTCCACAACAATCTGCTTTCCGCCCTTTCGCCGGAGTCTTGGCGATTATTGGTATCTCATTGATCGCCGGCTTGATTGCATCTAATCCAGTTGGCGCTGCCATCGGCGTAGCATTTGTTCTCGGAGCAATCGTTTATAGCGCGATACCTGAAAGCCGCCCTAAACCAATACAAAAACACCTTAATCGGTTTGATGTATTGGTGAATCGTAATTATAAACAAAGAAGTCAAGTGCTTGACTTGCGAGACGTTGTTATTCGCAAACTGCCTGACTACTTGCACGACTTTGAACATCTAAGCTACATATTGGTCAATAAAGAAACTGCGCAACACCTGAAACGCAAACACGGACATATAAAGATTATTGTGTCTGCTGAATAACCGATGGGAGGATTGATGCAACACGCGCCATTCAAATACGCACGTGACGCCATTGAACGAATTGACTCAGCTGGCTTCGCAGATTGGGCGCACCGGAAGCGTGAAGCATTAGTGCGTTTGGCATTTGCTGAAAATTCTTACGAGTTGGCATTAAAAAAAGCCACCGCTCGTGGCGTAATTACCGCTTGTTGCGTCATTGTAGTTATTGATATTCTTTTGGTTGCTGCGTATTTCATGTACTACAGATAACTATGAAACCAATTGGCTATATGGCCCTCGATGGCTCGCTACATGCAACCAAGGAAACGGCTGGAGCCAACGCTATACCGTTGATTCCTATGCCTATCCCATTAACACAAAATCGCATTCTGTCTGCCGCAAGACGTGTTCATCGTCGTTGCGGCCTATCTGATATTGATATTCCACTCATTCGTGCCATGGAGCGCGAGCATGGGATTCTTTTCCCGGAGGATTGTTGATGAATGAGAAAGAAAAAAAAGAAGTCACGCAAATGAAGCATGACATGTGGAATGCAGCAATTGACGCGGTTATTGCAGAAATGCGAATCGCCCCTCCAAGTCGAATTGGAGAAGCTGCTTTCTTGCGCCGACTTGTTGCCATGAAAACCTTGGAAAAGACTCAACACTGACATGAGCAAATACGATAAATACTTGCGTGAAGGATATTATCATGTGCGCGAATTGCCTTCTGGCATCGCTGCATTGCGTGATTATTTGAACACTTGTGACATCGTATGCGGGATTAACGGCACTTCTTACAAACGTCGTTACAGTTATGACAGTCGCTATCACGCTGAGAAAGCCCTAGAATCATGGAACGGCGCCGGCGATCCGTCTGGTCCTTGGTTGAAATGCAAAGGGCCAGATGAATTGCGCATTGGTCCGGGCTGGCTCACAAGGGAATAACATGGCCTTCATGCAATCATTCTTCAATCTTCCGTTGGATATTAGCAGTAGCGCCTTTTTGTTTTGGTCCTTCGTTATTGCCACGCCAATCATTATTCTAATTTTTATCGGGCCGCATAATGACTGACGAATGGTGGTCTAACATTTATCGGAAAGCAGCAGCGGATTTATCTGACGCCCACATTCAACGGCTTGTTGATGAGTTTAAATATCTAGGCAACACTATTCGTGAGAAAGCGCAACAAGCGTACGGCACGCCCGACCGTATTACCACTCGGGATGAAACGTCTGGAACTGATTGAGATTCCAGGTCATGTTGGATTGCTGGCACTAGGACAGCCATGGATGACAGTCGAGCATTACGCTGACCTAATGACGGCCTGCTGTCTGGCTCATGATCTGTCTCACAATGAAGATGCCAAGATTTATGCTCTAGCGGTCCGTGGCATCGAAATGCTCCAGACAGAGTGCAGTGATTATGAAGCCATGCGTGATGTGATCGGTACCGTCGTACAGTGGATCGCATCTCAGTCCAACATCAAGATTTATAACGCTACAGTAAAAAGGCTTAGACAACTGGATGAACAGAAAAGAATATCTGGAGACGGCAAGGCAGATCATTTGTGAGCACCGGCCTGATGTCCATGGAAAGCCTGAGAACTGCTTTCAACTGATCGCGGATTACTGGTGCATCTATCTGAAGCAGAAAACCAAGCAAGACATTAAACTGTCACCTGCCGATGTAGCCATGATGATGAGCTTGTTCAAAACGGCACGCTGGCAGATGAACCCCAACTTCTGCGACAACACGTTGGACAACATCGGCTATGTTGCTTTGGCAGGTGAGCTTCAAGACGGATCGCCATTCGGTGTATAAGGAAAAAAAAATGAAAGATGCTGCTGCTGAAATCATTGCCATCAGGCAGGCCACGCGACAATTGCAAACAGCGGTTGCTGCGATGACACTGACACAAACCAATGCGGAACTTATCCGCGACTCAATTGCCAAATTGCAAGCTGCGACAACTAATCTGAATGTCTGGCTCAATGACCAACAAGTTTTGCAGTAGTTGTCGCAAATACAAGAAGCCGGAAAACGGCTATTTTGTAAAGAATCGTGCAGGAAAAACAGTGCGATGGCGTTGTGCCGATTGTCAAATTCGCGCCAAAATACGATTGGATTTGCCTGATGCCGATAAATTGGCACAAGGCGATGACAATAATAAGGAAAACTGATTTACTTCTTTTTGATTTAGATTATACAATCCGTCCCCCCTTAACGACATAAGGTGCATATCATGACCTCGTATCAAGAACTGCAACAACAAGCTGCTGAACTCCTCCGTCAAGCCGAAGAACTGCGTGCAGATGAACGCAACGCCGTTCTGCAACAAGTCCGTGAAGCTGTGGCGGAATGGAATCTCACTGCATCCGAGATTGGCTTCAAGGCTCCCAAGACCGACAAGCGATTGAAGGTTGCTGCCAAGTACCGTGATCCCGCGTCCGGTTCCACTTGGTCTGGCCGTGGTGTTATGCCTGGCTGGATGGCGTCTCAAGTGAATGCCGGTGCCAGCAAAGATCAATTCTTGATCGCTGCTTGAACCTCAAAGCCTACCTGAGCGAAGTTGCCGATATTGGCTGTGTCCTGTGTCATCACTTGGGATACGGCCATACACCACCGCATCTGCACCATCCACGCGCTGCTGTGGGTGCGGGGCAACGTGCCCAAGACTGGCTCGTAATACCAATGTGCCCTGAACATCATCAAGGGCAATCCGGGCTTCACGGCTTGGGCGTCAAAGGGTTCTACACTCGATACAAGCTGGACGAGTGGGATTTGTTAGCAATGACTATTGAACGGCTTAACGGGGGAAGAAAATGACGCCAAATGAAATTGACGATCTGATTGAATCCAATCCTGATCGTACACTGCAAGACGCCAAGCTAGACCTTGCCGCTGTTGAAGGCTACTTGGAAATGGATGAGTTTATTAATAACGGGGGAAATCATGAATCTTGACGAATACAATGAGCTATTCCACCGCGCCGAAGTCAATCGTGTGGCTTTTGTACCTGTGATGCAAGCCGACGAACATCTTCTTCGCATGGTCAATCTTGCGTTGTCTGAGCAGCGCGAACTCATCGCCTCCTGGGTAGATGACATGTGCCAAGGTCTTGATGCCAACACTATCGCTGAGGCAATCAGGAATGGCGGGAATGATGCTGTAGATAACTTTAAGGTGACGAAATGACTGAAGAAAAAACGGAGGGGGCAGCGTTTCCTAACAATTTTTCTTTACCTGAAAATCAAGGACTAACGCTTCGTGACTACTTCGCGGCACAGGCTATGCAGGCATTAATTATCGCCAGCACATCGCTTGGGGAAGATGAGGATCAATCTTTTCAAAAAGCCGCTTTCAATGGATTTGGCGCTCCTACCGACATGTATGATTCTGATCATCTGCCTTATTCTTATAGCAGGCTAACCGTTGAGGAAGCATATGGGTTTGCCGATGAGATGATTGCTCACCGGAATAAATAAATAACAAGGCCGGGAATCCCCGGCCCTGTCTTTACAGCTTCGCCTGCTCTCTCAGGGACTTTAGATTTATCCCTCTGAGCATTTGCATCTCTACCTCTCGCAGTTCCTTGATTCTTTCTTCCTTCTCGCTGGCCGACATACGATCCTCTGGCGCAGCGGCAGTCTGCTGGATAGCCCTACGAATCTTGGATAGATGATCGGCAATCTTGGTGACGCCCTTCTCCATTGCAAGTTTCGCCAAGTTCTTCTCGTCCTCCAAGAAAGTCTGCAACCCTTCCGGGCTACGAGTTTTCATGTCGTCGTAGGTGTTCTTGGCTTTCTCGATGGCATCGCGCAGTTCATAGAAATCCACCTTAAGCGCATTCTCCGTGGACTTCTGTTTGAACGCTCCAACACCCGGCATTGTGGCAACCATATCCGAAGCTGAGAGTTCTGGCCTCGGCACTCCTGGCTCGCCTTCGATGAAGAAGTTGGTGCCCCACAGGAACAAGCCGCCGACCGTACCAAAGTAGCCACGGACGAAGTGATCGACCTTTTGCGGCGACAACCCTGCACCACCCATCCACTTTGCAAACTCGGATGTGCTGTCGCTGAACTGACGGCTTGCCTCTTTGTTCTGCTCGAAGAAGCCGACGATAGGCTTGCCTTGGAAAAAGTCGTAGTTGATGGCAATTTCAAACGTAGGCTTGATGATCTGCGGCACGACGTTCGGACTGAACGCTGCGTTGGCAAAGTTATCGCGCATCGCCTTCTTGAACTTCGCCGGATCGCTGAACCCGTTATCCGCCATCAAGTGATAGGTATGCTCGGCAATGATCTTCGGGAACAGGAAGAAGTCAGGCCGCAGAGGAATACGCAAGCCACCTGTTCCTGGGATTACGATTGACCGATCCCGTACGTTGGACGGGGTTCTTTCGTAATCCTCATCGTCGCCGTTCGCCATCGCGTAGATGAACGACAGCGCCATGACTGCTGCACTGGTGTAGGCCAGTGTCTCAAGCGCCGCCTTGCGCTCAGTGGGGCTGATGCCTACGCCTGTGATCGTCTTGTAAGCCACCCGCTGTGCCGACAGGTAAGCGTAGAAGAACGGCACCGTCTGGCCGACGAGATTGACCATCTTGCTAGAACCACGGCGACGGAAGTTGATAATCTCAAATGCCTTCTCTAGCGCCTCTGCTTTAGTGATGCCTGGTTGCTGCATCGCGGCTTCATATACGGCCTGACGCACCGCGTTATCGGCTGACATGGCGATACGCTCAAGCACGTACTTGGTCTTGCCCATGACGCCACGCGGCGCTTTGATGCCTGCCGTGATCTCTGCATCCTCACGCGCCACCGATGCGTTGAAGTCCCGCACACCCACGGCACCGAAGTCCCGAAGTTCTCTATGGGTGTTGCTTGTACCACGCAGCGTCTTGATGAACTCCTTCACGGCCAAGGCCGGAATCTTGAACGCAAATTTAGGCTGCAAGCCAGAGGCAAAAATTGCCGCCACCGCGTCCTGCGGAACTTGGCCTAGTGAGAACATCGGATACAGCACGATGGATTCGCGCAGCATATTGGCGATCTTGGTGAAGTATTTGATCGTCGGAATGGACACAGCGCCGAGGCTCTTGAAGGCGTCCATGAACAACGGATCGGCCATCTCGTAGAACTCTTGCTTGCCGTCACGCCAGACGCGTACAACGTTCTTGCCACGCTCTGCTTCGCCCACCTTACGCGCCATCGTCGTATCGCCCATATTCATCTCTTGGGCGGCATCAATCATCTGCAATGCTTTGTGATTGCGGATAGCGCGGTTGATCGCGTACTGCTGCCAGCGAGCCATGTTCTCAAACACATCGGCTACCGCTGCTTCACTGCCTTTGAGCTTGTGTTCCTTGGCCTTCACCTGCAAGCCGCGAATCATCATCTCCGGGTTGGCATCCGCTTCTTCTTCCATCTCACGGTAGAAGGGAACGTAAGCCGCGTTATCCATCATGGCGTCGGCGTACTCAGGTGTCCAAAGGCCGGTTTCCACCATCGTGTTTTTGACGTTCTCCCGCTGCTTGTTCCACAGCGTTGTGATTTCCTTTACCTCTGGAATCTGATCGGCAATCGCCAGCCCTGGCTCAACCATTGCTGCCTGTTCTTTAGTGACGAATACATCGGCGGCATCGAGCCTGCTGATTTCCGCTTTTAGTTCATTGAGCCTTGCCTGTTTGTTCTTATCGGACAGATCGCCTTCGGCCCCGGAAAGAAGTTGTTTCTGTTCTTTCTTCAGTTCCTTGATTTTCTTTTCAAGAGCCGCATTACGCTCCAAGATGCCTTCGTAGTTGGCCGCTGACAGATACGTGTGTGCCACACGGACTGCTTCTTCTTTGGTCAGGCCGTACTTCTTGGCGATGCCATCAAGGATTCGCGCCTTGTTGATCTCGTTGGCTTCATCTTCAACGGCGACCCACTTGAACAAATCCTCCCGATATTCCACCTTGCCAATAAGCATCCCGCGTGTGGATACCGCGTCGGCAGCTACGGCCTGGGATTGAGATATTTTAAGCAGCGCACCAACGAAGTCTTTGACGTTCTTGAAGTCCTCACGGAATCCTTGGCGCAGCTTGTTTTCAAAGGGCGCGTCAGCACTGAAAAGAGAACCGTCGATCTTGGCAAACATGTCCGACGCGGCCTGCTTCCATTCCTTAGCCGTGTCTTTGACAGGTGCCTCGCCAATCTGCTCCAGCTTCTTCTTGACCTTATCAATCCGTCCTTCTTCTGGCTCCTTCACGCCCATACCGAGTTGATTGATGGTGTTAAGGGCTGCTTGGCCGGCTGTGGTGGGGGTGGGGGCAAGTTGTTTTCTAATATCTCCGCGATAACCGGGTTCCGGCTTAGTACTAACTGGAGGCGCTTCTTCTGCGACGGCAACTTCAGGCTTTGCTTCTGCCGCTTCAATGACTGCCTCGGTAGTCTTACGACGGCGTGGCTGCATCTCTGACAGTTTCTCGGTCAGCGCCATTACTTCTGTCAGCGCATTGGTGTTCTCAATGCCTAACAGATCAGCCACCATCTGCACGAAGGCGCTCCATGCGTTCTGATTCCCTTTGTATGGAATCTGCATCAACGCGTACTGGAATTCTGGGTCGGACATGGCTTCGGCAACGAACTCATATTGGTTCTTCAAGCCATACATATCCCGTTGCTTGATGCCTTTCTTCGCCATTTCACGCTTAACGTGCTGGTAAAGAAGCTCAATCTTTTTTACGGTTGCCGCTTGTTTAGCCGTAGGTGCGCGTTGTGCCTTGGCTACTAGCGCATGAAGCGTCTCGTGAGCATTGACCTGTTCGCTGCCAGCATATTTCGGGTTCATTTGGATTGAACCGTCAGCATGGCGATATACGCCCGCCGCCCGTCTCATTTCCTTGATAACCCCAGGCTTACGCAATGTGGTCTTATTGGCGATCTTCTCGCCCAACTCACCGATTCGCTGGATAACTGGATTCTGGCTTTGTCTTAAAGCGCCAACAAGCTGCCTGAAATCCCCCGAATCATTTGCTGCACGAACCGCTGGCACTTCTGGCGCTTCCGGCAAACGCTCAAGAAATTGCTCATAACTTGTCACTGCGGGTTGTTTTACACGTGGCGGTGCTTCGCCAGCGGGCGGTGCAACTTCTGTGGGCTTTTCCCCTGTAGGTGTTTCAGCTACCTCCGGGGTCGGTTGTGTCACCGTCGTTTCAGTGGGCACTCCCTCACGCGCTTGCTGCAAGCGTCTAGTGATTTCTTCTTGCGTCAGGCCAGAGGAAACAGGGCGTTCTGGCGTAGGAATTTCTTCAAGGGTTTTCTTGGGCGGAATCGGGGCTTCAGGCGTTAGCTGTGCAACGCGACCCACAAGGATTCCGGTGGCTTCAGTAAGACGTTCATCTGTGGATAAGGTGCGTCCAAGACCATCATCTACGCGATCATATGGTTTGCCGATGTTTGCTTCATCAACGACTCGTGCTTCTTCCGGCGATGCGATGCCGCCGCGTTCCACGATATTTTGGAGTGCTCTATTCAGTACGACTTGGCGTGCTTCGTCCTGTTGTCTTTGTTGAGCCTGCCGACTTTCTTGCTCCGCTTGTTCCAATCGTTGCTGCACTTCATCTTTTTGAGGCGCAATTTTTTCGCCCTCGCGTTTTGCTTCTTCCAAACGGCGAGTCACTTCTTCCTCTGGAATGCTAACTGGCTCCGGGCTTACAGGCTCGCCTTCTGCTACTGGCGCTGGCTTCTCTGGTTCTGCCACAGGAGCAGGTGCTTCTGGCGTAGGCGCTTCCCTTCGCTGCACTGCACCTGTAATCGCGCCCAATCCTGCACCAGCAAGACCTTCGAGTGCGGCTTGGCCTGCCACGCCCCGCATGGTCGGCACATCGTATCCTTCACGTTGCAAGGCGATGTTCTGTGCCACTTGCTCCTGTGCCGCCTGTGCCATTTCCGGAACTGCCTCCATCCCTGCGGCCGTAGGAATGCGATATTTCGCTGGCAGTGCAGATGGCTCAACCGCCCCCTTACGAAGCAAACCAGTGAGGATACGCTCTGCGCCGAATGCCGCTTCTGCCGCACCAATGCCTGCGCCCATCAAAATCTGGTCAAGGTTCTTTCCGCCGTATTCTTGGGCTTGTTGTGCGCGTTGATCTGCTTCCGCTTCCGGCACTTTGTTTGCCAGCAACTCTTGTTTGACGGCATCATAAATCTGGCCTTTGACTGTGCCAGCGCCCATCGCTGCGCCCACACCGGCCCCAAATGTCCTGACCCCGGCGGCCCCCAGTCGAGCGATGCTACCAGCAAGACCACCGGCGATAACTGGCACTGCCGTACCAAGCGCCTGAGACAGCATATCCACAGGGGCCGTGGCGAATGCTTTGACCGCTGCTGTCACCTGATCGCCCACGCCCTTATCCTCAGCATCTTTCATGATGCGAGCAATCTCGGCTTGGTCGTTCTTGGACTGCGCGGAGAGCAATCCACCGAGGAAATCTTCTACGCCTGTTGCCGCACGAGATACCGGATTGTTAGCACCGAATACGTCTGACAGTGCTTTGACGCCTACAGCTACACCCCGGCCTACCTGAACTGGAATGTCGGCGGCGGCGCGGAGTACCCCGGTTTTTTCTGGTTTCGGGGCTGGCGCAGAAGGTTGTTCTAGCTTTGGGCCATACTCGGCAAACGGATTGGCTAACTGTGGGCCAAACTCAGCAAAGACATTATTAGCCATTTATTTCCCCAAGTATTTTGCAGAAGCACCGGCCCCATACCACTCATCAAACTGTGCTTGCAACTGCGGATTTTGTTTCAGCCGATCAATTGCTTGCTGCGGAACTGCTGCGCCTGATTCCCCGCCAATAGAAGCATTTCCCATAGCTTTATCAACTTCACGACGGATATATTCATCTCGTGACATATCTTTTGGCTTAATCATCATATCGTCATAGGCTTTTGCTACCTTGAGATACGTGTCTTTGAATCGTTGCTGTTCGGCTGTTTCCGCACGCGGGCCTGCTTTGGCTTCTGCAATCTTGCCAAGAATATCCGGGTAGCTCCTGCCCTTTTGAATCTCCGACAGGATGTATTGTTCTTCAGCAGACAAACGACCAGTAGCCGCTTTTGCTTGCAATTCTTGCGTTTTGAACTTGGTATCAATGTCCACGATCTTTTCTGCCGCACCGATTGCCATTTCTTCTTTACGCGCTTTGCGTTTCTGCGCGTCAGTCATGGTGCCCATCGCTTCTTTGCGACGCGCTTCTTCCACGCCACCAAGCAATTCATCCATCTGCTTGCGGAACGCTGCATCTGCCGCACGTTCGCTTTCCATAGATTGCAGATATGCCGGCCCTGCCCCTGCCAAACCACGACCTGCGATACCACCCATGACGCGCATCAGGCGTTCCATGCCACGCGGCTCCAGTTCTTGCTGACGTGCCGCCTGCATTTCTTGGATACGCTTCATGCGTTCTTCGCCGTAGGGCTGAGTCAGACCGAACAAGCCTCTGGATTTTTCCGCTTCGGTGGCTTCTGCTTCTAAGGTTGGCTTAGTTTCCATGGTTTCCAGCATCATCTTTGATGCTTTCTCTGCCCCTGGAATAGCGGCGATGCCTGCTAGAGCAGTGGGCCTCTGCGCCATGGTGGGTTGGCTTGCGCCTTTTTGTACGGTAGCAGGAGGAGGCATAGCGCCTGCTGGCACTCCACCTCGACCGGCTGGCGGTGTGGCAGCCTCTTGCGGCTTGGGCGATGCGCTAATCGGAACTGGCGGAACTGGCACCCGTCCGGATCGAATATCAAGGATAGTCGATAATTCAATTGGCCTACCTTGACGACGCATCTCATCAACAATACGTTGTACTTCTTCTTCGGTTGGCTTACGACGTTCCTCGCGATCTTCTGGCATGGCCGCCCCCGCCATTTCCTCTGCAAAGCCACCATTTTCAAACGCAACGATCCCGCCATTCCTGAAGTTATACATTTCGCCTGTTGGCAATCCTGCCACACCTTCAGATTCGCCCTGACGCTCCGGCTGTGGGATGTTCTGAGGAACCCCTTGAGGACGAGCCTGCGCCATCAGGCTTTGCATACCCTGCGCCTGCATCTGCTTTTGCAATCCAGCCAGACCAGCGGCTTGTTCTACCTGCTCCTTCACGCTCGGCTGCTGCCCTTGCTGCATAGCTTGCTGGCCCTGCGCCGACTGCATGAGTGATTCACGACGCTTGAGTTCGCCTAGCGCCAAGTAGGGCGGGGCAATCGGACTGCCACCGTTGGCAATTTGCATGAGTGCCTGTGTGGGCAGGTCTTTAAGGCGTTCTTGGATTTGGACGAGATTCATGTCGAGTCCTTATTTTGCAGGTGTAGTGGCAGGCGTTTGTTGTCCGAGCTTGGACAGGGATTCGTACAATCCAAGCAATCCCAATCCGCCACCCATGATGTCTTGCAATGGGCTTGTCTGCGCTTCGTAGGATGTCGTTGAAATCGGCAAGCCTTGCAGGAAGGACTGCTGATATTGCAGCATCTTGTACGGCCAGTCGCGCTCCTCCTGGAACCGCTTGTAATCCGCCGCCAAGCCTTGCGATTCAATGTCACGCTGTGTCGCGCCGCCACCCAACTGCGCTTGGATGTTTTGCAATCCCGCCTGCTGCCCAAGATTTGCCAAGCCCGCTTGCTGCTGTGCTGCGGCAAGACCTTGTTGCAAGCCTTGCATACCAAACCCTGCGCCGAATTGACGGGACGCTTCTGTGGCACTTTGAGCCGCTGCCTTGCGAGCCTGATCTGCCCCAAACTGTTGTGCCGCTTGCTGGTAAGCCGTGTTGTATCCTTGCCCTGTAATGTTGGCGATGTTTTGTCCAAGATTGCGGGCCAGTTCAGATTCCATAATGGCCTGACGCGAGCCACCATAAGCACCCGCTTTGGTCAGTCTGCCAGCCTGCTGCACACGTTGAATATCTGCCTGACGACGGGCTTCTTCGATCTGAGGATTTAGCGCCGCTTGCAGGTACGGGTTCATGTACTGCTGTGCCGCCTGCGGGGTGAATTGCTCGTAACCAAAGGTCGTAGGCGCATAAGTCTGCCCACCCAATTGCTGACCAAGCTGTGCGGTACGCTGTTCTGCCGCGCCGATGCCTGCCGGAGTGGTCAATCCGCCTAAGCCTTGGAAGGCTTGCTGCTGCAATCCAGAAGCAGCGGGGGTCAGATCACCACCATAGGGGGCATACGGCAAATCCGACAATGCCTGTGCTTTGCCGAGCATTCCTGTGACGTACTCACCCGCCCACGGAGCCAGATTAGATACGGTCGCTGTGTTTGTTTGACCAATCTGTGTTGGTCCAGTCATTGTGTTCAGCACTGCGCCACCGTCAGGGAATCCAACGATTCCACCCTTTGCCATCTTCGGCATGTATTTCTCCGCTTTGATCTCTGGCGCTTGGGCCTTTTTGCCAGTACGCGCTTGTCGTACTTTATCCATCATCTGATAGAGCTTCTTCGCCCCTGCTTCGCTGTTGCCGTCGCCCAAATGCGACACCACATCGGCGGGAATCACGAATTCGCCATGACTTAGCTTGGCCGGCTGCTGTCCATCAATAGTCGTGTCCAGTTCGTCGGCCATGCCGCCTGAAGCACCGCGCAGATAACCGCCATCGGCTGCATAACGGACAGGCGCAAATTGAGCACCAGCGGCACTGCCTGGACGACGACCTGCGGGCTGTGCAATCTGTTCGCGCGTTGCTGTCAGCTTGGGAATTGAGCCAGCGTAACCGGCAGGAGCCTTCTTGTTTCCGCCCATGAGGGAATACAGGCCAAGAAGTGCAGTCAATGAGCCAGCATTTCCTTGCAGATAGTTAGTGAGATTTCCGCCACCCGCTGGCATATTCCCGCCCAACAATCCCTGAAGGCCGCTAGTTACTGCGCCCGGAGCCTTATTAAACAATCCACTAATCGTGTCCCAGAGGGACGGCTGATTAGCTGCGGCTGCTCCTTGTGCAAACAATCCTGTATCAATCGCTTGCTCACTTGGCGTTGCACTATACAAAGTAGAAACCGGCGATTCGTAACCATACATAGTGCTGTCATATACCGTAGGAATTGCCATTTCTTCCGGCATGTCATAACTAAAATCTTCAAACGCCATTTTTATCCCCTGAGAATTCTCATCAATTCGTTAATTGATCCGCCTTGCGCCATTTTAGGCGTTTGATAGATACCTTCCAGCAGGTCTGTAGAAAATTGATACGGCTTAATTTCTCCGACCAAGGGGATAGGTGGCGGCGCTGCCTTCTGCTGCGATGAACCCATCATACCTAGCATCGCCATAAGACTACCAATATCTGATTGACGTTGTTGCTGCTGTAATTGCTGCAAAATTTGATCCGTTGCACTCGGGCCTGTCGGGATTCTTGTGCCTCCGCCGCCGGCAGTACCGCCGCCCGTAGTTGTACCGCCACTGCCGGGACCAGTCGCGCCGATGCCTGTTGGCGTTGTTGCTGGCGCACCACCCAAACCACCAGCATCAATGACGCTTTCCGTCGGCGTTGAGTATTCATACGGAGCACCGCCCAGCCCACCTGCGTCAATAGATTCCTCAGTAGGCGTGGCATATTCAATCGGAGGAGGTGCCCCAGCAATTTCTATTTCGAGAGGACTGGAAATGAGCCGGTTTTGATCAATCCACTCTTCCGTTGGCGTTGCGTATTCAATCGGGGCGCCAAGACCGCCGCGGTCAATAAAATCTTCCGTTGGCGTTGCGTATTCAATTGGCGGAGGTGCGCCAGCGATTTCAATTTCAAGAGGACTAGAAACGAGACGACCTTCATCAATCTGGCTTTCGGTCGGTGTAGGCGCCGTAACATCGCGAACTTCTAGCTCCGCCAATAATTGATCCAGTGTTTTTGGCTGTTCTACCAAGCCAGCTCG
>Ga0181346_1000737_pt1 | contig 14417 bp, 13 predicted proteins | sample Su13VDMM15DN_FD_130100 | JGI IMG/M metagenome (GOLD analysis project Ga0181346, IMG submission 130100) | Freshwater viral communities from Lake Michigan, USA - Su13.VD.MM15.D.N | ecosystem: Environmental > Aquatic > Freshwater > Lake | place: USA: Michigan | collected 2013-07-15 | reverse complement strand
TTATCTCGTACTATTTTTAGTTTTGCATTAAAAGCTTTTGCTTTATCTATTTTTTCTTTTCTTGCTTCTTTTTTAGTTTTGGCGTCACTGTTTTTTAAAGGTATAAGATCAATAATTGCGTTTCCAATGTTTATTGCAATTTTTTGTAGTTTTTTTAATTGACGAATAATAAATTTTTTAACTTTTTCAGCTTGTTTTTTCATCCAGGCTGCTACTTTTTGAACAAATATACTTATTGCTTTAAGTACAGATACCATTGAGTGTGTCGGCCTTTTTTTAACAACTCTCTTTCTATTTAGTTTTTTTAAAGCACGCTCCTTTCTTTGCTCCTCATTTTCGCGAGGGTATCGAAATGTTACTTTTTCATCGTCTAATTGTTGCGCTAAAGTTTGTAAGCTTAAAAAGTCTTCTTTAATAGCTTTTAGTTGGTCGATATACAAATCAAAACGCTTAGACCTACTTTCTACTAAAATTCTAAAGTCCTGAAAGTTGATTTTTGCTGCTGCTGCTATTGCTACAAACGGTTGTGCTATTTCATTTATTTTTTGATATGAAAAATATTGTGTTATTTCTTTATCTATGTTTTCTGGTTTTTTTATATTTTGTATTTTTATATTTTGTACATCAGCTCGACTGCCTGATACTACTGAAGCAGCAGATGCTATACTTCCAGATATACTAGAGTAGTACTCTGTTAGCTTTTCTTTTATGAAAGGAATTTCAACTTGAATAATAGTATCTTTTATTAATAGACTTTTACTTACTATACTTGTTGTTTTCTTAATCATATCTGCTATAATTTTTTGTTTTCTAGCAAGCTTTTGAAATTCTTCTGCATTTTCTTTTTGAAAATCCTTTATGTCTGTACGAGCTTTTGCAAATAGCTGTTTCTTTTCTGATGGCTTCTTTTTCTGTCGTTTTTCTATTTGTCGTTGTTCAATATGATCTTTCTCATCTTGAATCATTTCTTTTATACGTGTTTTTCCCTTCTCGATTAATTCTTTAATTTCAGACTCAATAAGACGAAGTGCTGGTTGTAAGTCTGTTTGAATAACTTTAAAATCTTTGTAAGACTGCTTAGCTCTTTCTATTTTAGTTTTAATTTCGGGCACATCACTAGACACTCTTGCTATTAGTCCACCAAATTGTTCAGGAGTAACTATGGCTTGAGCTAATTCTTTAATTTGCGATACAATGTATGTTGTAGAAGTAAAACGCTTTGTTTGCTGTTGTAGTTGAATATATCGTTGTATTTTTTGTAATGATTCTATCACATTTCTGATATCATTAAATTTTAAGTTTTTTATAACTTCAATAATTTCTACATCAGCTAATTTTGCTTTATCTATTCCATAATTTTTTAAGCCGTCATTAGTATCTCGTTTAATTGTATCTAAAGCTACTCTATATTGTTCTAGTAAAGCTTGTGCTAGATCAACAAAATCTTTTATCTTAGTAGGTAATTCTTTTATTTGTGTTTTTATTTGTTCTGCCTTTTTTGTTAGGGCTATCACTCGCTTAATATTGAATTGCTGCTTACGAATCATTGCGTCTAACGTATCTATTGACGCTTTTATATCATTCTCTGCAAGTAACAACTCTCGTGCTACGTAGTATTTTGAAAGGCCTTGATACATTTTTTGTTGACTTGCCACACTATTAGGCTTAATAATTCCATCTACTCCATTACTTATAACAGCATTGGTAGGTACACCTGAAGCAGCTGATGTTAGTGTTGGTGACACTATCGTTGGTGTTATGTTTTGTGGTTGTCCTTGCATCACAGTATTTTCGTAGTATTGTGATATTTTTCCGCAAAAAGTATCTGCATCTGTAATTGCTCCTGATCCAAGATCTAGGAGGAATGGTTTTACAAAGTTTGTTTCAAAGTCTATTGGCATAATTGTTATTCTTTAAGAGTATATTGCGAAAATTTGATTGATTTTTAGTGACTTAGTATTTAGCAGATATGTAGATACTTTTTTAAAGTTTCTTCCAGTTTTATTTGCAGGGTGTTCATCTATTTGTTTATTTGATCTGTATACAACATCCTCTACTGTAGAACCAGCTCCTCCTCTTGACGTAAAGCTTGAATAATGAATACCATTTTTGCTCTCTTGTATTAACACTTCCCATTGGACTTGTTTGGTTTGAGCGTTTGGATCTATAACAACATGCATTCCAACAACATCAGCAGGCTTCCCGTGCTGATCTTTAAAGAACTTTAATGCTTTATTAACTTGAATATCCATTGATCTCATAACGTGTTTGTAGTCTCTCATATCTGATGTAAATGCGTGAAGAGAATCTCCATTTCCTGGTGAGATTCTAGGATCTGGTTTATTTGTGTGTGGGTTAATACCATTTGGCCAGTAAGCTCCATGACCTCCTGCTAGTGTTACGTATGGCGTTGCTGTTGGTACAACGTTATTAGCAACTGGAGTGTAATCTGATCCTCCAGTCTGTTGGACGCCAGTACCGTTAGCCACTCCTTTAAGCTGTTCTGGTGGTACATAGTTTTTAGCCTTCTTTTGTGCTGCTTTTAGTGTTTCTAAGTTTTTCATATTAACAGATTCATGGCTATATCCATCAAGATACGCGTAGCTGCTTAACATTTCTGGGATGCGGTTTGCTAATAAACCAAATTCAGCCATTGTTGTTGGTTGAAATCTTACTGGGCTTACGCCTGACACCATATCAGCTTTTTTTAGAAAAATTAAAATATCTTCTAATAAATTAGCAAGTTTTATTCCTAATACTAATGGCTCGTAATCTTGATCTGGTGTTGGATCTCCTTTACTTGTTCCTGGTGGTGGTGGTGATGTTGTTTGAGTTACTCTTATTCCTTTGTTTGGTAATCCTAAAAATAACCTATCGTGAGCAAATAATGTAATAGATCTTCCTGCATCTATGTTAACTTGATTTAGTGATCCTAAAGCTACACCTGTTGCTCCAAACATCATTGCAAAATCATCTTTTGCATTAAATATAATACGCTCACCGTTTAGATATATAGTACCATGATTTGTTTCTGATAGCTTGTCACCTATTCCTTTTGTATTAATTCCTAGTAGTAAATCAACGTCGGGATTTGCTGCTGTTGCTGTTATTGTGTTTTGTAATTGATTGTCTTTAAATTCTTTGAAATCCAAAGCTAATACTGCTTGTTGATATGGCGTTAAGTCTATTTCATACGTTCCACTAATTGACCCAACCTGGGAATCACCTAAGTCACCGAATGCTTTTACAATTGCTAATATGGATTCGTATGTGTATAACATAAGTTATAGTGTTAAATTATAATTTTATATATTTCTGATATATGTTATTTTTTTGGCATATTTTATTGTTATGGGATAGGAACTCCAATGATAACAGAAATCTTTACACCGCCTTTTTTTATAAGTTCATTTGGTGATGATCCTACATTAAGACCTTCTTTGGTACGCGAGTTCAGTGCTACTTTACAAAGCTCGTCCGTGTTTGTTATTCCACTAGCTACTGCTTTATCCATGTCGTTTGCAAACTTTTGAAACCAACCTGGTCCATTCCAACATGCATATATAAAGTGAAACATTAAACGACCATCGGTTGCTACTAGTGCACTTGTTTGCGCATTCATATAAGATTTTGTATAGCTTTCGTAATTTATCTTTATCATTTGACCTGCTAAAGCTTGTAGTTGTCCCTCCAAAGGACCACCTCTGTAAAGCCATTTCCATGTTTGAGCTGCTCCAGATAATGATTGTAAGTTAATTGTTTTATATTCTCTTCCTGGTCTAATCCACGGTGTGCCTACAGGTGGTACTGCGTTATCTATCAAACTCCAAAATTGCTTACCTGCTGGAGTATCACGTAATCCTTCACCAGCATATCTATCAATACCCATCATGGTTTCACCACTTTTACCATAGTATCCGTCAGGCTTAAGACGACCATTTAGGTACATGGCTGGATGCCAGTATCCTCCCTCAAGTTTTGCAATTACTGTAGCAACGATAGTATTGTAATCTTTTATGTCTTTGGTTATTGATTGTACACCTGAGGCATTAGCATCAACAAATGTTCCTTCAACAACTGCTTCTATGCTAGTTGGTGGTACATAATTCTTAGCCTTCTTTTGTGCTGCCTTAAGCTTGTCTAGGCTTTCTGTATCAATCTCTTCGTGAGATATTCCATCAACATATGCATATGTGCTTAGTATTTCAGGTATACGATTTGCTAATAAAGCAAATTCTCCCTGTGTACTTGGCTGCCATTTTGCAATACTAATAGCTGATGCTAGCTCCGCATTACTTAATACAATTAAAAAATCTTCTAACAAGTTAGCGAGTTTTAATCCTAAAATTAAAGGTTCATAAAGCTGATCAGGTGTTGGGTCTCCTTTTGTTTTGCCTCCAACCAATGCCGGAGTAATAGCGCTCCCTTTATTTGGTAGTCCTAAAAATACCCCTTTATCCTCGTGTGCAAATAGTGTAATTGATTTTCCTGCGTCTATATTAACTTGATTTGGTGATGCAATTGCTATGCCTTTTTTACCAAACATCATTGCGTAATCTTTTTTTGCATTAATTACTACACGATCTCCAGTGATAAAAGCACTACCACCATCTGCGTCTGGTTTGTATTGGTTTATTCCTTGTTTTGTTATTCCTAGTAAAGTTTCAATTGTTGGGCTGACTGTTGTTGCTGTAACTTCACTTGCTAATCTTGTATCTTTGAATTCTTTAAAATCTAGTTTTAGTATTTGATCTTGATATGGCTTTAAGTCAATAGTAATTGTTCCAGTCCATGCTGTAGTCTCAGTTCCGGAGGTGTTATCACCGTTTGCTGTTACTTTTGCTAGTATGGATTCGTATGTGTATAACATTTATTTAGTACTGCTAAGATTATATTAAGTATTGTGGTTTTATTCTATAAACATACACATTATAGATACTTGAATCGCCGGGATACACAAAGACTGCCCCATAATTGGTCTTACCTGATGTTGACCATCCTCTCGATCCTGCACCACCAGCAGTCCCAGAGCCATTTATTCCTCTAGAAAAAGTATCCGCTGTATATATTTGTGTATGAAAGTGACCAGTAGTATTAAAGTAGTTAAGCATATCGCCTGGGTTCCATGGCTTGGTTGGTTTTGCTAACGGGCCGCTCTCTGATTTTAATTGTGCTCCTGTAAATTTGCCTATATAGTATTCATCATAAATACCTAAAGCCCTAATACCAGCTCTATGTCCAGGTGAGTCAGCATTACCTCCTGAACTCTGCAACACTGTAGCGTATGCAATTGGTCCTTGACTTTTACTTTCAATGTGTTTTTTTATTCCATAAGCTATATTGTACGAATATCTTGCACACCAGCCCGTTACTTCTTTAAATTTGTTAAAAACATATATACTTTGATCTCTTACTGCTTTTTTCAAAAAAGGTGTGCTTGAGGGGGAAGGTGACTGATTAAGTCCGTCTAGGTTTCCTCCAGTAAAGACGCTACCGTCTGGATTTGTATATGATCCATTTCCTGCAAATGATCCAGTCAACTTTGTTGGAGATGCAAGGTTAGGTGTACTTGCTTGTGCTTGCTTTATTGTGTTTAGCACCGTTTGATCGACTACTGCGTGTGAGATACCATCAACATATGCATATGTGCTTAGTATTTCAGGTATACGATTTGCTAATAGCGATAGCTCAGCTTGTGCTGTTGCGTTAAACCTAACCGGTGACCATGCATCAACTCCTTGTGCATTCTTTAATACAAATAAGATATCTTCTAGTAAGTTGGCAAGTTTTATTCCTAATACTAATGGCTCGTACGGTCTATCTACTGTTGGATCACCTTTTTGTGATCCTTCTTTAGGTGATTTTAAGCTAATTTGTTTTTGTGTTTCTGTTGTGTACTGTAATCCTTTGTTTGGTAATCCAATAAATAAGCTTTGTTGGGCTGCTAATGTTATAGTCTCTCCTGCGTCTATATTCACACGACTAGGTGATGCAATTGCTACACCTTCTTGACCAAACATCATAGCCATATGTTTCGAAGCATTAATGACTACACGATTACTGTTTGTAGCAATAGCTCCAAGCAATCCTACTGATGCAATATTTACCCCATCGTTATTTATGCCTAGCTTATATTCGACTGATGGTGTTGCTTTTATTGAAGATAATGTTGTTGAGTACACACTATCTTTATATCCATCAAACTTTAATTCTGCTATAGCGTCTTGGTATGGTTTTAAGTCAATTGTAATAGTAGTAGTAAAACTGCTGCCAGTGAATGCTACGTCTACATCTTGATTATTACTACCAGTAGTGGCGCTACCGGTAGCTCCTGCTACAGTTTCAGATCCTCCTCTTCTCCTTGGTTCTGGTGATGGTTTAATAAGGCTCGATAACGGCTGTGTTAATGCACAACTATCTGTAATGCCTTCTAATATTGATTTATAAGATATATCTGCCATTACACCGGAGGTCCAATTTCCATTTTAAACGTTTTGTATGCTACAGATAATGCTAGTTGAAACGCTTTTGGTTTTTCTTGAAATGTAAAAGCACTACTATTATTCAAATTCACACGTTCATTAATAATGACTAGCATGTTTACCATACACTTTCTGTCTTTTACTAACATATTCATCCAATTAGTATACAACTCTTCATTAGTAGCCTTTATACTTTGAATATATTCATAAAATATTTGAAGCATCTCAACTGCAGCCTTTGATGTTTTGTGTCTATTAGCAGCTGATATATTGTGCCAGCCGGTGCTACCGGCGGTTGAAATTACTTGACGTAGAGTTCTAGTATCTTTAGTACCCTTAAATCGATCTAATGCTGCAGTGCCCGTGCCAGCATAACCAACACCTCCTAACCAAGCAAATAACATAGTTAAGTATGCTAAATACGGATCTACTTGAATCATCCGATAAGGTTCTTGTAGGTTTACATTTCCCACGGTATCGTTTAAGTAGTTTTTGACAAAGTACGTTTTAGCCATAGCCGCACTACCGAATAAAAGGGATAGTAGATCTTTTTGAGTTTGTAAATCTTTTGAAGATTGTTTATTGTTGTATTGATCTTTTAAGCTGTTATACTCGGTGGTAACTTTTTTTAGAGAAATTATGCCAGCATTGTCAACATAAGCAACATTATTTGTTAAATCAGTAATAATAAATGGATTTGCTGCGATTGAGCTTAGGTCTCCACCACTGGCCTGAGTAACTTCAATGAGTGGAACTCCTCTCATGTAATAGTCTCGAGTCTGATTTTGTGCATCTGTATTATATGGATTTTCACTCCATCCTGGGGACATTGCTTCAATAGTAGGATAGATTATTTGATCAAATATACTGTAAGCTGTGAAGGGATCAATATAAGATGATGATTGATATGTTTTTGTTATAATTTCTGTTTGAACAATAGCTTCTTTTCCTTCTGAAACTGCATTTATGTATGCTTGATAGTCTGCAGGTGATAACGTCCTTTTTAAGTAGTGTAATTTTGGTAGGAGTGTTCCAACTGCATCTACTGCTGCAACTAATGCAGCAACCTTTGTTTTTGTTAAATCGCTGAGTGCCATATTATTTTATATTAAACGTAGGATGATTAAGGTGTCGTTTCCTCCACAGGATTTTCTGGTGACGTTCTTCCGTCTACTCCTACAGGAAGACTTTCATCGCCTTTCTTTTCATTAATTTTGTCTGATTTCTTTTCAGTATTTGCTTTATTTTGTTCACCATCATACATATTAGTCTCACTCGGTAGTACAGCTGGTGCTGTAATACCATATGTGTATGCCCAAGATGCTAACGGATGCTCTCTATCTCCTTTTAGTGGTACAGCTAATTCGATTGGAAGCTCTTGTGTTGATGTTAGGTATATAGAAGCTGCGTCTTCGTTAATATCTTCAATATCGTACAATTCGTTGTTTGCTTTATTTGCTTTGATTGTTTCGTTACTTAAGCGTATTGTAATAATTGGATCTCCTGGCTGACCTGCTTTTTTCTCAGCCCACTCTGCATTGTCGTCTGCGTTACGATCTGCTGGTGTTCCTCCAAACCTAAGGCTGTTGCCATATCTTCCTTGTATAATATAGTCTCCCTCAAATGGACGTAATTGTTTATGTATAATTGGCTTTGCTGTGACGTCTTTGAAATTTTCAATGTTTTTAAACTTTCCATCAAATCTCCTTTGTAATTGGGTATATGAAAATGATTTTAGGTTTAACGGATTCAATAGGTTTGGATCAATTCCTACAAAAGGCGATGATGTGGTTGTAATATTTGCCGAATTCATAATTATAGATCCATAAAAAAAACCTGGTGCATTAGCATTTGTTGGTGTTATTTTATCTGAGTATGCTTGATATATAACAACTTGCTCACCAGGGAGTGGTATTTTATAATTTGATCGGTCTGCTGGATAGGCTACATTACCTCTCTCTCTTGCTATATCTTTGGTTGGAGGTCCAAATACATCTCGGAAGCGAAGAGCTCCTATATTTGTATCAGTGCCTTTGTACAAATCAGAAGATTCGTCTAAACATACTTCAAGCACGTGACCAATTATAATTTTTGGAGTTGGAACGTACTGGTTTAGATTACCGTTTTGGCCACCTCCTGCTAATCCATTTAAGCCATCAAATACCCCCATGTCTACTTAGTTTGATCTAATAAATCTTGTGCTGCTGATAGTAATTGCCTCTTTTCTTCTTCTGACAAACTATCATTGTCAGCTGATCCTGCTTTGCTACTAGATACGAGTAATCGTTGTACAATTGCTGTTAACTTTACTAGATTGTCATCGTTTTTAACTGACACCTCAAGGTACTCTTTTATTAAAGGTACCATCATTGTTGCATCTGTCATATTACGAATCATTGGTTTTAATTGATCAATCAAACCAGTAATTTGTGTTTCTTTTTTCTTGGTATTTGTGTATATATCTCTCATTAAATCAGAAAACGATTTATTGTCAAATAATATCTCATCCTTATCCATACTGTTTATTTAATAATAAATAGTTTGTAGTTATGTTTTTTATTATCGAGACTGCTGTGCTTGAATCTCGCTGAGATAAATGTTTAAATGTTTAATTCTTACACCTGCAATCCAAGCTTCCCTATTGGTATAATAACCTAATTCATTTAATACATCAACATCTACATCCTTAGGATCAAAATCAAACGCTTGATAATTAGGTCCTCCTCCAACACTTTCCCAAGCTTTCATCTCCTCGAGAATCACTCCAATTAGCTCCTCTTTAGATACTGAAATTATCACAGTTCATAAGTTTTGTCTTTTGGAATATATCCGAAAAGTAGGTAATCGCTAAATATTTTTTTGTATCCATTTTTCATTTGCTTAACGATTTTTGTTATTTGCTGTGTCGTTGCATCTGTCATTTCTCGGATGTAAACATACAATGCTTTTTTGTTAAACAACTCTATGCGATCACGTTTTCTAAAAAGCTCTAATACTGCTTCTGCTAACTGTCTTTCTTTTTTCTTTGGATAGTACTGATCAATATTAGCATCCCAATAGTCTAAATACTTTTTAATAAAATCATCCAAATTAACCACCTCTGGCTCCTCTGTTACTTCAAACTCATAATTTTCATCAATGTCTACACGCTTGTGTTCAATTAACTTTTTATAGTTTTTTCTATTTTTTAGAATGCAATAATTCTTTGCTACAATACTAAAATAACTGAAAGCCTTACTTCCTTTTGAAGGATCAAACTTATGCAACTTTTCAACTAAGAAAGAGACTACATCGTGCTGTACTTGATGTAACGGTGCATTGTCTGTGTAGTAGAATTTGAAAGTATGTATAATGTTTTCAACCAGCTTTTCCATTGGTTGTTTTATTTCTCTTTCGTAAATAATACTCTTTTCCATAGTACACTCAGTTGCATTATATCGTGCAATACTTACATCTACTTCTGGGCCAAAGTATTGTTTCTTAACCTTTCGTACTCTCTTCTTGGGTTCCTGTGTTGACATATTTTGTAATAAATTCATTAAGATCTGTTATGTTTTGCTTTAATTCATCGAAGACTATACCTACTTCATCGTCTGCTTGAAAGGCGCCTAACCTATCAATCTCTACCATCTCATCATAAGTGCTTTGTGTACGTATAGCAATTGCACCTATTAACTGAACATACATTTCTGCATACTTTAATAGGTTATTATACTTTTTATTTTGAACGTACACTAGGTAGGTTAATACTAGTACTAATACTGCTAGTGTTATGGTTATGTAGATCATTTTAATCGTTATTGAATAGTGAATCAAATACGTTCTTTAAAGACTCAATGTCCTTATCAGTTGCAGTAGCTTGAGTCTTTTTTGAAGAAGTTGGCTTACTAACATTGGTGATATCTTCAGTATTAATTTCTGATTTATTTTTTTCAATCCTAGAAGCCATTAAATCTGCTTGATGTAATACGTACGGTAGATTGGTACGTAGAGAGCTGTCCTGATTGTAATTTATATAGTAAGGCCTGTTTGCCTCTTCGTATAATCCATCATGTAATTTGATTCCAAACCACTCATTTTCAGTAACAGTAATACCTCGATCAGCTAGTAATTTTAAACTTCGATCTGGGACAGTCATAAAGCAATTTACTGGATTATTTGTGTACAGCTTACCTTGGTTTTTTCTATGCCAATCAGATGGATTGTGCACATACTGCTCTGCTTGCTCTGTACCTATCTTTCCTAAATCATGACAAATTGCAGCAAACACTAACTCCTCTACTGTATAATTTATAGTAGCTCCCATATCCTTCCATACTTCATGTGTTCTTATTGCACAATCAACTACACGAATAACGTGATCAACATAACCACCAATAAAGCAGTTATGATAGTTAATGTTACCACTAGCTGGCATTAGCATAATTCGTTCTTGGTGATCCATGTGGAGTTGGATTAGTTGCTTTGCTCGCTCTCCTTTAATGTTGGTTTCAATTTTATTGATAAATTGATTGAAATTTTCTAATAACTCTTCGGCTGTGTAATTCATAACTGTTTCTCTAATTTTTTAAGTTGAACTTCTAATTTGCGACGGTACGTTGTACGTACTTCTTTTTTGACTTGCTTTCGTAGTGTGCTAATTTGCACTAGTATTTCTTGCTTGTCTGCAGCTTTTTGTGCTTTTGATCTAGTATCTTTTTGCTTAACTTTCAAAGGCGTAGCTGGTAGTGTTCCAAATAGACTTACTTGCTCTACTCCTTTAAAGTACACGGATCCTCGCTCATGAACAAACTGCTTCATAAACTTCCAGCCTGGGGGATATCCTACTGACTTTTTTGCTTTAGGAGCGTCTGCAGGATCCCATAATTCTATAACGCAATCAGCGCATGTATAGCCTGTGACTTTGGTAGGTGCTACTTTTTCAGCACCACAGCTCTTGCACTCTATTGTGTGCATTTCGATTTGTTTTCTTATAGTACTCATATAGTGTAACTATACAACTTTTTTACCTAAAATCCTAATTTAATGAAAAAGGAGAGCTTGGAAAAGCTCTCCACATGATTGCAATGTAAACAAACAGATTATCTATGCGTTTTTTTGTTCTGTAATAACACCAGTCACCGTGAACTTGATAATAATAAGATATGTTCTGATTGACTAGTTTTTTATTAGTTGAACATAAAATTGCTATATTATCATCTTCTACTATGCTAATTGAATCTTTACATAAAAAATCTTCATCTTCGTAGATACATTGATCCATTTCGAAAAGATCCCATATTGCTTTGAATTGACGTCGCTTTTCTTTATGCGAAAATAACCAACTAACTGGAGTTAGTGGTTCAATTGAACTAGCACTGTTTCCACGTAATATTGTTGTCTGAGCTAACTGTAATTCTTTACTTGCTTTTTTAAGAAAGTAATTACCAACTAAGCCTGCAAAACATTTCATGGCTGCGTATTGTTAACTTTCTTCTTTCTTCTTCTGCTCTTTTTTGCTACTGGTTCAATAGACTCTTGCACTGTAGTTTCTACCTTAGCTTGAATTACAGCTTTTTTAGCTGCTTGCTTATTAAACGCTGCAGTTTTAGCATCGAAAGTTTCAATTGCTTTTTTGTTTGCGTAATCTTTAGTAATCTTTAGTTTTAATTCTAATTCTTTTACTTTGTAATAGTACTTGTAAGTGTAATAGGATAAAACAATGGATGACATTGTAATTGTAAATAGTAAAATTGTTGAAAACATATTAGTTTATTTTATAATGTTAATATACTATATTATACGGATTTTTAACCAGAAAGTCAACAGTATACTATAATTTATTTATAAAATTAATTCTATTACTGCAATGATCCAGACTTCCATGCTCCTGACATCCATACATAAAAGAAATGGCTACTTGCTACTGTTGCAAATACCATTTCGCCATCAACTCCAGTCCAAGCAGGAGTTACTGATTGAGTGGTTGGTAATACAATTGAACCGGACATTCTAACTTTAAATGCATCTTTACGAGCTAATGCTGTTCCGTTTCCTACAATCAGTAATGAAGTATTGTCTCCATGTGTATTAAATTGACCTTCTACGTGCTGATATGATCCAGATGCTATTGTGTTACTACCTTCTGCGTGAGACGCTATTCCTAATGCTATAGATCCACTACCTTCGGCGTGTGAGTAGATTCCTGATGCTGTCGTGTAAGTGCCTTCTGCATGGGAATAGCCTCCAATTGTTGTTGTTTGATTACCTTCTGTGTGTGAAGCAATTCCACTTGCTGTTGTTTGGAAACCCTCTGCGTGTGAATAGTTACCGAGTGTATTCGTACCAAATCCTTCAGTATGTGAAGCAAATGCGACTGCAGTGCCGGGATATCCTGTAATTGTATTACCACCTTCTGCATGGGAGGCTGGTGCTATGGCTGTTGTTCCTTGACCCTCTGCATGTGAGTTGCTTCCTGATGTTATTGTTGACTGACCCTCTGCATGCGAACCTTGTCCTGATGCTATTGTACTAAGACCCTCTGCATGTGAATAGCTTTCTGAGGCTATTGTTCCTTGACCCTCTGCGTGTGAAGATAATCCAGCTGCAATTGCAAAAACACCTTCTGCATGGGAGTAGTCTCCGCTTGCTGATGTATAGTAACCCTCTGCGTGTGAGTAGTATCCACTTGTTACTGTCCTCTCGCCTTCAGCGTGAGAACCTTGTTGAGATGCAATTGTATTAAATCCTTCTGCATGTGAAATATATCCCAGTGCTTTAGTAGTCTCTCCTTGAGCATTGGAGTAGTCTCCGCTTGCTGATGTATAGTAACCCTCTGCGTGTGAGTAACTTCCAATTGCAATCGAACCATTACCTTCTGCGTGTGAATAGTTTCCACGTGCAATTGTAGTATTACCTTCTGCATGTGAATAGCTTCCCGATGCAGTTGTGATATAGCCTTCTGCATGTGAACCAGTTCCTAATGCAATTACAAAAGCACCTTCTGCGTGGGAAGAGGGTCCGGTTGCAAGCGTATTTTCACCTTCTGCATGTGAATTATCTCCCCTTGCAATTGTATTAACACCTTCTGTATGTGAATAGCTTCCCAATGCAGTTGTACCACTACCTTCAGCGTGAGAATAGCTTCCCGATGCAATTGCACTTAATCCTTCTGCATGTGAACCGGTTCCATTTGCAAATGTAGTACGTCCTTCTGCGTGTGACCACAGTCCATTTGCTCTTGTAGAATTACCTTCTGCATGTGCATGGGTTCCAACTGCAATCGTACTACGTCCTTCAGCGTGAGAATAGCTTCCCGATGCATTTGTGGTTTGTCCTTCAGCGTGAGAATAGCTTCCCGATGCAATTGCACTTAATCCTTCTGCATGGGAAGCAGTTCCATGTGCTATAGCAGAACTACCCTCTGCATGAGAATACAGTCCATTTGCATTTGTTTGAGTGCCCTCTGCATGTGCCATGGCACCATTTGTAACGGTGGTATTACCTTCAGCGTGTGAATAGTATCCATTTGCTATAGTAAAATTGCCCTCTGCATGAGAATACAGTCCATTTGTAGTTGTTTGACTGCCCTCTGCATGCGAACCTTGTCCTATTGCAGATGTAGTATCACCCTCTGCATGCGAGTTAGTTCCTGCAGCACTAGTATTCTGACCTTCTGTATGTGAGTATAATCCAGTGGCAGTTGTGCCGGTACCCTCTGCATGTGAACCGGTTCCATTTGCAAATGTACTTCGACCTTCTGCATGCGCAGCTTCTCCATTCGCTGTTGTACTCTTGCCTTCTGCATGAGAAAAATCACCAGTAGTGTATGAACCACTACCTTCCGCGTGTGAATAGTTTCCAAGTAAACCAGAACCAAAATCATCACCTGCTTGTGTATTAACACCTTGAGCGTGTGAAAAACTACCGCATGCAATAAGTCCAACTCCTTGTACT
>Ga0181346_1000736_pt1 | contig 14422 bp, 7 predicted proteins | sample Su13VDMM15DN_FD_130100 | JGI IMG/M metagenome (GOLD analysis project Ga0181346, IMG submission 130100) | Freshwater viral communities from Lake Michigan, USA - Su13.VD.MM15.D.N | ecosystem: Environmental > Aquatic > Freshwater > Lake | place: USA: Michigan | collected 2013-07-15 | reverse complement strand
GCAATGTCCCAATGGGTTGCCAGCCAACTTCACAACCCTCCTAAAGTTATGGACGAAAAAGCTATAGAGGATGTTCACAATTTAGTATCTCTTATGACAAAACTTGATGATGAAAAGGCTGTCTATGAACCTAGTCGTAACGAACTTGGGGTTGGAAGCAGACTTCTAGAGTATGCTCCTGATGATTTCTTTGCAGTTGCTAAAAGAAGTGGTCCAGATAAAGAAATAGTTATGGATGGCGTCCCTACTGGATTTAAGGCTAAACAGGCTCAAACAGGTATTAACTCTCAGAATAACTTTATTGTTACTGATATTGCAACTGGTCAACGTTTTATTTTCAAAAAAGAGGGAAGCGCTGCCCAGGCAAGGGGCGAGAAAGAAGTCGCTTTTATCTCTTCTGGCTTAGGGATACATGGTCGCATATATACAGAAAACCATCCTCTAGATAAAAGAGCGATAATTCAGACATTTGCTGCCGATGCCGTTAGAAAGTATGGCGACCCAGTCAACTTCAATTCGATTGGTAATGTTTCAGCGGGAGAACCTGCTAAAGAACTCCACATAAAAAACACTCTTGTTATGCATATTCTTGATGCACTTATTAGTAATAGTGATCGCAATTCGGGTAACTTTATGATTGTAGCCGCTGACAACCTTGGTGTTGATGACAATGGGCATCACAACTTGTATTTAATCCCTATTGACCACGGTTATGCCGCTGCTATTAATGATCAAAAGGCTGGCAACCTTTCAGGACCTAAGAGATTCCTTCTAAATCCTAGTTCTTCAGGTGGTCATATCGCTGATAAGGTGGCAAAAAACATTGGTGCTACAGCCTTCAAAGATATTCTTGATATGTCCCTACAACAACTAGAGCAATACTTAAATCGTTTAGGTGGCGGAGAGATTAGCCAGCAAACACTTGCTACAATTACAACAAGAATGGCTGAACTTAAAGGCATTACTCTTGCTGAACTAGAAAGTTGGATAGGTAAAAAATAATGACCTCCCAGGTGTATAGATTTTACAACAGTAACGGTACAAATGAATGGAATTACGAGTTTTCTATTGTTGCTTCGGAAGAGGAAGCCCGTTTTGTGATCCCTCTCGGAAGACCTGATTATGCTGTAATTTATAATCAAGACCGTATTACTGATCATATTAAAATTTTAATAAGAGATAATGAACCACTTCCTACTAATCCAGAAGATTGGGCGCTACTTAGTGCTTATAACATAAACTATAATCTGCTTGCTATTGACAATCAAACGTCAAGATTTTTTGATCTCTTAGTTGATGAAGAACAAGAATATTCAGATAAAACATTCAAAAAATACGAAGATATCTTATTCCCGCCAGGAAGCAGGTTCTAATAATGTCCGCATCACAAAACTTATATCAAGGTCTTTTTGCTAGTATCAACGAAAAAGACGAGACCACCGTTACTTATCTGTTCTATGCAAATCCTACAACTTACCTAAAGCGGTATAATAAAGAATGGATTCCAGTAGACAACATTGATGATGAAAATACCAATGGTGACGAACAAATCCCTGTGACTGATGAGTTTATTGAAGCCTTTGATCAATCACAAGAGGATGGCGTTCCACTAAGTATTGATGATGCCAATGAGTACCTACGAGAGCTGGAGCCCTGGGAGTAATGAAGTTCATCGGTCGTATCGAAAATAATGTTCTTTTTGCGTCTAACAGCGTTGGCGTTGTTGTAGACGAAAAAACAAATATGGTTGTTGATACTGGCTCTGTTCAAGCATTTATCTCGTCTAATAACTGGAATCTTAATTTAGAAGAGCCAAACGATGTTTCTCTGGAACTTGCTACAGCATCAGTATCAGACTTAAATATCCACGTTCTTTCTAGTACTCGTATGTACACAATCCCAAAGGCTGCTCAAACAGAGGCCAAACGCGCACTTGAATGGCGTAAAGAGCATAAACGTGGTGGCACTCCTGTTGGAGTAAACAGCGCTCGCACTCTTGCCGCCGGTGGTCAAATTGGTATTGAAAAAGTTCGTCACATTGCAAAGTATTTCCCTCGTCACGAAGTTGATAAAAAGGGTAAAGGGTATAAGCCAGGAGAAGATGGATCCCCGTCAAATGGTCGCATTGCGTGGGCTCTGTGGGGCCGAGACGCTGCTCGTCGTTGGTCTAGTGCAATCGTTGAGCGCGAAAATGCTCACGAAAAAGAGGCCGCTACTTTTGAAGAAATTAAAGCAGTAGATTTTTCTTACTTTAATTCAATTAATGAACCAGAATTCACAATCCGTGTACAAGATAATGGCGTTGGGGTTGACCGCCTCTACATGACTAGTGATGACGGAGCCACATCGGTATGGGACGATGGAGTCTGGTCTAACCTTGGAATCTTCACTAGTTCGTTTTCTGATATTGACTCAGAACTTGACACCGAGCCAGACGGAATTATTCGTTACTACTTCCCAGTAGATTCAGAAACTGCTGTAGTTGCTTCTGCACTTTTTGATAGCACTCCTTTTCTAATCTCAAGCATTGACAATTTTAATGTTGATGAGGCCGAGTTAGTAGCCTTTGCTATTGGGGAAGTTGATTGGTCATACATTGACTTCTTAACTTTTGCTGAGGGCGATGGAAACTACACTCCAGAAGAACGTTCAGAGAATGTTAAAGATCAGTACCGAGACGCAACTGGTCAGTTTGCCAAAAAAGGTTCAACAGTAATCATTGGTAAAAACCCTGCAGCTTCTGGAACTGTTGTAGGTATTAACCCTCAGGACTCAACTGTAAGAGTTAAACTGGCTAATGGAAATGAAGTAAATGTTCCAGGAGATACTACAAGTCCTGCTTCTGCATCTACTGCTAGTTATAAATCACAGGTCACTAATGTAGAACGTTTCGATGTTTCTGGAATCTTAGGGGAGCCTCGTGACTCAAGCAACCCTGCAATTGCTGGTCGTATTCCAAACCGCCTACCGCCTCTAACCGGCGCCAGCATACAACAAATGATAGGTGACTGGTCCTCTTGGGTAGCGGATCAAAGAACTTCTTTTGAAAGTACTAAAACACAAATTCCTCAGATTAAAGTTAGTACTCAAGAGGATGACATTCTCGCTCCTAATGCTTACAACGACCCGTACTTACGTAATTGGTTGGATCAAAAAACTGGTAAAGGTAAGAAGTCAACATACCCTAACCGCGGTTGGTACAACCCTATGCGCACTGACGATGTTGAATCAAAGAAAGATGCTAAAAAACTTGGTGGAATTACAGCCGCTGGAGAAGCAAAGAAACTTACCCCTAAAACTTCAGATGTTCCAGTAATCTATATGGCTATTGTTGCTCAAGATGACCCACAGGCCGTAATGGATCTAGTTTCCTTGGTTCCTACAACAGATCAATCTACGCAACCTGTGGCATTCTCTCGCAAGGACGGCAAGTGGGTAGAAAATAGTCAGATTATCTCTGACCTAAACAGCCCTACCCCGCCGCCAGTTGTAGTTCTAGATGATGAAACTCTTCTTGAGGTTCTTTCGCAGATTGATCCTAAAAAGGATGCACCAGTAACTGCTTCTATCTATAAAACTTTATCTTTGCTCTGGGACACAAACGGAGATTTAATAGGCGTTACTGCTGCAGGCGGAGCAGATCGTAATAAAGGAAATGCTGAAAAACTTCGGCGCTACTGGACTGTTGGCAAGGGCGGCGCAAAGATTCGCTGGAATACCGGTGGAGATTGGACTCGCTGTGTACGTCAACTTTCTAAGTACATGGGCCCTCGTGCCAAAGGCTACTGCGCCCTACGCCACAAAGAAATGACAGGCATGTGGACTGGAGACAAAGAACATCGTCAAATGTATGGAAGTAAGAAAGCATTTACCACCTACAGCGATGACTTTATCCGCTCTAGTGAAGAAGTTATTTCTTTTGCCGAGTTAAGTGCCCAAGCAGCCGAGGCTAGAAGCAGAATTGTTGCATCCGGTGAGCCTATGGAATACGGCGCAGAATTCTATATGCCTTTGGTTTTACCAGAGGATACTGAATCTGGCGATGGACGTAAGTTTGCTAAGGGTGCTATCTCTATGAGAGAACTTCCGCTTCCTTTAATGTGGCAGATTAAAACTGCTCAGGGGCATGACGGCTCTGTAGTTGTTGGTCGTATCGACAAAATGGAACGTACCGACGAAGGTGTTGGAAATGCTTATGGCGTATTCGACTCGGGTGAGTATGGCAAGGAAGCAGAGCGTTTAGTACGAGGCGGATTCATCAGAGGAATCTCCGCTGATTTAGACAAATTTGAAGCAGATGAAGAAGAAGCAGCTTCTGACGAAGATAAAAAAATTGGCACTGGAAAGATTAAAATTACTAAAGGACGCATTATGGGTGTCACTTTAGTTCCTAAGCCAGCTTTCCAAGAGTGTAAAATAGTGCTACTAGAGGATATGAAAAATCCACAGGAGGAACAAGTGATCCCAGACGGCGAATATGTAGAGGATCCTGCAGAGCAGGACACCGCGGCTTTAGTCGCGTGCGCCGCAGTAGTGGCCTCTATCCCAGTAACCCCCCCATCTTCATGGTTTGAAAAGCCAGAACTAAATGGACCTACACCACTAACTGTTACAGACGACGGTCGCGTGTTTGGTCATATTGCTGCTTGGCATGTAGACCATATCGGTATGGCATTTGGTACTAAGCCTCCTCGCTCAAAGAGCAAGTACTCTTACTTCCACACAGGCATTATTCGTACCGAAGAGGGAACAGACGTTCCAGTTGGTCAACTAACTCTTGCTGGTGGACACGCATCCCTTGAGGCCTCAGCCCGCGCTGCCGCGAAGCATTACGACGACACTGGCTCAGCGTTTGCTGATGTTCATGCCGGCGAAGATGCTCACGGTATCTGGGTAGCCGGTGCGCTTCGCCCAGCAATCTCACCAGAGCAAGTACGCGCTATTCGCGCTTCTGCTCCATCAGGTGACTGGCGACCAATTCAAGGCTCACTTGAACTTGTTGCTGTATGCCAAGTAAATGTTCCAGGATTCCCAATCGCTCGTGCCCGTGTTGCATCAGGTTCTGTTATGGCTCTTGTTGCTGCTGGCGCTCGCGTTTTGGCTCAGATGAAGTCTGATCCTGTGGCAGAACTTGCTGCTCGTATTGAGCGCCTTGAACAAGAAAAAATGGAACCATTTATTGCTGCTGCAGAAGATGCTCGCGCTCGCTTTGCTGCATTAAAGAGCGAGTTTATTGTTTCTGAAGAACCAATGACTGCAGGTGGCGGATGCGGATGTTGTCCTGCTTGCTCATCAATGTGTCAAGGTGAATGTTGCTCTAAGTGCACCTATCCAATGGGTCATGGCGACGCTGGGAACTCAGTAGAGCCATTAATGATTGGCGTTCTTGAGCGTTTATTGTCTGACGTTGTTTCTTTCTACTTCCGTGCTCACGGATATCACTGGAATGTTAAGGGTCAAGACTTCTCTCAGTACCACAAACTATTCAAAAAAATATATGAAGATGCATACGAGTCAATTGATCCTATGGCAGAGAACATCTTAAAACTTGGATACAAGGCTCCTTTCAACTTAGGCGAGTTTGTGTCTATGCGTTCAATCCAAGATTCCGAAGGAGTTACTATGACTCCTCAGGCTTTGACTGCTGATTTAGCCCGCGCCAATGATGTTTTAATTGACGAACTAAAAGCTACATTTGATGTAGTAGAGGCCGCTAATGAGCAAGGAATCGCAAACTTTATTGCAGAGCGTATTGACTCACACATGAAGTGGTCTTGGCAATTAAAATCCTCTCTAGTACCTGAGGGCATGGAAATGGCTGAAAATGAGTCTCAAGAAGACTTTTTTGTGACAGTTTTTTCAACACTAGAAGAGCAAGGTTTAATCGCTGCTGGCGGTCCTTCTGAAGATGTTCGTATGAAACTTGCTGAAACTGGTGAAGCCCTTAAAGACGGTTCATACCCAATCAGAAATGTTTCCGAACTGAAGAAAGCAATTAAAGCATACGGTCGTTCCAAGCCAGGAGATCGCGCAAAGGTTCGTAAGCACATCTCTAAGCGTGCTCGCGCATTGAAGCACCCAGAATTGATCCCAGATGAGTGGAAGAGTCTTTCCGTTAGTGGTATGGAACTCTCTATTGCAGTTGCTGATCTTCGTAGTCGTTTAAACACAAGAACTATTACTGCAGCAGGCCAAGAAATGGAATCGGATGCAACCGAAGAGGCTTCCGGTGGTGTTGACCCAAAAGTGCCAGCCTCTAAAGAGGCTTCTCGGTCTGAAGGTATCTATACTGCCAAAACTCAACCTAGAGACGCTCAGGGCAAGTTTCGTACAGTACTAGCACGCCTTAAACAAGATTTAGGTGTTGCATCACTAGACAGCGTTGCTGAAAAAGTAGAAGAAGCAGAGAATCTAGACAATGTTGGAGACTACTCTGAGTCCGCAAGGGCTGCTAGTGATGTTATTGGCATTGTTGATCGCTTAGAAACTGGCGCTTTAGATGCAAAACTAGTGGAAAACGTACGAGCTGGTACAAAAGCGTTGGGCGAAGCAATTGCAAACCTACCACTTCCTTTCCAAGATCAATCACAAAAGATTCGTTTTAGCGATGTTCCACCTGCTCTAGCCAAGTTAATTGAAGACATGCTTGAGAAGGTAGAAAATAAGATTGGCGTAGAGGACTCTGCGGAAGCCACCACAAAATTAAAGGCATTTATGAGTGGATCAGACGTATTTAGCCAAAGCGAAATCTCTAGCGAAATGAATAAACTTCTCAGGCTCCTAACCTAGAAATAGGGTGTTTGAGAATACTGTAATATTTGTCTTGGGTATAGTGCCTCCCCGCTCTTTGATGTGTGGAGTCCCTCAACCCCGACTACATAAGCCAGGGAAACCGTATACATAGATGGTTTCCCCCGACTGCCCCGAAGGAGGGACAGTAGTGGACCAAATCAGAAACATGATAGATCAACTCTCTGAACTATCTGACGAACAAATCGTTGAACTTCAGAGCGAAATCATCGGTGAATTTGAAATGGTAGAAGGCGAAGAACCAACTCCACAGACAGTTGAGGCAATGACCTCACTCGCTGACATGCTTGATTCAGTTCGTTCTGAAGTTAAGAACCGTGAAGTACAGGCCAAGGAACTTGCTCAGCAAGCAACTGAAGCCGTATCTCGCGTACATGGCGATGAAGCTAATGTCGAAGAAAACATCGACGAAGCTGCTGTGAGTGAAGCTGCGACCGAACAACCAGAGGAAAACAGCATGCATGAAGATAAAGATATGCCTGTTACTCCCGAGGAGCCAGTTGCTCCTGCAGAGGAGCCAACAGCGCTAGACGCAGAGGCTGCACCAGCAGAAGCTGCTGAAAAGGTCGGGGACGAAACTCCAGAAGAGGACAAGAAGGATGATGAAGAGGAAGAACCAGTAATGGCTTCAGCCGAAGATTCAGCCGTCGAAGAAACCGCTTCCGTGGAAGAAGTTATCGAACTTTCTACCGAAGACCCAGAAGTTATTGAAGAAGCAGCTGCTGAAGAAGCACCTGCAGAAGCAGAACTTGCCGTAGAAGAAACAGTTGAACTTTCAACCGAAGAATCAATTGAAAACCCAGATGTGCCAGTGGCACAGGAAGAAATCGTGGAGGCCCCCTTGACTGCCGACGCTTTTGATGCTCAGGATGTAACCCCTGAGGTCCCAGCAGACCGCCGTCCATCTTCAATGACCAGCGCAATCCCAGTAGCAATTACTGCAGGTGCTGACATTCCAGGTGTGACAGCCGGTACAGAACTATCCAACATGTCTGATGTTGCAGACGCTTTCTCAAAGCGCTTACATGGCTTACGCCGTGTAAACGGTGGAGATGGCGAACAGCACATCGTTGCTTCATTTAGCACACAGTATCCAGAAGCTTACCAGCTTGGAACTGATGCCGAAGCAAATATGGCAAAAATCAATGAAGTAGTAGCACCAGCAGCATTAACCGCTTCTGGTTCTTACCAATCACCATTCGCAACTCGTTACGACATCTTTGGAGTTGGTTCAAACGTTCGCCCAGTGCGCGATTGTTTCCCATCATTCCAGGCTGACCGTGGCGGTATCCGTTTCATCACACCACCTGCTTTGTCCGCATACGGCTCAGCAGTAGGCGTATGGACAACTGCTCTTGATACAGCATATGTAACCAACTCTGCCACATCTAGTGCAACTAAGGATAGCTTAGTTGTTACAGCTGCAGCAGAAACAACCGCAGTTGCAGATGCAGTAACACTGCAGATGCAGTTCGGTAACCTTGCAACTCGTGCATACCCTGAATTGATCGCTCGTCACAACGAGCTTGGTCTTATTCAGCACGCACGCGAAGCAGAGCAGAACATCCTAGCCAAGCTAACAGCAGCTTCAACTGCCGTTACAAGCACTTCGGTACTTGGTCTTGGTTCAGATTTCTTGCTTCAGGTTGGTCGCGCAGCTTCTCTATATCGTGCTCGTCACCGTATGGAAGATGGCGCTGTACTTCGCGTTGTCGCTCCATCGTGGGTTAAGTCCGCTATTCAGGCTGACTTTGCTCTACAGATGCCAGGCGATGGTCGCACAGCTGTAACAGATGGCGATATCGAAGGATTCCTTCGCGCTCGCAACGTAAACATCTGCTTCCATATTGATGATTCAGGTGCAACAGGTACACAAAGCGCTGCCGCTTTGGCCGAGTTCCCTGATACGTTCGTATGGTACTTGTTTGCTGAAGGTTCATTCTTGTTCCTTGATGGCGGCACGCTTGATCTCGGTGTTATCCGTGACTCAACCCTTGTTGGCACCAACGACTACAAGATGTTCGTTGAAACCTTTGAGGGTCTAGCCTTTGTTGGCGTAGAGTCTCTAAAGGTAACATCGACAATTTCGATTAACGGCGCACGCGCTGCTCTTCGCGATACCTTGGGCGCTACAACAGCAACCACAATTGAGTTCTAGTCTTAACTAGTCTCAAAAAATAAACGCAACGGCGACACTCAGGATATAAGGAGCACGTAGGAAAAATGGCAAAAGATCTATCAATCACGCCAGCTCACCCCTTAACTCCGTACCCTTTTGGGGTCCTGAGTGTCGCCAGCGTTTCTCAATACTCAGAGTCAGAGGATCACTGGGCTCGCTATGCGGCCCACGAGTTTGACTCAGACGCATTTGCTTTGCGCCTACTGACCATTAATGACGACGATGTCACTAATGGTGAGTTGTACGACGGAACAACTAAACAACGTTTTACTAATTATGTTCCTTTTGGGATTGAAGTTGAAGACTTCTCCTCTACTTTTAGCCTTCCTGCACAAGACCGTTTTAAGCGTGTTGAAAAGATTATGGAAGCATCAACCCAGAAAGCCATAGAAAGTGAACTATGGCTTGGTTCTGCTGCTCAGCACTTTACTGGCTACACCTCAAGTGTTGTATCTAGCGCAACTGTGGCATCAAACTTTGCTACCGTAACAACAGCAACTGCTCACGGGTTTAAAGTTGGCGACATTGTTACTGTATACAACTTAACTTCTGCAAGTGGTTACGATAACTACGTGATTACTGTTGCAACCGCAACAACATTTACTTTTGCTTACACTGCTTCAAACGGTGCCGTAACACTTGGCACAAGTCCTATTGCTACTCTAAGCAACAACTATCTTGTAAAAGAAAAAGCATCTACAGATGTAACAGTCACTGCTGGTGGAGATTCTCCTCGTGTAGCACTGGCTCGTCTAGAAGGCGCACTTGCAGGTGGTCCTGCAGGTTTACGCGGTGTTATTCACATGTCACGCCGTATGGCTGGTATTTGCTATGACTTCCTAGAGCGCATGGATTTTAATGCTCGTCTTGATATGGATGATATAAATAAAAAGGGTCAGATTCTCATAACCGCACTAGGAACACCAGTAATTGTGGGTTCTGGATACACAGGAGTTGGTCCAATTGGACACGCTAACCGTGCAGTAAGCAATACAACCGAGTGGATGTTTGCTACTGGTTATGTAGATGTACACCTTGGCGAAACCAAGGTAGTGAATGAAAATTTGGCTCAAGGCATTACTGCTTCGTCCAATACAAATGACATGCGCATAAAAGCCGTTCGCGCAGCGGCTGTCCACTTTGAACCGGACTGCCATTACGCAGCACGGGTCGACTTTTCAGCATCCGTTTAGTTAACAAAAATAGGAGATAGCCAAACATGGCAACTCAAGATTACGCAGCTAGCGTTCAAGGTGCGGCTATTCGCGTCACTCGTTTAAGTTCAAGTGGCGCTTTATTGACCGGAGACTTGGACAGCTACACAACGTCCGCATTTATCCGCATGTCCTTCACCCCAGAGTACGAAGATGGTGAAGAAATTACAGAGAAGGCCGCTAACGGAACCGTATGTGTGTCCTACAAGGCTCCAGACGTTCTAAAGCGCGTCACAATGGAACTTGCTATCTGTGAACCAGATCCAGAATTAACAGCCCTACTTGCTGGTGGTGTGCTTCTAAGCCGTGACCAGTCGACATCAACGTCAGTGGCTATTGCATCTGGTACTACTATTGCTAGTAGTGCCACCACTATCACTACATCCGCTGTTCACGGTCTGGCTGTTGGTGACAATATCACCCTTACAGGTCTTACTCCAGGAACCTCTGGAACACTTAACGGTGTGGCTAGAGTTGTGACAGTACCAACAACAACAACATTTACTATCTCAACGACAGCTGTTGGTACAGTAACAGCCTCTAGCGCAACTGTAACAAAGCGTGACGATACTAGTGTTGGTTATGCAGCACCAGCAATCGGTGACGATCCTGCAGGTAACGGCGTTGCTATTGAATGTTGGTCACACGCAGTTGCATCTGGAAAGCGCACATCAACAAATCCATACTTCCACTGGATCTTCCCTTACGCTCGCCTACGTCAATCAGGTGATCGCGTAATTGAAAATGGTTTGCTTGCAAACACATTTGAAGGTTACGGAATCGGTAATAGTACATTCGGTGTTGGACCAGACGGTCGTTGGGAATTCCCAGACGTTACTGATCGTCCATACGCATATGCTCGTAACACGTACTCACCATCAACTAGCCAACTTAAGGGCTTCTACATTTGGAACACCACTACTGGCGATGCAACTGCGGTCGCTAACTTGCCTGTTGCTGATATTGACACCACCTACAACATTCCTGGTGGCGAAGTATACGCTAGTGGAAGCGTTACAGACATCATTGTTAATTCGGACGCTGACTAAAATATAAGCTGGTAATTAACTAAAACATTGGAGGCGGGCGTGGTAATCGGTAACTCGGTTTCTACGCCCGCCACTTATTTCACGAGGACTTTATAGCTATGACAAATCTTTGGGTGACCCCTACCGATTTGAGTACGACATACTCCGATTCAGAGTACGCCGATGATGCTTGTCAAATGGCTTCCAACATCCTTTGGGCTATGTCTGGTCGTAAATACTCTGGAATTACTACTGTAACTGAGCGTTACATTACTGCTATTGATTCTTTTCGATACCAAGGATCCTCTGCAAAAAACTTTTCCCCTCAATTATCCGGTGGTCAGGTATATAACGTACCTAGCGAAGACTGGAATGATTCGGCTTATCAGTCAGATGGAACATCTTCCATTTCCCGTATCCGCCTCCGCGGTAAGCCAGTGCAAGAAATTCACCTTGTTCGCTCAATGTATAACGGTCTTATTGTTAATCCAGACAACTACTACGTTGCCGAACACAGCACTTTAATTGCTTACTTAGGCACTCCATGGCCGCCGGGAAATCTTGAAGTAACCTATACCCATGGTATGCGTCCCCCTACGGCAGGTAGACAAGCAGCTCGTTTGTTTGCAATTGAATTAGTCAAACTTTGGGAAGGCGATGACTGCGCTCTCCCAGATCGCGTAACTTCTGTATCTCGTCAAGGTGTTTCATACACAATTCTTGACAATCAAGACTTCCTTGAAAATATGCGTACTGGCATCTATGCCATTGATTTATTTATTAAAACGGCAAACCCAGCAAAGGCTCTTGCTCCGTCTAAAGTGTTTAGCCCAGATATGCCTCGCGCTCGCCGTGCTGCACCTGCTCGTCCGCTAGTTCTTTCTGCATCTGCTACTTATGACGCTTCCTTAACAGAAATTAATGAATGGAACGCTACGCAGACTCACACTATTAGTGGGGCTTTAGCAGGTTTATCAGCATATAACAACGCAAACTACACCTTACGCTTAGATGCTTCTAGTTGGTACGGGTACACCGTTAAGGCCTACCCTGCCGATGCTGCAGAGTTTAGAACTGTTGGTGCTACAACTTTCTTAGATCTAGACTTTACTTACAACACAACTTATGAAGCAGTTGGACCAAACGATCCTGGAACATGGACTTTATATGCTGTCGACACTAGCGGAGCTACGACTCAACTTTTACAGGCAAATCTTCAAATCAAGAAAGTTATTACCAGTCAAATCAATCCAACTTCGACTGGAAGCGGTCCTACAAAACTTGTTTGTCAAGAAGGTACTACATTCAACAAGACTGTTACATGGAGTGTTGATGGAACGGCTGTAAACCTCACTGGATACAGCGCGGCCATGCAGATTCGCTCTGGATACTCTAGTAGTTCCGCTGCCTTATCTCTTGTATCTACTGCAGGTGCGGCAAAGACTGTTACTGCTGCTGTAGTTGCTGCTAATACAGCAACAATTACCACCTCCGCAGTTCACGGATATACAACGGGTAGCACTGTAACTTTATTCAATCTCACCGCTTCTTCTGGAAGTGTTCAGTACTTAGTCGCATCTGCTCCAACTACTACATCATTTACAGTTGCATACATTGCTACTAATGGTTCTTTAACCCTGGGAGCAAGTCCTACAGCGACTCTAACTGCTGGTATCACGCTTGGTGGCGTTGCTGGGACAATTGTAGTTAATATTACTGCTGCTCAAACTACGGCTCTTACTGCTGGAAATTATGTTTACGACTTAGAACTAACATCAGGAGGAGGAGTCGTGACAAGAATTCTTGAGGGTAGTTTTGTCGTTACTCCTGAAGTAACTCAGATATAAGCGCGGGATTGTAAATGAGTTCTATAGAAATAAACAGTGATGTTTATTCAGTTACAATTTCTGAATCTGTTATCAGTGTTGATGTCACAGAAACTGTCAACAATGTTGAAGTTTCTGGAAGCGGCGGTCCTCAGGGCGCACTTGGTCCAACTGGAGCAACAGGCTCCGCAGGTTTCATAGGTTCAAACGGCTCAACTGGCTCCACAGGACCTACTGGTTCTACCGGCTCACCTGGTTCTGCATCTAATACAGGCGCAACTGGCTCCCCATCAACAGTCACAGGTCCAACCGGCATCCAAGGAATTCAAGGTGTGCAGGGCAATCTTGGTCCCACAGGGTCTCAGGGTATACAAGGTATACAAGGCATTCAGGGCATTCAAGGCGTAACCGGTGCAACGGGACAACAAGGAATACAAGGCGTAACTGGCTCACAGGGAGTTACAGGCTCTCAGGGTATACAGGGAGTAACAGGTTCTACAGGTGCAACAGGTACTCAAGGCATCCAAGGTGTAACGGGTAGCACAGGCTCCCAAGGCATACAAGGCCCAACTGGCTCTCAAGGAATTCAGGGTATTCAGGGAGTTACAGGTTCTCAAGGCATACAAGGCATTCAAGGCATCCAAGGTATTCAAGGAGCCACAGGTGTAACTGGATCCCAAGGTATTCAGGGCTCAACAGGTGCAACAGGCATACAAGGCATCCAAGGAGTAACAGGTTCCACAGGCTCACAAGGCATCCAAGGCCCAACCGGCTCAACAGGCACTCAAGGTAACCAAGGCGCAACTGGCTCAACTGGATCACAAGGTCTCTCTCTTGAAATCATAGGCACTGTTGCAACCGTAGGTAATTTACCGCCATCAGGTAACCAAGACAACGATGCTTATATTGTTTCAGCCAATGGTCACCTGTACGTCTATGACGGCACAACTTCTGCGTTCATTGATGTTGGTCCTTTCATCGGCCCCCAAGGAGCCCAAGGTGTCACGGGAGCTACAGGTACTCAAGGAGTCCAGGGCGTCACGGGTGCAACAGGAAGCCAGGGCATTCAAGGAGTCACGGGATCTACGGGAACTCAGGGTATACAAGGTGTAACTGGAGCCCAAGGCATCCAAGGTATTCAAGGAGTTACAGGATCTACAGGCTCACAAGGTATTCAAGGTGATTTAGGCCCTACAGGTTCTCAAGGCATCCAAGGCATACAAGGCATTCAAGGAGTTACAGGTTCGCAAGGAGCAACTGGTTCTCAAGGTTCAACAGGTGCAACTGGTCAACAAGGCATCCAAGGAATTCAAGGCGCAACCGGCTCACAGGGCATCCAAGGAATCCAAGGAATCCAAGGCGATC
>Ga0181346_1000735_pt1 | contig 14437 bp, 10 predicted proteins | sample Su13VDMM15DN_FD_130100 | JGI IMG/M metagenome (GOLD analysis project Ga0181346, IMG submission 130100) | Freshwater viral communities from Lake Michigan, USA - Su13.VD.MM15.D.N | ecosystem: Environmental > Aquatic > Freshwater > Lake | place: USA: Michigan | collected 2013-07-15 | reverse complement strand
CTTGGTATTCTGTCTCTTCTCTTTAGATTAAGCATATAGCTTGCTATGGATCTACGGATAGTGTTCTTTATGGTAGTTGGGTCGTTTCCTTCAAATATTGTAACAGAAGCGTTACCAACTATTCTAGTTATAGCTGGATCAATTATCTTCAACACCGTGGTAGCTATCATCTGGCCTGAATCCTCCAGAAGATTTATTATAGCTAATTTCATTTCTGGTGAAAGTATAAACTCCGCTGTGGGTATATCAAAGTAATCCTGGTTTGATTCCAGGTTGAGAGTTATATCAGGCACTAGATAAATGTAAACTATATTATCATCGTCCAGGTATTCATCCTCAAAAGTAGAGTAAGCATGTATTTGCGAGAAAATATTTAATCTGGTCAAATATATTTCATAGGATTGTGGATTTGCTAGAACGAACGCTCTGCTGGTATAAGGTGCAACCAATCTTATAAGTTCAGTACTCTCGGGATCGCTACCAAACAAAGGATCCACCTGATTTTTAATGTTAACATAATCATTAAGATTAAGTTGTTGACCGAATAAGTCAGTTCCTAGAGTTGTAAATCTATATGTAATTGGTTTGTCTGGAGTAGATCTAAGGTTCCCCTGTCCTCCTAGCGTCTGTATGTACTCTATTCTTATTCTAGATCCCGGGGGTGGGATTTTACCAAAATTACTATTACCAAAATAGACATCAATTCCCTGTGAAATACCAGTTCTTACTAGGAAAGTAGATCCCTGCAAAGGCATATCATAAAAAGAATCATATCTTTTCCACTTCTCCTCATTCACATAAACATTGACATAATATTGATCAATAAAAGCTCCAGATTTAGACGGTATGTTAAAAGATTGAAGTGAAAGTCCCGTTCCCGTAACAGTCGCATTTTGAACTGTTCCCTGTGCTATCTTAACTCTTAGAGTGTTATTTGGGACAAGATTGAAGGTAACCGTAGGAGACGATAACATCATAGAATAGTACTTACCATTCTGAATACATTGAACCTGAGTGTTGTTCGCTATTATAACTGCTCCACCACCAACTGGAGCAGTATTAAGATTCCATTGTATCGAGATCTCTCCCTGAGCTGTCGATGCTCTACCTGGATCGTAGCCAGATAGTCTAGCTATACTCTTCACCGAGTAGTCCCGTGTTGCTTGGTAAATGTTTAATTCAGTAATTGAGTCCTCTATGAAATAAAGGATCATCTGCGATAGGTTCTGTAATACAAAAAGTATTTGACCCCAAGCGGAAGCAGCGGTAAATACGTTTTTAGACTGATTATATGTTCTCTGTAGAAAAACATAGGTGTCCGATAAGAGGCCGCTGATTAGAATTCTATTCTTTTGATATATGTTCATGCTTTTTAACTTAACTTTAAACTAACAACTGGGCTTTGATCCCCTTGGTACGGTAAGAGAAAATCCAGAAATGCTATATCTCTATTCGTACCCAAATAAAACTTCAGATCGTAGGTTCCACCAAGTATTCTAAAAAGTGGGCAATATGTTGATAAATGAAGATCTAGCTCTTTTCTTATAGAGTCTTGTGATAGATTTAATTCGAAAATTAAAGATTCCAAACCAAGTCCAAATCTAGGATCGCCTAAAACTTCACCCTTGTCTGTTAAGAGCATCATTTTAAGCTGGCCCACGCAGATCTCTACTGGATCTGTGACCTCCAAGATGTCAGGTACGTAATTAGGATCTTGTGGATCTCTGTTGTAAATGTCTCTCATCCCTATTTTTGTTTATATATCGATATAAATAAAGGGAGCTAAATGCTATCTACAATAAACTCACTGTATATTTTTCAATTCCACTGCAAAAAATAACTAGGGGTGTTCTCACCATTGATCATATCCATAACCTCCTGTAACTCTTCGGTTCCGGCGCTAATGACGTCCGATGCATTTACTTGAACACCACCAGGTAGGTTGTAGTTAAAGGTTCCTAGCATTCTACCTAAAGCTATCTTAGATTTAGCGATACAATATCTAACAAACAATTCATCATCAAAAAGATATTCATCGCCTATTTTAACAAAACATCTCACATATAGATCATACCCCCCATTTCCACTCGCAAATCCTTGAGATAATTGTGCATTACCATTGGCATTTGAATTTCCTACTCCGGATCTATTTGGATCACGTCCTTGGATTGTAAGTCTCTTTGAGTTCTTGTTCCATTTGAAAGCATAAGTGGCTAATAGATAAGCTTTAGCCAAGTCAAAATAGGAGTACATAACAGTTCTATAAACAAGGTTATCCCCAATAAAAGGGGATAGCATCAATTCAGACCCGAGAAGTTTAGAATCTCCGAAGTCCTTATCTGGATTACCTCCAACACCTGCTCCACCCACGTCTCGAACCTCATACACTGATACAATCGAATCCGGAAGTGTCAACTGTCTGGTTGCTCTCCATTCAGGATGTGCAAAAACAGCTTTACCGATTATGAACATTCTATCCTCAACAGAATACTGATAGTTATCGTAAAACCAATCCTTGGCTCTCTTTATAATCCTTCTAACCTCCTGTTCATTAAGGGAATAAGGAAGACCGCAGCTGAAATTAAGTGCGTCTGTAATTTCTTGGATTAATTCTGTCTCAGTCATAGTTAAGTTTAATAATTCATATCACCAAATTTGGCTCCTCTATATTTATCGTTTAGGTCCTGAAGTCTTCTATCAGTTACGAATCTTTCATTTCTAACTTCGTTCCATCCCTTAACTTTTTTAGTGTCCTTACTTAGTTCAGCATACTCACCAAGTATACCTGCTCTTAATACTCCACCAGCAATCTCGCAGTTGATCGATTTTTGTTCGCAGTTTATGTAGCAGTCCTTAAGCTTGTTGGTAGGTTCAACAGAGCATGCTTCTATTCTAGAATTAACAACATCCGTACCTCTTACTATGTAGCATTCATCTAGATTTGATTTATTAATCTTAGAATCATATATGTTACATTTCTTTAAATACGAACCCTTTATATCGCAATCAATCACATCGAAATCACAGATCTCAAAAGAATTTCTAGATCTTGCACCTTTAAGTTGGCATCTCCCTGTGGATGTGTCGTAATTAAAAAAGCAATCTGTTATACCGCCTTCTATAACAAGATCAAATACCTTATCCCTGATTGCAGGGAAATACGTTCTTAGGTTACCATCAAATCCCTTGAGATCTATAAATACCTTGAAGTCGGGATAATATCTAAGAAAAAGTTCAGGCTTAGAGAAGCATTTTACAACATTAGCATAATCCTTCATCATTGATTTTAGCTTATCTAGGTCCTCCTTACTGTAGCCACCCAATCTTTTGCTAACCACATCATATAAATACAGAATAATATAATCAACAACCTCTCTGATCGGCTCTATCTTTTTCTGATAATCCTTACCCCCTAAATATCTAAACTCTATATACCCATTAGGAGTCTTTGTGAAATTCGCACCATAGTACTTGTCACTAGGTGTCTTAAACATCATTGGGTCTATAGTGCTGATATTCTCCAGTATCATGTATCTACTTCTGGGTAAAACCCTTTTTATAGATTTAGCATAAACATTCTTTGTTCTGTTACCAAACTTAGAGTAAATAAGATTCTCGTCAATACCAAGGATGAACTTTAAATGGTCCATCGTTTGTATTGCATTTTTAAGATTGGCCCTCTCTGGGTTAAAACTGACTGAAAATTGGAAAGCGCATTTATCACTTGTCCATCCATTCTCGTCTATCCATTTTAGGATCTTGATCATAACAGGTATAGACTCGTTGTAACTCATTGGGCCAGTAACGAGTTCTAGCATGTTCATACCTCCAGAGTAATCAGGCTCTAATTTGAATCTCTCCCTGTTAACCGGTATATCCGAGTGGTATTTATTAGATACATCTACTTTTTTACCAAGAAGTTTCGAAAGAGCATCAGCAGCTCTTCCTTTGGTAACATTGGAAAAGAATTCGAATTCAAACCCAACATCAGCCAAAGAAAGTGCCTGAGCTTTTTCAAAATGGTTTCTATTATCCTTCATTTATGGATTTAGCAAATATTTTTCCTGTGTGAACGTCTATTTTCCATATTAATATCTCAATAGGATCACCAGTCTTAGCATTTCTATCACCCCTACCCAAATGCTCAGAACTTACAAATGCCATTAGACCAATATCACTTATCTCTATAAGCACTCCATTTTTTCTTTTGTGCTTGATGAGAGCTTGCATTGACTCTATCGTGCCTTCCAACACCCGTGTCTCAAGATCGTAAAGGATTACATTTCTTTCCAAGGGTCTATCTAATGTTAGGGTCAATTTATTGTTCTCTTTAATCTCTTTCACATAGAATTCTATCTCGTCGCCTGAAGAAAGTTTGGATAATTCGTCGTCACCCTCGAACTCGCTCTTGTGTATCAAGCCAGTATAAATTTCCTCCCACTCAACAAAAACTCCAAATGGGCTTGTACCCGTGATAGATCCTCTATATTTCCTGGTTAAGTCAAGTTCTTGAATCTTCTGCACCATAATCTTGGAAATATACTTCTTGTAAGAAACAATGAAGGTATCTTTTGCCTCGATATAGCCTTCTATCATTACGTGTATATCCTTTCCGATATATGATTCGAAATCTTTGATCTTATTAGCTGCAGCCAATGATCCAGGCATGAAACACTTAATACCACAAAGATCGACAATATATCCACCTTTGTTTATGCTTTCAACCCTTACTTTGTAAGCTGTAGTTTCTTTTCTGATCTGATCGAAAAGTTCAGACTTTAGGGTCTTTATATAATGCTCAACAACAGATCCAAGGTATCCCTTAGGAGTTCTTCTAACGTGAGCTTCTATTCTATTACCAACTGTAAAATCAATACCCTCGATATTTAATTTTTCAGCATCTCTTCTTTCCTTCTTCAGGTCAATATAAATCGTTTGTCCTGAGTCAGTCTGAGCAAAAGCCTCTTCCTCAGTTAAGGCAACAATTTTACAAGGGTACATTCTGCCATCAACTAGATCCTTAGCTAGATCATTCCAATCTAGTCCTTCAGAATGCTTAGCGTATGCCGCAGCAAGTTCTTCAGCATAATCAGCATGACAATAAATAGTCATCCCGTGATTATTCTTAATTTTTTTGTTAGGCTTAAATCCGTTTGAATTTTCCCAACTGAATTCCTCATTTTCGAATTCTTGATACATCAATTTTTAGTTTTAAATGGTTAATATTAGTTTCCTATGTATATATCCAATAGCAGAACTTTAAAATACAAGCAAAACAAATCCAGGGGTTGGAATAGTTGCAGGTCCTGCCTGAGTGGCTCCTGTATATAGAAACTTCAAAGAAAGCAAATGCAATGCAAAAGAGACTGCGAGCTTGGTTGAAAGTGCTTTAGGCACTAGGTTTTGATTCTTTGTTGCTTCGAGCAAAGTCTTCTGTGATTCTATAACAGATAGAAGAGCTTTAAATTCTTTAGATTCACTCGAATTGGAAAGTGAAGCTGCTTTTTCCACAAGACCGCCTGGATCTAGCTCAGGGATAAAGACAGGATTTAATCCCACATTAAAAGATAGCCTCAACTTATTAGCAAGAGTAAACGGTAGGCCAGGAAAAATTATAGTAAAAAGTCCAGGAACTGGTATGCTAGCCGGAAGTACAGGTGGGCTGGCTGCAAAGCAAACAGGAACCAATCCTAATATAGTCCAATATAAAACTACACTAGATGCCATAACTAAATAAGGATCGCTCTTAGACATAAGATCAGCTATCTTAGCATCCAGTCCGAAATTTATCAACTTTTGTTGGAAGTCTGGAGATAGCGATCCCAGTACACTATTAATCGAATCTTTTGCGCTTTTTACAGCATCCTGCTCCTGTACAGCAGCGGACGGATAGATTGTCCCACCAGGGGGAAATCTATATGGCTCGTTTTGGCTTTTGGCTGAATATCCATTCTGTCCAAAAACTTTATTTATGCTGAATCTTTCCTGTGACTTAGTAGCCAAATCACTTACCACTACTGTTAAATTCTCAGATCCATTTAATGTAAACCTTATGTCGATTACCGGTGTACCAGCAAGGCCATACTGTATGTTATTAAGGGTAACGTCTTGTAATACAGAAACATCACTCCCAGATTTTATTGCAATTTTAAATTGGGCCTCCTTCTGGAAATCTCCTACTGTGGTCACAGATCGTGAACTAACAGTGGGAAAAATAGAATTCTCGTTTATTATAGGTATAAAATTTTCACCATCCGAGGATATTCCCAGAGAGGAAGGGGTTGTCTTGGCTGAATCCGAAAATGATTCATCGGATCCCTTTGCCAAACCTTTAGAAATATAAGGGGTTATTATCTCTATCCATTTCTGAAGCTCCACAGAATAAAGACTTAGAAATATATTGTCTATATCGTTTCTAACTGCCTGAGTTCCGCTGTCCGATCCAGTGTTTGCTCTTACCGCTTGATCCAATCTATCCTTTCTATCATCACCTAGAGTTTTTACAAGATAGTTATATAGGTCATTAAAGGTTAAAGCTCCGATACCTCTAGAATTTATCTCATCCTGGGCATCCTCTTTCGCATCCTCCCTATCATAAGTCAATATCGTATTAATACCGGGAAGAAATCCATACTTAGCTATACCACTCTTAGCTTTTTGTAGAGTGTTACCAAATATAGAAACCTTCGTATTACCTATGTTATTAAAATCTACTTTAGCTTTGAAGTTAAATATTTTGGTCGATTCTTTGCCGTCCGTCTCGTGGAGGAAAAAATTCCAAGTACCATTTTTTCTAATATCCTCCAGATCGTCCTGTGATACTAGATTAAAGATATCATCTATAGATTGATCCTGAACTTGAGGTTGCTCTTTGAATGATTTTTGCTCCTCTTCGGAAGGTATGGGATCAGAGCCATCAAAATACTTCTTATCTTGCTGTAACTGTTTGAAGGTTTTCTGTGAATTCTGTAGAAGGAAAAAACCAAGGCCAAACCCAAGATCTAATATAGGCTTGAAGCTCTGTGCTAAATTACCATTTAAAGCATTTCCTGCGGGAATAGCTTTAGCATCTTTTATGGTATTAACATAATATTCAGATAGTTTTTTACCAGTTTGAAAAGGACCACTAGATTGGTTAGAGGATAAAAAGTTAGAAAAATCTGTTATAAATTTCTGCCAATTAGCCATCCTTATTTAGTCTTGGTGATGAAACTTAATTGGGCTGCTGTCATTGGTGAAGCAGGAGGAGACGATGGACCCGCTGGTGTAGCATGCGTGTGCAGATTAAAGAAGCTTAAAAAAGTATCACCGAGTATAACTTTTTCCAATGTCTTAGCACCACTTCCTAGCTCTATATTTCCAGATTCTATAATAACTTTGTTATCCTCCATCCTAATCTCATCGTTGCCCATTTTTACAACCACTCTAAGCTGACCACCATTCTGTGTGTCCAGTTGTATTTTTGCATTATCTAATTCAAAAACAACACCATCCTTATAAGTATAGTACATGTGTAAAGGACCAGGTTTTGCTTCAGAATCATAAACTAGGTACTGAGCACCATCGTAACAGTTATCTTCCTTCATCTTATCCAAAAGATCCGGTGAAATCTCCTTGATGTAGTGATAGATCATCTTGTAATAGTTATTCTCCTCGAAGTGCACAGCTACCACGGCTCCAAGTCTAGGGATCGTCAGGGCTCCACCGCCACCTTCACCACCAAAAGATAAACCAGCTATTTGCTCTGCCCATGGTAAATCCTCTACTGGGATATCATCGAAAAATCCAAAAGCTCGTATTTTAGCTCTTCCCTGTTTTAGAGGATCCTCTATATCTACTATTATACCCAGGAGGGTTCTTTCACTTGGCATAGTTACATTTCAAAATCAGACTCAGGTGAATTAAAGTCACCTAAGCTTATGTTATACTTATCAATAGGCTTCATGTTTCCTAGAGTTAGATCCTTTTGTGAACTAATTTTCTCCAAAACAAAATCCTCCACAGTTTTAGGATAAACCCTACCTATCGCATTATCATTAGGGATCTGTAAATTACTCACACCCGGATAAACGTCACCAATTAAACCAGGTCCGTTTGTTACAGGTGGAACTGGTGGATAAACATCATAAGATCCTAGATCATTGCTAACACCAGGAATATTAGGAGGATATACCTTTTCATTAATATTAGATTCAATTGTTCCTAGGTTTGGTGGATAAACTTCTTCTCTAAAAGGAGGATATTGTCTATCCGGAACACCTAAATCAGTACCAGGAACCTTTGCATAAACATCGTCTTTTAATCCTGAGCTATATGCACGATCAGGTACACCAAGATCCTCACCAGGCACCTTACTGTAGACATCTCCCTCTGATGGTGGATAGACTCTAGCAGATCCTCCTAAATCACTACCTGGTACGTTATCGTAAACATCACCTCCTGGTGGTGGATAGACTCTAGCAGAGCCTCCTAAATCACTACCTGGTACACCGGGATAGAAATCCCCATCAGAAGGAGGATAGACCCTATCTGGACCTCCCAAGTCCTCACCTGGTACTTTAGCATAAACGTCACTGTCTACTGCGGGATAAACCCTATCGGGTACTCCTAAAGCAGTCCCAGGAACATTGTTATATGCATCAGACCCCCTAGTTGCATCAGGATAAACCCTATCAGGTACACCAAGATCTCTTCCTGGTACATTACGATAGGCATCGCTTTGCCCGCCTATCTCAGTTGGATAAACCCTGCTAAGCGTCTCGTTGGTGTTGACACCAAGCTCCTGTCCAGGAACTCTTCTATAAACATCGCCTTCCCCTGAGTTAGAAGGAGGACCGTACACCCTAGCAGGTGGTCCACCAAATCCGGTTGTCTGCGGGTTTGGTAAGGGGCGATCCAGATTTCTTAGGCTAAGCTCCGAATTAGTAACCTGATCCAAGAAATTTTGAGCAGAGTTATAGCTAAGACCGCTTAGAAGTTCAGATGGATTCAAAGAATACACGTTTCCAAGCAACGTCTGGTCCAGCCCGGCAAGAGCCGGATTTAAGTACTGGGCAACACCCTCGTTTATAAAATCATCTATTGTATTACTCAAAAAGTTAGTTAAAAGCTCTCCAGCTATACCTAAAGCTCCACCCGTTGTTGTTGGGTCCTGCATAACAGAACTCTTTGACTGGTCCCATCCGTCCGATAGTATAAGTGGTTTCTGGTCACTTCTAATATTCGGGAATTGATACTTAGTTCTTACCCTTCCGACATGGACTTTGAAACCGTACCCGATAGGTGTAGCAGTCTCAGACCCAGCATCTATTTCCTGTGGGACAGAGGAAGAATCGTCAAAATCAAACTCGCAATTACTGCACTCTATTATCAGTATAGGCTTTATCCCCGATTGATCACTCTGATTCCTAAATAAGCTAAGATCACCATCAAGACCAGAGTTATCTATGACATTGCCAAGTAAGCCACCAAAAGCACTGGGAGACTGAGACGGATCAGACCCTTGAGACTGATTAAAAGAATTAGCGGTATCAACCGAATTTGTAGATCCCGGATTGTTGTTATTACCTACCAGGCTGGATAGGTTAGTTATTGTAGTTAAAGCTGCAGATGATGCAATAAGTCTAGATGTTTTAAAGAAATTTCTTATCTCAGTAACAAATATGTACATCTTGAATCTTCTCAAGTTTCTAGGAACGGTTTCCCTCATGTGATCAGCATCGAATGTTGCCTGCTTATACATTTCTCCCAGAGCTGTCATTCTCTGATTTAAAGACTCCAGACAGGTAAATGTTAGGGGTTTACCTAAAGTTCTTGATGGTTTGAAGCCAGTTTCGGTAGACCCGATATATCCGCCTCTAGCCACTTTAACTAGAGCATCTAGACCACCTATAGATTTTAAAAACCAGGGATAATTATCCAATAAGTCTTTAAGAGAGATTGAAAATTGATTTAGCATATCCGCTCTTTTACCACCGGATCCATTGAAGAATTGGCTTTCTCTTTGCCTCAGATAACCCTGTGCTGAGTAAAATGACACATTCTGACTTCCTTTAACGGAGTAAGCTGGCTGTCCAAACGGATTTAAGCTGAAAAAACCACTATTACCCGATTGGAATGAATAATTGTCCTTTCTAAAAAGGGGACTAGGCGGTTGGCCAAACTCGGCATCGATAGGAAGATTTCCGAAGTCTATTACAACCTTAAACCCAAGGTATGTGGGGTCTTCGAATTTGCCCTGTTCTGATAGCTTAAATCCTTTTAGAAATAAACTTCTGAGTTGATCTGTTGTTCCCGGCCAAGCCATTTAATTAATTTTTTATATATTTATCGACTTGTTCTATTAAACGTCCACAAGAGGAAATGGAGAGTATTTTTGAAGAATACCCGATGTGTTAATAGCCCACTGTCTCTTAGCTAAAGTAAGCACCTGTCTCATGCCTCTAGCACTATCGTAAGTAACATCCATACCAACAACCACATAATTACCAGAGAGGAAGTTATCGAGAGCTGGCTGATCTGGGTTACCTGATTTGTAATTCTCTTCTATACCGGTGTTAGCCTTTCTTTTATCTTGTGAGGCGTAAACGTACATCTGAACTGGCAGTACCTGTCCCCTATAAATACCAGCAAAATAGGTGACCATCTCAACTCTAAACAAAAGCTTTGTTGCATCCTCTATATTCATTAAGTTCTGGTACCTAGCGTGGAAATAGTTGGGGTGTGTACCCGGATTATCCTCCGTATATTCGTTTACAACGCCAAGCCACTCTATTCTTCTTTCATTTTTATATAAATCCTCAGTAGCTCTACCTTTTTGCAAAACTGTATTGGACCCTATGCTATCCGGTGTTCCTGCTTCTATGTCATATCCAACAATCTTATCCTCAAGATTACTGGTTTGGTTACCCTCGTCATAATAAGTTATTCTTGTGAAATACCCGGTCTTATTCGATTTCTGGCCCGCACCAGAAACTAGTATAAATCCGGACAAAGCAAAAGGGACAGATCCGGCCTTCCAAGAGTTACTAATAATAAGCGGGGTCTGTTTAGGTTCGGGATTAGCAGCACTAGGTAATATGGTATCTGGTGTGATACTAGAAGGACTTACTGTAACCATTGCGACAACTTCAGGGTCACCGCTGTATAAAAATTGGCTACCCATATTTACAAAATTAAGATTGTAATAGCAGTCTATAAAAGACATATAAAAGCTATTGTCATCCTTATATGAATCCCCTGTGACGTCTTTTACAAAATCGAAATATGAATAATTTGGGCAAATCCAACTCATCGTATCGTTTAGATTTGAATCATTAGTAGAAAATCCGAGATCTAAATCCTGAGCAACCTGAAAAAGAGTATCGTAAGACGTGGAATCCTTAAAAGATTTACTTCTGTTAGTATAAATGCCGGGAACCCTGCATTCTGCAAGAATATTAAACTTTAAATTCTGGCCTATCCCATCCGAATCAGTTCCTTTATCGGATAATTTGGAAGTCAATTCTGCATCCACCGTAAGTATATTAAAATCCATCCTGATAGGCTTATAGACGTCCTCTATCGATCTAATATAAACGGATACTATGTCGCCATCTTTAGGGTAGCTGACTGAAAGGAATGAAGTTTCCATAGCAGTGAAACCAAGTCTAACAACGGGCATAAACCCATTCATATCTAAGTTAAAATACTGGAGGTACTTGGTAACGTAATATCCATTAATAACGACAAGTGGTGTCTTGCTTCCCAACGTAGCGTCAGTATTGTCCGCGGCTAAATCCTTAGCTAGTTCTCCCTGTTCCTCGGTAGTTTTAGCTAGGTCACCTATTTGATCTAGCTTAATAGAGTTACTAGCTACTGTTGCTATTTGAATTTGGTCTTTAGATATCGTAGCCATTTAAAAATTTATTGCTGATTACCATTAGAATTATTAACACCGTTAACACCACCGCCACCCGCATCTGGACCAAATACTATAATTCCATTTTTTCTTACTGTTGGTCTTTCACCGGCTTGCGACATGTTTGGTGGTAGTATTTGTGCTGGCTGTTTTTTTATTTTAGATTCCACAAATTTTTTCCTGCCGTCGCTTGCCTTCACTATCTTCTGTTCCTGACTTTTTCTAAATGCATCCGAAGGACTAGAGTTTGTATTTCCCCCTTTTTCTAACTTCTTTTTTGCATCAAATGCACCCTCGAGTGTTGATACCTTAGGTAAATATAAGAATTGTCCAGATCCTATCGCAAATGGATTCGCTATGCTATTAAATTTACAAAGGGATCCCATTAAAGACTGATCCCCGTATTTTGCTGATGCTATTATATCAGGTCTCATCGTGTCGTCATCACTGAGCATATAAATAGAATCTATCTGAACATTTACATTCAGATAACTAAGAGATGATTTAGTAAGATCCCATATACCAAGATTTGCATTCATCTGATCCTTATTTGGATTGAAAACGTTCTTATTTCTATAAAGAGTATCTATTGATAGAGCCATGTTAAATTAAAATATTTTAAGGATTAGTTATCGGTCCCTGTGAATCAGCATCACTCTGCGTGTAGGATAAAGCTCCAGATGTAGTTCTCTGTACATAACTCTGATCAATGATGTTTCCTTGAGTGTCAGCAAATGCTCCATCTGATTGTCCATTTGCATAAGTTTGTAGTGATGACTGGTATAATCTACCATCTCCTCTATTAAACATCGATTCAATCTCACCTCTTTCTCTATCTCTACCATGCTTCAGCGAGTACGTAGCTTTTAATTCAGCTGGAAAATCATCAGGCCCCAGTCTTTCAGAAAACTCAATCTTAACGTTTTCACAAATGAGATTGCCTATCATCGCTATGGGATTACAAGGATTACCAACTACAAGATGCCATTCCCCAATTGGTGCACCTGTTAAAAAAGAAAGAGGCAATTGAACATTTTCTATAAATTTCCCCTGTAAACCTACATTGACGACTCTTTCGATAGCGGGCGTTGCTGCATCCGTTACTACCCTGCTAAGATCATCTGTACCATTTGCGCCTATCGTTTCCTTTATTTTACTGCCTGCGGCAGAAGCTGCTCCTGCTTGAGCTGACGACAGGAGTGCATTTATGTCAGTTGCACTGTTTTTTATAAAATTGATGGGGTCCCTATAAAAACTAGCAAGTCCTGCATTCCCACCGGGGAATCCTATTGCAGGAAACTCGCTGTGGTATCTTATAGAAGGTGTTAAAAAGTTACCATAATTAGTACCCAATCCAAGTAAACTTCCCATAAGGTCAAGCATAGCTGCTTTTGTATTAACCTCACCTATAGAGGTCAGGTCATAATGGAAAGAAAGAGACATCTCCGTATTTGTGAATGTTAATCCCCTACCTCTTGTATGTGCATTACTTATAGTATCTACACTGGTCCATATAAAATCTGATAAAGGACCAGTCGTCTCACCTACAGCTTTATCTCTCAAAGCATAAGCTAAACCACCTCTTTGTGCGATTTGGTTAGGGTCAGATATTGATGCAAGCAAGGCTAGTATATTTTCTGCGCTTTCAGCATTATTTACTGCAGCATCGCCAAGAAATGAGGCAATATCCTTTATTGTATAAGGTAGGGAATTAAAGAGTCCTTTATCAAAAGCTTCTTGAGTTATCAAAGCTTCCTGTGTCTTAGGATCCCACACCAATCCCGTTGTAAATCCTATTAGACTGCTCAAAGTATTACCAGTATCGTCACCTAGCCATGTAACTGCTTGAGCTACTGGCCTCCCTGCTCCCTCTCTTCTGGTTGAATCAGAATTGGCTACACTCGGGGGCAAGCTTAAATTATCTCTCATCGGGGTTGGAAATCTTCTTAGAGTAACCATGTAGTTATTAGGTATAGTTCCGTAATATTTACAATAGAGGAAATCCTTCCAGTTATACGGTGCAGCAAGTCCTCCTACTATAGAACCTCCAAGATTATTAGAAAGGTAGCTATTCAAAGTGTTACTCAGGGATGATGCTTCTAGAGATGCGCTGCTACTAACTAGGAAAGCAGCAGAGGGATTCTTAGATTGTATAGACGATATCTTTGAATTGTATGTCGCATTCTCTGAGCTGTAATAAGACTCCATGAAATCGTTCTCGCCGTTTCCAAATGCATACATAAGAAACTGCCCATATTTCCCAGGTCTTCTGAAGCCAGCATCGTAGAAAAGAGTTCTTGGGGCAGGACCTTTAAATGGATTATCGGATCCTAGATTGCTCGATCTCTGAATTGTATTCTGAGCATTAAGCTGAAGAATCCTATCATCATAAAGAACCGAGGGAGTATTCGAATCGAGAACATTAGATTGGCCAACGCCAACTCCATTTACTATGTAATAATAACCCATTGAGGAATCTAGTTAATTTAAAGGGTAATTCTTAAAGGATCACCCTAATATATATTCCTCTAAAAATAG
>Ga0181346_1000733_pt1 | contig 14452 bp, 11 predicted proteins | sample Su13VDMM15DN_FD_130100 | JGI IMG/M metagenome (GOLD analysis project Ga0181346, IMG submission 130100) | Freshwater viral communities from Lake Michigan, USA - Su13.VD.MM15.D.N | ecosystem: Environmental > Aquatic > Freshwater > Lake | place: USA: Michigan | collected 2013-07-15 | reverse complement strand
TTATTTTTATAGGGAACCGAAAACCCGAGGGAAGCCTGACCGACCTCCGGTTTAAACAGGTGCCCCCTTCCCCCCGAGGCTGGGTCCCTGTATATATACTACCCAAACGGGATTTTATCAGGGATTTTAGTGTCCTTTTGCCCACCAGATACCCTTAAACAAACCCTGACCCTATTAAACTGGACAATGCCAGTAGGACAGGAAGAGCAGGACAAAGGTACCGTTTAACAGGACAATAGGACAAGAGGCTAACTGTACAGAATACTATGGTGAGGTGTTTGTTTTACTATGCAAATGACGGTACAGTCAAAGCCAGTAGGCACGCACTGCCCACGAGGGCATGCTGCCTCAGGTTCTTTGACTTCCTTTAGCATAATTGTGTATATAAAAATCCACCCCTTTATATTCAAGTACAGTAAGAAAATGCACCGAATCGTTTTAGATTCGTGCAGCCGTTTCTTTTAAACCGATAGACTCCAGAGTCGGAGACTCTAGACTGTACAGGATTACCTGACCCCCTATCCAAGTTTACAGGGTGTAGGCACTAGAGCCGTCGCGTTTCTATACGCGCCGTCTACTGCCTACCCTCGACCTTGACTGGCCAAACTAGAAAACTGTGGTGGAAAAATGCCCCGCAACGGACATATATTGAGAGGGTGGTTCATTTTCGGTGAGCCGCACTGATGATAAATGACTGCTATTAAAAAAGCGCGGACATACTCCCCACACGGTCGTGATGGGCACTGTTCGATAATATAAAGCAGTATCTATCCCTGTATCCTCCTATGGTGAGCATTGTTGCTCTCAGTGGGCGATGACCACCCTCTCCTTAGAAGTTAGGGGGAACCGATGACACAAGTATCAACCCAGTGGGAAAATTATGTTGATTGGTTATTAAAAGACGAAGAAACAAAGGAAAGGTTAAACCTTCCTAGGACTAGAGCCGAATACGCTATAAGCGTCAGTATATCAGACAGAACCATTAGACGTTGGCAGAACGACCCGATGTTCAAAGCCCTTCTAGAAAAGAAGACAGCGTTAAAGGTTAAAAGAGGATTATCCGCTGTATCCGTAGAAGGTACTCCCGCCATCCTTGAAGAGGATGACGAGGAGATAGAAACACCAGAAGGAGAATACCAGCAGATAAAATCTGCCTTAGTCAAAGGAGCGTTAACAGGTGACCCAAAGTATCTCGACTTATATTTCAAAACTTACGGCAAAGATTTCGTTGCTGAGGAGGCTGCTGCTCGAACATCGAATCTTGCTGGCCTCTCGCTGGATGACCTTATCATGGAAACTGCCACTGTGGTTGGAGAGAGTTACCTTGTGGATTATCTTAGGTCCCAGGGCTATGAAGTCACTAGTAAATCTAACCAAAACACTGACAGTTTTGATGCCGAACCCGGAGATAGAACTTCTGAGGAGTCCAGTGCAGACCATGTCTAATAACTTTGATTTAAACAAGTTTGTATATGATAAGGCTCAACACTTACTAGGCGAAAACATTATCATCGGTACAGCCATTATTGTGTTCGAGTTTATAGACGAAGACGGGGATGGTGGATTTTCTTTACTACGCCCACCTGGAACTGAATGGGGTGAAGCAATGAATATGCTATACAGGTCTTCTAAAACTATTCTAGAACAATATGAGAGAGATAATAGAAGGACAGACGATGACGAATCAGAAGATAACTGATGCCAAACTGGCTCGTCGAAAACAAAGACTTTGGATTGAGTTAGAATGGCGTCGATGTGCTAAAGATAAGAAATACTTTATTCAAAAGTATATCTATATCCAAGTACAACCTAAATGGGATACACGAGGAAGAACCCTGTTCGACCTGTTTGATTATCAGTCAGAAGCCTTAAATACCTGGAATAACAATAGATTTACAGTCATAGTAAAGGCTCGGCAGTTGGGTTTCACTACCCTTGCTATGGCAGATGTACTCTGGCACTGCCTATTCCAACCAGGCTCAAACCTTCTACTAGTATCAAAGAACCAAGACTCTGCAAACAAAAACCTTGGCATGGTAAAGTTTATGTACCAGTTCCTACCTGACTGGATGAAAGAACGCGGACCTTCGTTAGAGAAGGCCGCGGAATATAAACTAGAGTTCGAGTACTCTGACGGAATGAAATGTCAAGTTAAATCATTTGCTGGTACTGAAACAGCAGGTGCTGGTGAAACGGCTACTATGGTAGTCCTAGACGAGTTCGCCCTGATGCCTGACCCATCTAATACTTACAGAACAATCATGCCTACTACAGATGCTGGTGGTAAATTGATTATTATATCTACCGCTCGTGGTGCATACAATGAGTTTGCTAAGATTTATAAGAACGCTAAACAAGGTCATAACCAATTCATTCCTATATTTCAGCCTTGGTCTGCTTCTAGACTTATCTCAGAGAAAGAATACGAATCAAAGCGTAGAGAGTTTTCCGCTAATCCTTGGGAGTTTTACTCAGAATATCCTTCAGATGATATAGAAGCCTTTAGAGAATCAGGTAATCCAAGATTCGTAAACCTTCCACACGAAGCACCTGCTACTCAGATTAAAGGATATCTACGAGAAAACATAGATGGTTTATTGCTAGAACAAGATTATGACGGTCCAATCCATATTATAGATTATCCAGAGGAACACTTAACTTATTATATCGGAGCCGACCCCGCCCAAGGGCGTGGCGGCGACTACTCAACCGCTCACGTTCTTACCGTAGACGATGACGGATTACCTAGGATAGTTGCTTATTACAAGTCTAATATGATTGAGCCAGTAGAATGGGCTGCTGATATAGATAAATTAGGTAGATTCTATTGTGGTAAAGATAATGCTGCTTTACTTGCAGTTGAAGACCAAGGTGGTCAAGGTCAGTTACCTATTAACGAGTTACATAGAAACTTATCATACCCAAATCCCTATGTATATAGACCTACTGGTAGAAGAGGAACTAAATACTCAGATAGATTATTCTCATTCCCTATGAGCGCTGACCGTAGACGAATGGTTATCGATAAGTTAGCAGAGTACTTGTCTACCGCTAATACTGACAATCCTTCACTTCGCAATCTACACTACGACTTATTGCAGGAATTACAGCAATTTGTACGCCAAGAACTGCCAGGAGGCGGCGTAAGATACGCTGCCGACTACGGCTGCCACGACGACCTAGTCATGTCTCTAGCCATAGCCCTATGGGCTCTGTCCGAGAATATGGACTTATCCGCCCCAGTACACACAGATAGTAGTACAACTATACGAGTTGAGTTCAGCAAAATGCGAGAGATGCGTGAAAGAAACATCTCAGAAGCAGAACGCGTTCAACAAGAATCTTGGGAGAGTTTCTCTCTAGGTGGCGGATATGAGTACTAAACCACAAACCACTAACCACAAAACGGAGCAAATATGAAAAGTTATACACTGAATGATAAGCAAATGCTATTGCGCGATGCAATACGCAGGATGGACCCACTTCACCAGCACTGGAAAATCCTAGAAGGAATATTCCGTACAGGTATGCGCCGCGACCTTAATGCCCGCGACTTCGCAGACTTAACACCAACACCGATTCCTGGTAATATTCTTAAAACAATTAACATGACTTTGCCACACATTTCTTTAATGGCTACCTCGATTGTATCTCGTGACCCGCAGATGCTTGTTGCACCTATAGGTGGTCAAGATGAATCTACAGAAGATAACGCAACATTTGCTCAAGCAGTACTAACATATTTTTGGAAAAGAACAAACGCAACTGACGATGTAAAAGCAGCAACTGAAGATATGTTGAAACTTGGTAATGGTTTCGTTAAAGTTGGTTGGGATTACGTAGCAGACGAGTATAAAGAAACTCCTGAAATGATGACTGACGAAACAATGTTAGCCGTAGACCAAGCAGAATCTTTACGTACTGACGGTGGTTTTGCTCCTGATACTTCAAAGTTATCTGATACAAACAAAGCACAGTTTACATACGACCAAGTATTAACAGATGACCCATTCGTTGAGTATGTATCACCTTACGATATGTTCTGCCCTAAAGACGCTCGTAGATTAGATACCGCAAGATGGGTATGTCAAAGACTACGTTTACCACTAGAAGAGATTAAAGAAAGATTCGGTGAGAATGCTACTATATCTGTAGATGCTACAATCGCTTCTGATTCTTTAGTATCAACTTATCTTAATGGTCAAACAACTCTACCAGAAGTTTTATCATACGCAGTAGTTTATGAGTTCTATGATATGGTTACTCGTGAGTTAACAGTATTTCAGATAGATGGTAATGAGCCACTATATGATGGTCCAATCCCTTACCAGCACCGCTACCCACCTTTCGTACACTTCCGTAACTACAACGACGGTGGTATGCAGTTCTGGGCATTCGGCGATTTAGAAAACATTTCTGGTATTCAGTTAATGTTAGGTGAAATCACAAGAGCACAGATTGACGACTTAAAGCGTTCAGGTAATAAGTACGCAGTACGTAAGCGTCACATGACACCAGAATTAAAGAAACAATTAGAATCACCAATCCCAGACCAAGTTGTTGTATTTGATATTCCAGAAACTTCAAGTCTACAAGATGTAATTCAACCACTAGTTCGTCAAGCAACTCCTTCCGATGCTTATGTAATGGATGATAAGTTACAAGACGCTATGACAAAGGTACTCGGTATCAATGACTTCCAAGCAGGTGGAGTAGGAGCAGACCGCATGTCTGCGACTGCTGCTGCTGTAGTTGACGGTGTAGCAACTCTACGTGCACAGGATAAACTAGCAGCCGTTGAATCAGGAATCTCAGGCATTGGTCAGAGAATATTATTACTATGTCAAGAGTTCTTAGACGATAATAGAGCAGTGCGTATCGCAGGAGCAAATGGATCTATGTGGTTACAAGTATCTGCTTCAGATATATTTGGTGAGTTTAGAGTAACAGTAGAAGGCGGTTCTACAAGAGCACTAAACCCAGCAACACGTGCACAACGTGGTATTCAAACTATACAAGTTGTTATACCATCACTATCACAATTAGGTTATGACCCAACCAACGCTATGCGTATGGCTCTAAGAGATATGGGATATGACCCTAACTACTTAATGATACAGGCAACTCCTTCAGAAGAAGAAGTACCTATGGAAGGCGAGATGGCACCAGAAATGGCGCCTATGGAAGAAGAAGTTCAACCATCGCTAGAAGAAATGATGGCGCAGATGCAACCACCAGCACCAGCACCAGTTGAACAGATACAACAAGAGTTTGGTGGTCCTGGAGTTCCAGGAGCAACAAGCGGAACATTGGCCCTATAAGGAAGGTGATATAAAATGATGCCAGATAAAGAAGCAAAGAAGAAAGCCCTAGACCTAATGATAGTCATAGGTAATAAAAAACCTATGGATGATATGGAGGAAAAAGGCGAAGATATGAAGTGTGAATGCCCTTGCTGCGGTAAAGCATGTACTTACTGTGAAGAAGGACATGACAAGGAAGAAGATGATTCTAACGAGGAAGACGAAGACGAGGACTACTAGTCCAAGATTGTAGTCCAAGACGCCCCAATCACGCACATATATTAGAGGGGCAATCCCTCCCTAACAATTACGAACAAGGCTTTTTGATGGACCGCGCCTAGCGACAACCAGATAGGGCAATTCGAGAGGAGAAATAAACAATGTCAGACGAACTAAACCTAAATGATATAATCAACGAGGCTCTTAACGAAATTGAACCCACAGAAGTGGACAACTCAATAGAGAGTCAGGATGAAGACCTAGTTTCACTAGAGTTATCTGAGGAAGATGATAATCTTCTTACAGAAGAATCCGACATCGAAGAAGATAGCGAGTACGAAGAGGAACTCGAGGAAGGTGAAGAAGAAGATATTGAGACAGAAGACGAGTCAACTGGCGAGTCTTATATTGTCAAAGTAGACGGAGAAGATTACGAGGTAACACTCGATGAACTTGTATCCGGATACTCACGCCAAGCGCATTTTACAAAGTCTATGCAGTCTTTGAAAGAAGAGCGTGAGGCATTTGAAACTGAGGTATCAGAATATCAAGAAACACTAGGACAGTTATCTGCTCTAGATGAGGCTTGGGAATCTAACCCAGTATCTGTTATGACCAGCCTATTAGGCTCAACAGAAAACCCTAGTTACTATCTTGGTTTAATAATCAAGGAAGCAGCAGCAAGTGATTTGTTAACACCTGACGCATTAGAATACTTCGGTATCGATGCGGAAACAAAAAGGGCTTGGTCAACTGAAACAGAAATGGAACGCTTAAAAAGACAAATCAAGGACCGAGAGGAAGTAGACGCTAGACGTTCGCAAGAATATCAAGCACAAGTTGCTGAATCTCGTATACAGGAAGCAATTCAGATGTACGATAACCAGGTAACTGATATTATCGCACAAGAAGATTTAGACTTCCCTACAGTCAGAGAACGTTCCGAGTTTAAGGCAGACCTTCTTCGTTATGCCCACGATAATAATATCCTTGACCTGCATAAAGCCTACGCTGCTCTCGCTTACGAGAGAAGTCGTGAGGCAAACGTTTCTCAGAAACGTCGTGCCGCAGTACACGAAAAAAAATCTGCAACGCGAGTTGTTTCGCGTAGAGGCGCTGGAAGTTCCGGTGTCACTAAAGTAGACAACGCTAAGGATTTAAGGTCTGTCATTGAAAGTTCAATGCGAGAACTTAACTTCTAATTCTCGAATAACCCTAACAACTAACTAACAAGGAGTAAATAATATGGCCCTAGGCAATGCGGCGTTTACCCAACTATTTGCAACCACTCTACAAAAGTATGAGAAGGTGCTAGCGGATAACGTTCTTTTAACACACCCTACATTGGAACTCTTCAAGCAAGAGTCCAAATCACAAACTGGTCGCGGACTAGTCATTCCACTTCGTGCTGCTAATCTCGGCGCAACTGCGTATGACTCTGCATCAGGTTCAGGCGGATACGCCACTTCAGTCTCTGCTGATACAATCGGTGCAGCAGTGTATGACTGGTCAAAGACCGTCATCACACCTTACCGTGTAAAGCACTCAGACATTCTACAAAATACAGGCCCAGAGCAAGTTGTATCCCTCGTTGAGGAATACGTAAAGGGCGCAACAGCAGACCACCAGGACTTCATTGTCGCTGAATTATGGTCAGGAACAGCCAGTGCAACTGGCGACATCCTATCACTTCGTGAACTTATCGCAGGTACAGACAAGGTTTCAACATCTGTTGCTCGTACAATCGGTGGTATCCGTGGTGGAGTTTCAACTAATTCAACAACTGCTTTTCAGCGTAACGCTTCAAACGTTGCTGTAGCAGTAATTGGAGCAAACGATTTCATCGTGGGCGATACTGTCGTTGTTACTTCAACGGCTAACCCAACATTCAACACTGTAGCAGCAGGTACAGCAGTACTTTCTGTAAATGCTACCGAAATAAGTTATGCAAACACTGGTTCTTCAACTGGTTTGTTAGCAGATACTACAGGTGTTGTAACTTGTTCAGATATCAAAGATTTCTGGAAGTCAACTGACAAAACAATCTCAAAGGCTTCTAAGGATATCCTTGTAGCATTCCGTGAGGTTGTTAACGCAATATACAACGTAAGCCGTAAGCGCCCAACCCACATTATTGCTGGGTTCGACGTATACGAAGAGTTTGAGGCTTATCTACAAGATAAAGGTCGTTATGACTTTGCAAGCACAAACAAGGCCGAGACACGCTTCCGTACTATCATGTTTGATGGTATCGAGGTTCGTCTAGACCCAGACTGCCCAATCAACCAGGCATACTTCATCCACGCTCCAGCACTACGCTTTGCGTACCTTGCTGGTGAGTTTATGAAGACCTACCCAGCAGACCGTATCCAGGGAACACTGGATGAGGTTGTCCCAATCGCTTCTACACTTAGCGTTGGTACTTCTGAGCGTCGTGCACACGGTAAGTTAACACGTACTGCGTAATAGCATACAGTAAGGCGAGGCCCATTCTCTTAGGAGGATGGGCTTTTGCCCTGTTTAGACCGCCCCAACGCGTAGAAATAGTAGGAAGGTGAACAATGAACTTAACAGATTTAAGAACTTACGTAAGAGACTTAACAGGTGTATACTCAACCGATTTATTACCTAATACCCTTTTGGACAGGTGGTTACAGGAGTCATACTCCGAGTTGAACCGTGCCGACGAGTGGCCTTGGGTGCTGGCTCAGTCAACAGGTTCTCTTACTATTGGAGCAACAGTAATAACTTTGGCAACCAGTTCTGGTAGGATTAGGGAGTTTACAGTAACCTATCCTAATAGTTTGCTAATACAGATACCTTCTCGCAGAGGTTTAATCCAGACTGTTGAAGGAGACGATGAGTACTTCTATGATTGTAACTCATCTAATAATATAGTTTTATCAAAACCTTTTGGTGAGTTAATGACTTACAATGTTAGTTATATAAAGTCAGCACCACTTATTAGTGCAGTTAATCCTAACGCTACTGATATTCCTACAGAGTATGATGGAATCTTGGCATACCGTACCGCTGTAAAGGTATTAAACGCACAAGCAGACGATACTAATAGAGCACAGTTCTTCCTATCAGAGTATGCTTCAATGCTTGAAGATATGCGTACTGATCTAATTATTGATGAGGATTTAGGCCCAATACAAATTGGTGGAGAAATACTCCGCGTAGATGGTAGAACAGCGGGAAGAACAAATCTGAGATATAGGAGTTCATAATGCAGAGAATAGACCTGATGGATTTCGCAGGCGGTATAAACGAACAGTTCTCAGCAGATAACTTTTCAGGGCGCCAATGGTCAAGGCTGAAAGGCTTTGTAATGGATACCGACTTAACTGTTCGCACACAGTGGGCTGCTCAAAGCATTGGTTCATCAGTTGCTATTACTAACGGTGTAAAGGCTGTATCTGGGTTCACAGGTTCTTCCAACTCCTACTTAGTTGCTATTGCAACAGATGGATATTTATGGTGGGCTATTGCTCCTTCTGATACAGCAAACTACACAACATCAAATGCAGTATCATGGACTTTACTTAGTACTATCTCACCTAATACAGATTATAGATTTATAGCAGAAGTACTATTACCAGTGGCAACTTTAGGAGAAGTTAATGCTTTACTTATCCACTCAGTATCTGGTAGTACAAACGCAGTAGCAATATATGAGAATGATTTAACAAGTACTATAGCAACAAAAACATGGAATAGATTCTACCCTATAGACCAACCAAACCTTATCAAACCTTTACCAGCAGAAGTTTTAGATACTACAACTGCAAAGACTTATACTGCTACTACTTCATTTACTGCAATACCTACATTCACTGGTGGAGTTACAGCAACCGTAGCAGGTACAGTATGGACTCTTGCTAATGATGGAGTATACCCAGTAGATGTTCGTATTGATACAGGGGCTACTATTACAACTATTGAACCACTAGATTCCTATACCCATACCGCAGCGCTGACTTCAGGTCAAGCGCTACAGGTAAGGGCAACAGGAGGTTCAAGTCTTATACGTGTTGGTATTTTATTAGGTTCATATCCTCTCGCTCGTAGAAATATTATGCCTAGAGCAAATGTTGGATGTATGTGGCGTAATAGATTAATACTTGGAGATATAAATACTAGACGAGATACTACATTAGCATGGACTGCTGCAAATAATATACAGCGTTCACCTTACGCATTCTTTTATTCAGAAATATCCCCCGATAGTTACCATGAACAATCTGTATTGTTTGCAGGTTCTGGAGAATCACAGATACTAGGTATGCACGTTCTAGACGACTATCTAATTACTATAGCATCACCTGCTACAGAATCAGACGGCTTAAGAGTTTATAAAGGAACACTTGATTATATATCATTACAGCAAGGTAACATTACTATAAATATAAACGTACTTAGAGGTGGAATAGGACCTACAAGAGACTTAACTTCTAGTGGTATGAGAGTTGCTTCTTGTATATGGGCAGAAGCAGGTGTAGTTGTATTCCTAGACCACTTAGGTGGGGTATGGTATACAGACGGAATAGAGATAGATAGGCTAGATAGAACTGGACCTATTAACCCAGACCGTACTACAAATGTAGACGAAGTTGCTGCTTTAGGAAAGTACCTATTTCTTAAAAGAGATGGAAGATATTTATTATTAAATATGATGGATAGTGAAAGAGGTCAATCTGGAGTAGCGGCTTGGACTGAGTTAACATTCCCATCATATACAGTAGCGCCTAAGAGTTTTTCAGCAGTAGGTGGAAGTATGTACTTTGTAATGGATAATAGAGTTTATAGATTCTGTGTTGCAAGAAATAATACTGCAGATACAGAGCGTGCTTCATTTGATAATACTCAATTAGATTGCACAATAGGAACTCCTACTATGGGAGATACTAACCAACACCTTAAAACAAATTGGTTTAGATTTGGTATGCGTTCAAGAGGTAGGTCTAACACAGCACAGGTAAGAACTGTAACAGTAAAGGCAGGACCAAACCTAGATACGTCAACGTTCAATTATTCCACAACTTTAAATAGAACTTTAGTAGATAGAGATGAGTTCGTACTTCCTGCAGGTGTTGGAACTTCTGTTGAAGCCTCAGCAGAAACAACATTCCGTGGAGATTTACAAATTGAATCAGCAACATTCTGGATTGTTGGTGGTAAGATGAGCAGACCACAAGATGGTTCCGATGGCTAAAGACCAAGTAAATGTAAACTTTGGACCTGCACGGTACAATAGCCAAAAGGCTATTCGTAACGAGATAGAGGATGCCAAGCGTGAGGCTAAGGAAGAAGTATTAAATGAAATCCTTAATGACCCTGACTTAGACATTGCTGCTGGCGGAAATGTTGAGGCTGCTGAAGTAACTTCTTACATACCCTCTACTAGAGAAGGTACTGCTATCACAACAGATACAGTAGAGGAAATTACTTTTATAAATAGTACGCCAACAGGTTTAGCAGTAGGTGATGAGATTATATACACGACTTCAGATATAGATAATGATGGTGAAGAAGAGTACATTGTTGTCGGAGTTATTAGTAGAGCCGGAGATATCACACCTGTTGAACTACCTCCAGCGGCAGCGCTAAGCGCTGACTTCCCGCTGAGGACTGACTCAGGATTGCTAGCATTCCCTATAAACCCAGGAGTTGAAACTGGTCTTGCTGGAGATAACAGTTCTAACCTTTCTGGTTATAATTTTGCTTATGATATGATTGGTGGTTTAGGAATTGGTTCTGATGTTATTATCGGACCAGAATCTGCATCATATACTACAGTAAATGCGTTCGTTCGTGATACTGCTACAAATACTTCTTTGTTCTCAACCACAGGTGCTTCAACAGCAAACTTAAGTTTATTTTGTCAAGCAAACGGAACTCTAATACAGAACCCACATTTTAGTGGTTCAGCAGTATACTTCCGTAGACCTCCTGATACTTCTTGGTCTAGTTACACAGCAGCAAATGGAAACGATTCAACTACGTTTGATTTCAATTCAGAGTATGCTTGGATATTATCTCATACTACCACAGGAGCAGGACCAACTAATTTTTTTTATATGTCTAACACAGATTCAAACTTTGTTAGTGCTGGTGCTTTAGGAATAGCAAACGATACTACTGTATTAAATAGAGTACTTATTGCAGGCAATGGGTATCTTGCAGTACTAATATATGGTGCATCTGGAACTGGTTCAGTATACTTAAAGTCAGCAGGAGATACTAGTAGTTTTGTATTAGCCTGTACATTTCCAGTAGCAAGTTTTAACCCTAGCAGTGGTGGTTTATTTGCTACTGGTGTTAATGATGTAAGAATAGATGCTTCAGGTAATATATCGTATTTAATATCTTTATCTAGTAATGTTAATATAAGATACTTAGATACAGGCACAGGTTTTATAAGTAACTATGATACTGGAATACCTACTACATATACTAGTGGAGTATATACCAGGAACTCAGTACAAGGACATACACACACTTCAAGTGGTTATGTAGTACTACCAGGAGTCGCCACCAATGTTGAATTAGGATATGCAAGCGCTGGATTCTACCCAGCCTTAGCAGTATACAATTTTGTTAGTAGTACTTATGTATACTCGGATGAAGAAATGGGTGACGATATGTCAACCGCTACAGATATCCTAAGCACCATACCTGTAGAAGTAAGTGCTGGCATAGTGAGATATGCCACAAGGTCTAATACAAGCATAGATGCTGGGTTACCTACAAATACCCTACGTCATTACGAGTTATCAGGGCTATAACGCCCCGATATGCATAAATTATGAGGACTAAAATGAATACTAGCGAGGTACAATAAATGGCACAACAACCAAGATTTTTTAGCCCGTCAACTTATACACGTAAAAGTGTTCAAGATTTTGCTGCTGATATATTTGGTATTAAGGATATTAAAAAAGGTCTTGGCGCAATATCTCAGTCAGGAATCAACCCATTCGACAATAAGAAAGCCGACTTCGGGCAGTTTGCTAAAGGCGTAGGACAAACCGCCCTTGGCGGTGCGTTCCTAATACCTGGTTTAGGATTGGCTGGTGGAGCGGCTAAACTAGGAGCAAAAGGAGCCATTGCAGCAACTAAGGCTGCTCAAGGAACTAAGTTTATTAAGGCTGCTACTAAAACTCCATTAGGTAAAGCAACTACTCAAGGAGCAACCAAAGTATCTGCTGCTGCTAAACCATTAGTTCAAACTGCCACTAAAGTTGCATCACCTGTAACTACAAGAATTGGTAAGGCAAATCAATTTCTAGGAAAAGGATTATATCCAGCAAAAACTAAGGCTGGTAAAATAGTTTCTAGTTTAACTACTAGCCCTATATCATTGCTAGCACTTGGAAAAGGTTTTGGGCCTGGTCTTATGCAAGGCTTAAACCAAGCACAAGCAGGATCTGTACCGGCATACGATACTTCACCTTGGTCTTCAGCAGATGATACATTTGGATATACCCTCAGCCGAGGCCCAGAAACTAATACTGGCAAAGGACCTAGCACAGGTGGAGGAACAGGTACAGGAACTGGTGGAGGTACTGGTACAGGAACTGGTACAGGTGGCGGAAGCACAGGAATGGGCGGTGGAAATACTTACCAAACATACCAAAATACTTATGGTGGCGGTGGCGGAGGTAGTAGCACAAACACTACTACATCTGGTGGAACAGGTGGAGGTTTTACAGATTCACAGAATGCCGCTCGATTAGCGGCTGAAGAGAAGGCTAGGGCTGATAGAACAACCACTACGACTACTACTGAAACTGGCACCCCAGGAAGTACAAATATTAACGGAGGAAGTAATGCTACATCACCGCAGCAAGGAACCCCTATGTTAGGAGCGTTTCAGAATGCTAACGCTAAGTTTTTAGCAGACTTAGCAGGAGTTCAGGCAAGTTCAGCAGCGCAAGATGCTGCACTTCGTGAACAGTACTCACAGAATATAATGGGAGTACGTGGTGGAGCGGCCGATATAATAGGTGGTAGAGCACCTGCTATACTTGGACAAGGTACAACTGGAGCAAGAAGGTCATATACAACAGGTCAGGTAACTAGAGAACTAGATAGACTAGCAGAAGAAGAAGCCCTGCGACGTGGATATGGTAGTACTATAACAAAAGCAACAAGTGCTGAAGCAAAAAAGGTTTTAGAAGAAGCAGAAAAAAGAGCAAAAGCAGCAAGAATTAGAGACATGGGAGTAGCATAATGGCAAAAATACCATTCGTAGATAAAGCATTAGGAAATATTGGTAAAGAAGTAGGTAAGGCTGTAGGTAAAGCCGTAGGTGAGGCTGTTAAAAAGGCTGCACCTGCTGTAAAGAAGGCTGCACCTGTAAAGAAAGCAGCGCCTGCTAAGAAGGCAGCAGTAAAGCCAACCCCTGCTTCTACATTAAGAGAACAAGAACAAATGATTCTAGCCGATAGGGCTAAGCGTGCTGGTTTAATTGACGCCCCTATTACAAGTGGTGGAATCCAACCTGTTTCTGTCCGTAGAGTTGGAGACCCAATACCACCTAGACCAACACTAGTACAAACTCTTACACCATCTACTAGAACCCCTGCACCTAGAGTGCAAGGTGGTAGAGACCCTAACTTTACACTTACTCCACGTACTACACCTACTCCACCTGCTGCACCTGTACAGCGTACACCTGCTGTTAGCGCTCCTAAGAAAAGTGCACCTGCAAAAAAACCAACTGAAAAAGAGTTGCTTGCTCAACTACAGTCTGTACCAGAGGAACAACTTCTTGCTAGACAAAATCCTACTACAGGTCTTGACAAGTTAATAAATAGAATTACTGGACCTAGTACAAAGGCAACAACTACTGGTGGCCGTAAGTTAGCAGAAAAAACAACTAAGGCTTCTGGTAAAACAAAGAAGACTAAGACTACTAAAGG
>Ga0181346_1000731_pt1 | contig 14465 bp, 14 predicted proteins | sample Su13VDMM15DN_FD_130100 | JGI IMG/M metagenome (GOLD analysis project Ga0181346, IMG submission 130100) | Freshwater viral communities from Lake Michigan, USA - Su13.VD.MM15.D.N | ecosystem: Environmental > Aquatic > Freshwater > Lake | place: USA: Michigan | collected 2013-07-15 | reverse complement strand
GTACACGTAGGCAGCGTCTTCGTCGAGACCACGCAAAAGCGCGGTTGGACGCCCGAGGAGTTGGCAGCGCGCGCGGCCGACAAAATCATCTATGTGGGTGATCAGTCGCACCCAGCGGTGCAGGCCCAGGCAAGAGCTTTCAAAGATAGCGTCAAGCAAGTCGTGGCGTTTTACCTGAGAGAGGCGGTTGAACAGGACCGAGCAACTATTGCCTTGCGCCTGCGCGAGGCAGGTCACCCCGACTTGGTTCATTTGTTAGGAGATTAAAAATGGCATTTTCAGGCAATTTTATGTGCACCAGCTTCAAAGTGGAGCTGATGAAAGGTGTACACAACTTCACAACCGGCACGGGCAATACGTTCAAGCTGGCTTTGTATGACAACAGTGCCTCGTTCACTGCAGCAACGACCGCCTATACGGCCACCAATGAGGTGGCTGCATCAGGCTCGTATTCTGCTGGTGGCGGCGCGCTGACCAACGTCACGCCGACGTCCACAGGCACGACTGCCTTCACGGACTTTGCTGACTTGTCGTTCACTGCTGCGACGATCACGGCCTATGGCGCGTTGATTTACAACGACACGGCTGCGGGCGACCCAACTGTCTGCGTTTTGGACTTTGGCGGTGCAAAAACGTCCACCAGTGGCACGTTCACCATCATCTTCCCAACCAATGACGCCACCAGCGCCATCATCCGCATTGCCTAACAGGCGGTGATGTGGCAGATGTCACCGTTGCCTTTACTGGTTGGAACTCAGTTGTAGGCTGGGGCCAGTCTACCTGGGGAAACGCTCAACCTGAGCTTCCCCTGGGAACGGGTGCGGTTGGTTCTGTCTTAGTTTCTGCTGATGCCAACGTCACATTGACGGGGGTTTCGGCCACTGCCAGTGTTGGACAGGTTACTGTACAGGCCAATGCTGATGTCAGCGTTACTGGCGTGGCCGCTACGGCCACTGTGGGCTCTGTTTCGGTCACAGGTGATGCCAATGTACTGCCCACCGGCGTTCAAGCCACTGGGGCCGTTGGAAGCGTCACCATCACGGCGGATGCCAATGTCCTGCTGACGGGAGTCAGCGCGACGATGTTCTTGGGCAGCGTGACGGTCACCGCGAACGCGGATGTAAACGTCACCGGGGTCGAAGCCATAGGCTATGTTGGCCAAGTCACCATGACAGGGGACGCCAACGTCACGCTCACGGGAGTCGTGGGCACGATGGCCCTTGGCAACGTCACGGTGGCCGCGAACGCGGACGTGTTTGTTACGGGCGTGCAGGCCACTGGCCAGGTTGGCTCGGTTGACCACACGGCGGATGCCAACGTGTACGTCACCGGGGTTGCTGGGACGATGGCCATTGGCTCGGTGGCGGTTGACGCAAGCGGAAATGTGCCTGTTACAGGGCTCCAGGCCACTGCCTCAGTGGGCAGTGTCACGACGGCAGCCAACGCAAGTGTGTTTGTCACGGGAGTTTCTGCACAGGGACAGGTCGGAACCGTGCTGGTTTGGAGTGTAATAGATGACAATCAGACGCCTAACTGGCAAAATGTGGATGATGCACAGTCAGCGAATTGGGTCGTTGTCAATGACGGAAATACAGTGACTTGGACCCAGGTCCTAACGTAAAGGAAATAACATGCCAGGAAGTACTTACTCCACCAACCTCAAGATTGAGTTGATGACCACGGGTGAAAACTCGGGAACTTGGGGCGACATCACAAACACCAACTTAGGCACTGCGTTTGAGCAGGCTGTCATTGGACTTGGCAATCCTGACTACACGTCTGACGCCAACCTGACCATCACTATCACAAACAGCAATGCCTCGCAGGCTGCGCGTTGCTTGGTACTGAATGTCACATCCACTTTTGGCTCGCTCACGCAGACGCGCGAGCTGATAGTTCCTACCATCCAGAAGCAGTACATCGTTCAGAACAACACGACCGGTGGCCAAAGCATCACGGTCAAGACCTCGGCCGGCACTGGTATCACTGTTCCCAATGGCCGCAAGGCGCACTTGTATGTGAATGGCACCAGCGTCATTCAGATGTTTGACTTTGTCAACATCCTGGGCGGCACGATTGACAACACGACCCTGGGAGCCACAACGGCTTCTTCTGCACGGGTGACCACGCTCAACGCGTCTGGCGCGACCACCTTGGATGGCACTGTTGCCCTGGGCAACGCAGCTGGTGACATCATCACTGTGCCTGGCACGATCGGCAGCAACCTGATATTCACGGACAACACCTACGACATTGGTGCATCAGGGGCCACGCGCCCCCGCAACCTATTCTTGGCCGGTGCTGCCACTGTGGGCGGCAACTTGTCCGTTGGCGGTACGCTGACCTTGACTGGTGGTGTGAACTTGAACGGCAACGTGACCGTGGGCGATGCGTCTACTGACACGCTGACCATCAACAGCACGATTACCAGCAATTTGATCTTCACCGACAACACCTACGACATTGGTGCGTCGGGTGCAACACGTCCTCGCAACTTGTTCCTGGCCGGCAACGCGACCATTGGTGGCGCTCAGACGCTGACCGGCGCGTTAACTGTGGACAGCACGACTGACTCCAGCAGCACGACCACTGGCTCAATCCAGACTGATGGCGGTGTGGGCATCGCGAAGAAGCTGTTTGTTGGCCTGGACGCCAACATCTATGGTCTGACTGTTGGTCGTGGTGCGGGTGCTGTGTCTACCAATACTGCGGTGGGTGCTAGTGCTTTGGCGGCTAATACGACGGGTATCGATAATTCTGGTTTTGGTTACTTTGCACTCCAAGCCAACACCAGTGGGAACTACAACACTGCATTAGGCAGAACATCGCTGTATGCCAACACTACAGGTAGTGCAAATTCGGCTCTTGGTCGATCGGCTCTTGAAAACAACACTACTGGGGGCAATAACTCTGCGGTTGGGTACGGCGCACTTACGGTTAATACAACTGGCGGGAACAACACCGCGCTTGGCCGTGATGCTCTCTACTCCAACACCACTGCAAGCAACAACAACGCTTTTGGTGTGGGGGCGCTACAATTTAATACAACAGGAGCCAATAATGTTGCCTTTGGTCACCAGTCGTTAAATGCAAACACAACTGGGCAAAGAAGTACCGCCATCGGTACGCAAGCAGGTTACAGCGCAACTACAGATACCAACAATGTCTATTTAGGCTATCGTGCTGGATACTCTTTTAATGCCGCTACTGGAACAAACACCAACAACACATTCTTGGGGTATCAGACTGGCTACGGTACAACTACTGGAGTAAACAACACTTATGTTGGTTATGCCACAGGCCCAAATTCAACATCAACTGGTGGCGACAATGCAGGTTTAGGTGTTCTTGCTTTATACAGTTTGACTTCGGGAAACAACAATACCGCATTGGGCAACTACGCACTACAAAACAACACCACAGCCTCCAATAACACTGCTGTAGGTTATCAGGCAATGCTTGACAACACAACTGGCGCAAATAACGTTGCTTTAGGGTATCAGGCTCTGCAAACCAACAATGCGGCAGGCTCTGACAACGTGGCAATTGGTTACCAAGCCAACCGCAACAACACTTCTGGCTCAAATAACGTTGCTATTGGTCGTCAGGCTTTGCTATCAAACACCATAACATCTGGTAGTTCAGCAGTTGGCTATCAAGCTTTGTATACCAACGCCGCAAGTTACAACACTGGCATGGGCTATCAAGCCATGTACTACAACACTAGCGGAGCTAAAAATGCTGGCTTTGGAGTTCAGGCGCTGTATACAAACACAACAGGCTCAAACAATGTAGCAGTTGGTCAGGAATCGCTTTTCCTCAGCACCACAGCATCTAACAACACGGCTGTGGGCTATCAGGCAGGGTATTCAAATACCACTGGAACTGAAAACGTCTACATCGGACAAGTTGCTGGATATACAAACTCCACAGGTAGCAACAACACATTTATTGGCAGATACGCTGGTCACTTTACTACTGGTGGCGACAACACGTTCATTGGTAGAGCCTCTGGAAACGCGGTTACATCAGGGACTAAGAACGTCATTCTCGGTCGGTACGATGGAAATACTGGGCCTATCTCAGCAACGGGTAGCAACTACATTGTGTTCTCTGACGGTGATGGAAATATGCGTGGTTACTTTAGTAACACTGGCGATTTTTATCCAATGACAAGAATTAGCTTGCCAAATGCCGCAAGTTCGTCAGGTCAAATTAACTATTACAACTGCGGTGCAACTGCACAAGTCCTAAATACTTACCCTTTAAGCAACCAGACAATTACGTTGCAGGGTATTACTGACAATTTGTTCTTCAACTCAGACAAGTCAGGCATTGGCAATATCTTAAATATGTCAACAGACGGGGTGAACGCAATCAGGTTTGCCGCAAGCCAAACGGCCTCTGCCAACGCCAACACTCTGGATGACTATGAGGAGGGGACTTGGACGCCTAGTGTTGGTGGAACTGCTACATACTCAGTTCAATCGGGTTTGTATACAAAAGTTGGTAGGCTTGTCACATTGGCTTTTGACATGACCATCAATACTATTGGCACAGGGTCTAATACTTCTATTTTAGGCGCACCATTTACAGCAACCAACAGTCCAGCAGGGATGGCTAGATTTGGTGGCCCTTCTGTAAGTTGGTTTCAAGACCTTAATACGGCTGTGTCTAGTATATATGCAGGAATTGATAGTGGGGCAACTACAATTTCTCTTGCTTGCGTTTCAACTGCCGCTGTAACTATTACTAACGTCCCAAATCTTTTAAAAAATGGCACACGAATAGCTGGAACAATAACTTACACAACATAACTGGGTCGTATGGCTTAGTCAGGCACTTAACTTAAAAGGAAACAATCATGGCTTTATCTGAAATCGTTTACATCTCTCAGTTTGACATTCAACCTAATGGTTGCATTGGTGTTCGCAAGACTACCGATGTTCTCAAGGATGGCGTTGTCATCTCGTCAACCTACTGGCGTTGCGTCCTAGTACCCAATGACCCACAAGCATCAACAGTATTGGATGAGGCTTATTACTTGAGCATTGCTACATACGCTTGGACTCAGACATCGCCCGTGCCGTATGACCCTAACCCACCAGTTTAAAGGAAACTAAAATGACCACTTTTACAACCCGCATCACGGCGATGTACACACTACAACAGCCAGACCCTAACTACGTTGTGAACGCCCTCTGGGAAGTCACTGGCGTAGACGGCGCAAACACCGCATCCATCGGTGGCAACACGCAGTTCAACTCTGCTGACCAAGAGGGCGCATTCATCCCCTACGATCAATTGACAGAAGCCATCGTCATTGGTTGGATTCCTGAGTCTGATATTGCAAGCGCACAAGCCTGTGTGCAGGGCCAGATCGACAGCATGATTACTCCTCCTGTAAGCCCTGAAAACACACCGTTGCCTTGGGCACCTGCGGCATAATGTTCAAGGGGTTCCATCGCTGCCCCATTTCAGCGATGCTTTGGAGAAAAATCCATGAATGAAGAAGTCAAAGTCAGCCTGCAACTCGTGAACGGCATCCTGCAATACCTGGGTACTCGCCCCTACGGCGAAGTGTTTCAGATTGTCAACGCCATCCACGGTGAAGTGCAGCCACAAATCCCAATGCCCGAAATGGCAAAGACCGATGAAGCTGCAAAGCCCGTCACGGACGCTGCCTGACGGCAGCATCGAACCCGCACACGCCGTAGAAGTTTTCTGCGGTGCGTGCGGCTACGACCTGGATCAGTCCGAGATCGACGCAGACACCTGCGCCGATTGCGGACAACCACTAAGCCTTGCGCAAAACGTGGCGATCGAAATCACGACGGTCCCTGCTGCATCGGGAGCAACGATGTAAGGAGCAGCCGTGATCGACATAACCAAGGCTATCGGTGCAGTTGCTGCCAGTGTTGCTGCATTAGGCGGCAGCTACACGTTAGCCGACAAGTTCGGTTGGTTTGACCGCGCGATCATTGAATGGTCGCCCGAGAACTTTAAGATCGTGGCAGAAGCTGGCAAGCCAATCAATGTCACCGTTGCGCGGATCAAGAAGCGCGACGACTGCTCTGTTGAGAGCTTCACCCCAAGCATTCGCGATGCGGCAGGCATGGTGCATGAAGCCACCACTACCGCAAGCAAGTTCAGCGGCCCAGCAGGGCCAGAGATTGACACCTTCACCTATGAACTGACAATGGTAGGCAAAGAAAAGGTTACCAGCGGCAAAGCCACCTTGCTGGCAACGATTAAATACAAATGCCCTGAGGGTGAACGCGTTGTGCAGTATCCGCGCCACCCCAATTTAAGTTTCGACCTGAAAGGGTAAGCCATGATTCCTGCACTTCTTGCACCCCTCCTGTCCCAGGGCCTGAGCCTGATCGGCAATGCCGTGATGGCCAAGGGCAAGGAATGGGTTGAGGAGAAGACCGGCGTCAAGATCGAGCCCAACATGTCCGACAAGGACCTGTTGACACTGCGCCAGTACGAAATGGATCACGAAGAAGAGCTGCTTCGCCTTCGCATTGAGGACAACAAGCTCGATCTGGAGGCCTTTAAAGAGGAGGTCAAGGACCGTGATTCTGCACGCGGGCGCGACGTAGAGTTCATCAAGCGCGGCATGACCAACAACCGTGCCAACGTGATGTTCTTCTTGGCTGTGTGCATGGTCGCTCTCCTGGTCTGGATCGTTTGGAAAGACCAGGACATCAACGAATACGTCAAGGGCATCTTTACGCTTGTCCTGGGCCGATTCCTTGGCTACCTGGACAACATTTACTCCTTTGAGTTTGGCACCACACGTGGCTCCAAAGAGAAGGACGAGACCATCAAACAGCTTACCAACGGGGGCAGCAAATGAGCCTGAGCCAAGAACAAGCTGCTTTCCTGCTTGACATGGGCAAACTGGTGAAGTTTGCTACTGCGCAAGGTTTTATGGTTACACCAGGCGAGTTGTACCGCACTGCCGAGCAGCAGGCCCTTTATGTCAAGACTGGCCGCAGCCAGACGATGAACTCGTTGCATTTAAAGCGTTTAGCAGTTGACTTCAACTTCTTCCTCGACGGAAAATTGGTATACGACAAGAAGGTTTTGGCCCCATTGGGGGCATACTGGGAAAGTCTGCATCCACTGAATTCTTGGGGCGGAAATGGTCTAAAACTCGTTGACACACCGCATTTCAGCCGTGGCGACGGCAAACCTGAATGGAGACGTGTAACATGAAAAATACCCCTGTATGGGACAAAAAACGCCCCAAGAGCCTTGGAAAACCCAAGGCTTTGACGCCTGCAAAGAAGTCTGCCGCCAAGGCCGCAGCCAAGAAAGCAGGCCGTCCATACCCCAATCTTGTTGACAACATGCGTGCAGCAAAGGGCTAAATATGGCCCTCTTGCGATTGTTTTTAAAGCCTGGTGTTGACAAGCAGAATACCGAATACGGCGCTGAAGGTGGCTGGGTAGACAGCGACTACATACGCTTTCGCTACGGCCTGCCCGAGAAGTTAGGCGGCTGGACGCAGTTCGGCAACACGCAAGTGAACTTCGTGGGTTCCGTCAGTGACATCTTTACCTGGAACGCGCTCGACGGATCACCCTACGCGGCCCTTGGAACAAACCGCAAGGTCTATGTGTTCTATGGTGGCGCGTGGTCCGACATCACTCCTATTCGCGCCACGGGCTCATGTACCTTTGACACCACCAATGGCCTCACCACAGTGACTGTCAATGACGTGGCCCATGGCGCAACTGAAGGAGACTTTGTCAAGTTCAGCAGCGTCACTGGCAACCCTGGAGGTATTCCTAATGCTGACCTCACCAATGAGTTTGAGATTCAAAATGTACCTGACCCTGATCACTACACTATCATCTCCCCGACCCAAGCGACCTCCACGGCAGCAGCGGCCGGCACGGCCACAGCGACCTACCAGATCAACGTCGGTGGTGACGTCAGCTTCGTTGACTTTGGCTGGGGCACAGGCACTTGGGGCCTGAGCACCTGGGGCACGCCACGACCTGCCTCTGCTGCGTTGTCTCTGCTCGCCAGGGTCTGGCAATTTGACAACTTTGGCCAAATACTCATCTTGCAGCTGGTTGACGGCGGCATTTATGAGTGGGACCCCAGCTCGGGCATTGGCACGCGGGCCACGGCCATCTCAGGCGCGCCCACTAAATCAAAGTTTGCGCTGGTGTCTACACCAGACAGGCACCTGGTGTGCTTTGGCACGGAGTCCACGCTTGGTGATCCAACGAGCCAGGACCCGATGTTTGTGCGCTTTTCTTCGCAAGAGAACATCAACGACTTTGTCGCCACTGCAACAAACACGGCCGGTGGACAACGGCTCACGGACGGCAACGAGATTGTCTCGGCGCTGCGCTCACGTGGTCAGATTTTGATTTGGACAGACACGTCCATTCATGGCCAGCAGTACCTTGGACCGCCCTACACCTTTGGCTTCCAGCAGTTGGGTGCCAACTGCGGCATCATCGCGCCCCACGCGTCAGCTGACGTGAACGGCGTGGCGTATTGGATGAGCAAGGACGCGTTCTTCGTGTTTGACGGCTCGGTCAAAAAGATTCCTTGCACGGTGCAAGACTACGTCTTTGAAGACTTGAACATTGCCCAGGCCACTTCAGTGAACGTGGGTATCAACACCCAGTTCAACGAGGTAACGTGGTACTACCCGTCCCTTAGCAGCGACTATGTCAACCGCTTTGTGACGTACAACTACATGGAAAACGTCTGGTCAGTAGGCTCCATGGCACGCACTGCTTGGACAGACATCGGCACGTTTGAGAAGCCCTTGGCCTCCAAATATGATCCTTTGGACACGGAAGCCACCATCACTACGATCTACGGCCTGACAGCGGGACGCAGTCACCTGTATAACCAGGAAGACGGGCTGGATGCCAATGGCGAGGCCATTGACGCATACGTGTACTCTGGCTACTTTGACATTGGTGACGGTGACAACATGGTGCTCATGCAGAAGTTCATTCCTGACTTTAAGCGCCAAGAAGGAAACATCACTGTGGCGCTTCGCTTGCGTCCTTATCCACAGGCCACTGCAGTACCAAGTTCCTTGGACCCTTATGTGATCACGCCAACTACGCAGTTTGTCAGCACGCGGGCGCGCGGCAGGCAGATTCAGTTGCGCATTGAGAGCGATGAGCTGGGTAGTTTCTGGCGCTTTGGAACCATGCGTGTTGACATTCAGCCGGACGGATTCCGATGAGCAAAATCAACAACGTCAGGCTGCCTAACGCTAGTACTGGCGGGTACGATCCCGCGCAGTTCAATCAGCTTGTGCGTTCGCTTGAGCAGATTGTTTTTCAGCTCAACAACACCTACACGCCCATCGTCACAGAGGACAAGGATGCTGCGCTGACCTGGTACGAGGCCAGTGGTTTCAACCAAAGCCTGAGTAGTGCTGGCGCGGGGATGTTGTTGCCCTATGGGTCGTTCTTTGACACCACCACGCAGACGATTGCAACGATTAACACGCCCCAAGCGTACACGTTCAACACCTCGCAAATTGCCAACCAGATGTATGTTGGCTCTCCAACATCGCGCATCTACGTTGACCTGCCTGGCGTCTACAACTTTCAGTTCTCCATTCAGTTGGACAAGGCCTCTGGTGCATCAGCTCATGCGTATATCTGGCCCAGGATCAACGGGACGGATGTCCCAGATTCTGCAAGTATTGTGGCTGTTCAAGGCACCAATGCTGAGGTGGTGGCTGCGTGGAACTTTGTGCTTGACCTCAACGGCGGGGACTACTTTGAGCTGATGTGGGCAGTTGACGACACTAACTTGCATGCAACAGCGGCCGCAGCAGCGGCTCCAATCCCTGCCATTCCTTCGGTGATTTTGACGGTCACCTTTATGTCTTCATTGAGGTAACCATGGCCAACAAATATCTTCGCAAGGTGCTGCTGCCATCAGCTGCTACAGAAACAACGATTTACACCGTCCCTGATGCGACCACAGCGGTCATTCGCTCTTTGCGGGTAACCAATGCCAACGCATCACGGACCAGTTTGCAAGTGACGCAGTACAGCGCGGGCGACGCCACGCTGCACTATGTTTTGAAGGCCCATACCATTGCACCGGACGCGACCATGGAGGTCTTTAACGGCGTCCCGTTTGTGATGGAAGCGGGTGATGTATTAAAAGTTCGGTCTAGTCTGGCTAGTTCGCACTTTTACTTGTCCTATTTAGAGATAGACAGGTCGTAATGAGTGGACAAAACTTGATCTTTTGTTGGATAATTACAGCCATTAACGCGTCCTTTCCCGGCGCGCGGCCCGTGAGGCCTTTGGCAAAAACTGGAAAGGACTATCATGGCAACTGAAGGAATCATGGCCTTGCCTCAAGGCATGGGCATGCAGGGCGAACAAGCCCAACAAGAACAACCGACCGTCACGAGCGCTGACTCCTATGACGCCGCGATGACCGCCCTTGGCATGGTCAATCCTGGCGAGGACGTTGCGTTAAAAGAGGCCATTCGCCAAAACATTGGTGACCTTCAGCTCACGCCTGCACAGCTTGATGTGCTCATTCAGGTTTTTGAATACGTCAGCCAAAACCCTGGCGACTACAAGAACCTCTTGCAAAAAATGATTGAAGGCGGTGCCCTTGATGAAGGGGACATGCCAGAAGAATACGATCCTGAGTTCATTGGCTCGATGCTCGCGGTGCTGCAAGAGATGCGGCAGATGCAGGGCGCTGGTGCTCAAGAACCCATGGTAGATATGGGCCCTGTTGTTGAAGGCCTGCAGCCCATGGGCATGGCCTCTGGCGGCTTGGCCGATGTTGGTCAATACCTTGCTGCCAAGGGCCGTGGTGGTGACAGCATCCTGGCACACATTACTCCTGAAGAAGCTGAAATGCTCAGAAGCCGTGGCGGCTCTGGCACGATCAACCCTGCTACAGGCCTGCCTGAGTTCAAAGGTGGCGTGCTTGGCAAAGTCGTTGGGGCCGTTAAGGGCGTCGTCAAAGGTGTTGTGAACGTCGTTAAAGACGTGCTGAAATCTCCTGTTGGGCGCATCCTGGGCACCATTGCGTTGGCAGCGGTCCTCGGTCCAGCAGGCGTGGGCCTTTCAATGGGCACTGCAGCGGGTCTCGCGGGCGCGGGCACGACGCTCATGGCCGGCGGATCAATCAAGGAAGCCTTGATCTCTGGCGCTATGGGCTACATCGGCGGTGGCGGCACAATCATGGGCACAAGCCCACTGTCCGCAGTTGGTGGTTACTTACCTGGCGCAGCCGGTAGTGCCTTGAATACAGGCCTTGCAACAGGCGTGATTGGCGCAGGTATTGGCAAGCTGGGTGGCATGAGCACTCAAGACGCTTTAAGAATGGGCCTGATGTCTGGTGCATCGTCAGCCGCGCTTCAAGGTCTTAAGAACAACACAACCATGATGAACGAGCCTGTCTCGCTTGAGTCTGGTAATCAGCCTCCTGCCGCCCCATTGCCCGGTCAAGAGGGTAGCAATGTTCTTGTTGGTGGAAAGCCTGATATTACTGCTATTGAGGCTACAGGCACTGCAAAAGACTTGCTGGCTTCAACTTCTCAGAGTGGTCCTGGCGGCTCGATGCCCGCAGACTACCAAGCAGAATACTACAAACAGATTGGCATTGATCCTAAGACAATGTCGCCAACCAGTGTAGGTGCGTCTCCAACCAACATTCAGATTGAACGTAGTGCACTGGGCATGACTGGGCCAATCGACACTGCACGTCAGTTTGTCCAAGAGCCTTTTAATGTAGCCAAGGACATTTACAACACAAATCTGTCCCCAAGCCGTGCAGGTTTGCCAGCAGATGCAGGTATCATTCAGAAGTATGGTCCTTTGGCTCTTGCAGGCACTGCTGCCGTAGCAGCCACTGGCGGCATGCAAGGCGAGCCCGCCAACCAGAACCCTGCGTTTAACCGCAACTACACCGGTTCTGACTACATGAGGGATAACCCTGATAAGTTCAGCGGTGGTCTCAGCAGCTATACCAGACCTACGACACCGGACAATCCAATTGTCCCCACGCCTTCGTATGGCACGATTCCTATCAGCCAGCCTGGCTCTGTCATCCCCATGGGCGTGACTCAGCGTCCTGGCGGTGTGGCGCAGCCGTACAACGTGTCAGGCCTGTATGGTGTGCCCCTCATCTACGGTCCCGACGGCCAACCCCGTCGCATGGCCAAGGGCGGTGATGCACAGATGACGAACTTCCCACGCAAGACTGGCCCCATCAACGGCCCTGGCACAGGGACTTCGGATGACATTCCAGCGATGCTGTCGGACGGTGAATTTGTGTTTACGGCCAAGGCCGTGCGCAACGCCGGAGGTGGCAGTCGTCGCAAAGGCGCGGCTCGCATGTACAAGTTAATGAAGAAGCTCGAAGGCGGAGCCGTTAAGGGGAAATAAATGGCAGACGAAACAGTCACCCAACAGATAGTCCGGGAAGCCCCGGAGATTGAAGCGTATAAGCTCAAGCTACTGCAAGAAGCCCAGAAACTGGCTTTCAACCAGAGCGGAGGCCAAACGCTTGCCCAGCAGCTTCCTGGCTATCAGGTAGCAGGCTTCTCTCCTGCACAAACTGCTGCTATCAGAGCCGCTGAACAGCAAGGTGTTGGGGCTTTTACGCCTTACATGACCGCTGCCAATCAAGCACTGGGCGGTGCGTACAGCACCACTGGTGAGGCCGCTGACATCTTGCGCGGGGCTGACACCCGCCAGCAGTTTACTGATGCTCAAAAGGCCATGGGCCAAGCAGGTGGGGCCACGGCCAATATCACCTCTGGCATCGGTCAAATTAACCAAGGCCTGGGTTATCTTGACCTGGCCGCGCAGCGCGCAGCTGCATCCGACACCACTGGTCAATTTGGCGCGGCGCGTCAAGACTTAGGCACGGGCCTCGGAGCGCTGGCCACGGGCCAGAACATGGCAGCCATGTCAAGCCAAGCGGACCTGCGTCCTGCAACGGCAGCGATCGCTCAAGGTATTGGTGGCTTGACTCAAGCACAGCAGATGGCTCTTGGCTCTGGCGGTGCAGACTTCAGCGGTTCTCAGGCTTTGATGCAGCAAGCTGCTGGTCAGCTTCAAAGTTCACAGCCAAACTTCAATTACGCTGGCCAGATGATGCAGCAGGGCCTTGGCCAAGGCCAACAGGCCGTTGGCATGGCAGCGCAAGCTGCTCGTGCTCCAGGCATGCAGGCAGGCGTCGGCGCGTTGTATGGCGGCGCACTTGCGTCATCTATTGCAGCCGAACAACCAGGTTTCGGTGCGGCCGAGCAGGCTCTTGGCCAAGGTATTGGCACCTTAGGCGGCGCGCAGCAAGGGTACGACCCTCGTTCTGCACAGGCCTTTATGGACCCGTATCGTCAGCAAGTCATCGACGAGACGATGAAGCAGATGGATCGCCAAAGCGCAATTGCCGGCCAAGGCTTGGCAGCGCAGGCGGTAAGGTCTGGTGCATTTGGCGGTGAGCGTGAAGGCGTTCAGCGCGCTGAGATGCAGCGCAACTTGATGGACCAAAAGGCCTCCACCATTGCCAACCTCTTGTCTCAGGGCTACAGCCAAGCACAAGCAGGAGCGATGGCCTCCTTTGAACAACAGCAGCAGCGTCAAATGCAGGCTGGCCAAGGTATTGGCCAACTGGGTGCGCAGCAGGCCCAGGTCGCAGCGCAGCAAGCCGGTCTTGGCCAGAACGCAGCGCAACAACTCATGGCCGCTGGCCAGGGTCAAATTGGCGCTTCTGCCCAGCAGGCCGGTTTGCAACAGCAAGCCGCTCAGTTGGCAGCACAACAAGCCGGTTTGGGTGTCCAGGCCGGATCACAGATTGGCGCTTTGGAAGCACAACGTGCACAGCTTGGCCAATCAGCGGCAGGTCAACTGTCTAACATTGGCCAACAAGTGGGTGCGCAAGCGGCACAACAAGCCCAATTGGGCCAGGCAGCGGCGGGCCTTTATGGCAACTTGGCACAACAACAAGTGGGCGCTGGCCAGGGCCTTGGACAGCTCGGCGTGCAGCAAGCACAGCTTGGCCAAGGCGCAGCAGGTCAGTACATGCAGGCCGCGCAGCAATACGGCAACTTGGCGTCTCAAGGCGGTGCGTTGGCTGGCCAAGAGGCTGCCATCAACCAAAACATTGCCAACTTGATGATGCAACAAGGTCAGGCGCGCAACCAAGCCGCTCAAACCGCAGCAGGCATCTACGGCCAGCAGGCACAGCAGTTCCAGGGCTTGGGCCAGGGCATTGGCCAGTTGGCTTCGCAACAGTTTGGCATCGGCCAGCAGACCGCGCAAGGTCTGGGTCAATTGGGTGGCCAGTTGGGTCAGCTTGGCGTGCAGCAAGGTGCGTTGGGCCAGACGGCTCAGGCTTTGCAGCAGGGCGACATCAACTTCTTGTACAACGTCGGCCAGGCAGGTCAAGCGTTCAACCAGCAAACACTGGATGCGCAGCGCGCC
>Ga0181346_1000730_pt1 | contig 14479 bp, 13 predicted proteins | sample Su13VDMM15DN_FD_130100 | JGI IMG/M metagenome (GOLD analysis project Ga0181346, IMG submission 130100) | Freshwater viral communities from Lake Michigan, USA - Su13.VD.MM15.D.N | ecosystem: Environmental > Aquatic > Freshwater > Lake | place: USA: Michigan | collected 2013-07-15 | reverse complement strand
TATGTATAAATAATTGTATTTAAAATTTCTCTACATATATATATAGAAATGCCCCATAAAAACAATGCTATTCATCAGCAAACTTGGAGACATAAAACACCTGAAAATGAAGCAAAATATAGGTTAATTAATCGTAATAGTAAAAGAAAAATGGATTGTTGGAAAAAGATTAAAATGGAATTTTTGAGAATTTTACTTTAAGAATAATTTTTATATTAATTAAAAGTTTTAATATAAAAATAAAATCTCTACCTACTATATAATGGAAATTATTAAAAATCTCGTTCAAAACAAATATTCTTTATTTAATGTTGGCTATGATAAAATACCTGTTGATAAGCATGGAAATAAACTTATAAAATGGAATAATTTATCGTATGATGAACTTAAACAATCTCACAATTATAATTCTTTACTTTGGGGAATGAAGATGGGATTACACGAAAATAATGAATATGTTATGTCTCTTGATTTTGATTGTTGTGGAGTTAAAAATTCTAATGGTGATCGTATTGGTTGCATACCTACAACACATAAATTAAAAAATATGTTAGATAATATTGATATTTTAGATGGTTTTTATTTATCTTCTACCAAAGGAAACGCAAACATACTTATTAATTATACAAATTGTAATGAACTTATTGAAATTATTACAAAAATAGGTTCTAATAAAATTAATTATGAAGGTTTAGAAATATTATTAGGAGGAAATCAAGTTATACCACCAAGTAAGACAAAATGTAAAATTACAAATCAATTTGATACATCAAGACAATTTCAAACAAATAATCCATTTTATAAATTAAATGAAAATAGTTTTATGTACGAGTTTGTCCGTGAACTATTAATAAATAAATTACCAAAAATCAATGTCTCTATTAAAAATGTTGCTATTAAAAATAATGAAGTCGCACCTGAATATACACCAAAAACAGATAAATATATCGATTTATTATTTAATGTTATAAAAAATGAAAATATTAATTGGAACTTGTGGTTTCAAATAGCAGGTATTTTAAAATATAATGGTTATGATAAGCAAATATTTATTAATTATAGTAATTTACAAGAAATTAATAATAAAGCAAATCGAATGTGGGATACTATCAAAATTAATACGCCTATGTCTATTTATGGACTTCAAACAATAGCAAAAAAAATAAATCCTTATGGTTATAAAGAATGGTTAATAAATTATAAAGAATATTTACCACTATCTATTTTAAACAAGGGAGAGAACGATGTAGCAAAATATATTGCATCTCAATTAAAAGGAACAATTATTTATTCGAATGATTGGTTTATATGTGATAATAATTTATGGAGAACAACCAAAGCACCTCACTCAAAAATAATAAATCATATTCAATATTTAATAGATATTAGTAAAGAAACATTATTATTTTATAAAAGTTCTAATACTGATAATAGCGATATTAAAAAAAAATGTGAAGATCAAGAAAAAGAATATAACTCTCATTATGTAAGTGTTAATCGTAATGGGTTTTCAAGTCAAATAATAAAATATTTACAAGAATATTTATATATCAAAGATTTTTATAATATGTTAGATAATCATATTTATAAGATTGCATATAAAAATGGTATTTTAGATTTAACTACATTAATTTTTCGTAATGGTATTTATGCGGAAGATTATTTAACATCTACACTTAATTTTGACTATGAAATACCTAATCAAACTGAAATAGATTGGGTTAATTTTGAACTTAAAAAAATATGTAATTTTAATGATAGTCATTTAGCATATTATAAGAGTGTGTTGGGTTATGCTCTTACTGGTGATAGTTCTAAAATACAAGAGTTTTTTTATTTATGCGGACAAACTGCGTCAAATGGTAAATCAACTATTTTGGAAGCATTACAAGAAATATTACCTTTATATGTTGATAAAGCACCTTCAAATGCGTTAGATGAAAATAATACAAAATTACATAAAGTTATTGGGACTTGGAAGAACAAACGAATATTATGGACGAATGAATTGAGTGAAAAAAAGAAAGACCCTAATTTAATTAAATGTATTGGTGATGGTACTTCTTTATCATACGAAAAATTATATGATACAAATAAAATTATGAATATATTATTTAAACTTTTTATGGTTAGTAATTTCACACTCGATATAAAAATGGATAATGGTATTAAACGACGATTAAGACATATGCAAATGGATAGTGAGTTTATTGATACTAATGAAAATAATTTTGATAAAAAAATATTTATTAAGGATAAAACATTTTTAAATAAAATTACGACTCAATACAAACACGCTTTACTTCATGTTTTATTTTTAGAAAGTAAGCATTTTTTTGAGACTAATACTTTATGTGATTTTCCTATTGAATGGAAAATTGAGACTGAAAATGTAGTCAATACAAATGATACTTTTAAAGATTTTTGGGAAGATCATTTTGAAGTAGGCAAGGATTTTTATTGTTATAAAGATGAATTTAAAGAAATCATTGATAGTTATGATGGTAAAATTAAAATTAAAGATGAATTAAAACGCTTGAAGATTGATGTGGTATATGATAAAACAAAAATGATTAACAAACAAAGGGGCTTTTGGTTGGGGATTAAAAGTAGAGAATAGCCATTACACCTTTATTACACCATTACACCCATTACACCTCTTTTTCAGGAGTATTTTAGATTTTGAGTTTTAATACTTTTTTTAGTTTTAAAAGGGTAAAAAAGGTGTAATTGGTGTAATCGTTATTGTTTCAGTAAGAAAAGTTAAAAAAAAAAGGTGTAATCGCATCACAAAAAGGTGTAATCGAGGTGTAATGAAGGTGTAATCATATTCTATAAAATACGAAAGGAAAAAACCACTATAAATAATATTATATATATAATATATATATATATAATATGCCTACCATTTGGACTAACTTTATAAAGGAGTTTTCAGCGAAGCATGGATTAAAATATGCTTGTTCCTTATCTAAATACAAAGAGCCATTAAAAAAAGCGTATAAACTTTTTAAAGAAGGTAAGAAATGGTACGAGCCTATAAATGAAATAGGCGTTGGAGGTAGACTAATAGGAGGTAATAAATGGACTGATTTTGTAAAAGATTTTGCTAAAAAATACAATACTACTTATGGTTGTTCGTTAAGTGATGAAAAAATAAAAAACGCATATAAACTTTTTAAGGAAGGTAAAGAATGGTTCGTCCCCAAATTAAGTGCAACTATCGAAACACAAACAGAAGAATATAAAGAGCCTGAACCACCAAAAACACCTGAAAATATTGAACCAGTTGTAAATAGAATTGAAGAAAAATTAAAAGAATTAGAAAAGAGAGGTTCGCAAAATGGTGCGGTATCATATGACTCATCAGGCATTATAGCAAATATAGCATTTGTAAATTTATTAAAAAAATATGGTGGAGAGTGTATAGTGGCTCGAATAATGGAAGAACGAGGGACTAATTTAGGTATTTATCTATATCCTATTGAAAAACAAAGTAAAATACTTACAGAAGAATATTATAGTCGTCTTGGTAAATCCTTAAAAGATTGTGTTGTAAGAGGCGTTGAACTCATTTGTGTTCCGTTAACATTAATATTTGGAAAAACAGGAGGCGCACACGCAAATATGTTAATTTATAGACCTTATAAAAGAATAGTTGAACGGTTTGAACCTCACGGACACGCATATGGAAATAGTGAAAGTCATAATAACTCTTTTAATAAACAATTGAAACAATTATGGGAAAAAGATTTAACACCGTACATTGGAGAAGTAAAATATAAAGATCCTGCTGAAATATGCCCTGATCCAAAAGGATTTCAAGCATTAGAGGGACAATTACAAGGATTAAAGAGTGAAGGAGGTGGATTTTGTAGTATGTGGTCTCATTTTCTTACTGAAATGACCCTTATAAACCCCACAAAATCAACAAAAGAAATTATCGATGAAGTATTTAAAATAACAGAAAGACAACCTGCATATTTAAAATCTGTTATTCGTGGTTATGTATTAGGAATTGAAAAAGAAATTGATGTACTATTAAAAATATTAGGAACTAATGGATTTAAATTTGGTAAAAGTTCGTCAAAAATACTTACTTTAAGTTCAACTGCTCTTGAAAAATGGATTTTAGATGCTATGTTTGATAGTTCAAAATATAGTAAAGCACCACCTAATTTTGAACCCTTACCTGATACAGTAATAAAAGATAAAAATGATATAGAAAAATTAAAAGAAACCTATTATAATAAAATTAGATCATTAAAGAAAGAAGATTTTATAACTATATACCAAATATACGGATTATATCCACCAAAAATCAAAGTCGTTGATATGCCTAATTATTTAATTAACCAACTTATTGATGGTAGACTTGATAAATATGGTGCAACTGGAATAAATGATATTAATGTAATTTTAGATGAAGAATTACATAAAAAGAAAGGAGCATTTAAACCTCATTTAGCAAGAGAAGGATATTTTACTAAAAAACAAGAAGAGTCAAAAGCACCCAAAGAAGAACCAAAAGAAGAACCAAAGAAAAAAGAACCCAAAGAAGAACCAAAAGAAGAACCAAAAGAAGAACCTAAAAAAGCAAAGAAAGCACCAGTAGACCAAAAAGCAAATGATAAATTATTAATTGATAATTGGACTGATGTTAATTTACCTATTGTATTTTATCAATTGAAACCACAAGCATATTTAAATATGGAAAAAAAAGTAAATGAATTAACAGAAATAGATAAAAAAACTCAAAGAAATAAAAGCATGGTTGTAATAGCATTTTTAGCATCTTTTATTACTGATATATTAGATGGATTATTTGAAAAATATGGTGCAAATGTTGAAGCAGCAGATATAATATTAAATGGATTAGCAGAAATAACATTATATATGAATGAAGATGCGGATATATCATTAGAAGATTATAGCCCATTATATAAATATTTAAAAACAAAAAATAAAGAAAAATTAGATAAAAGTATAAAATTAATAAAGAAGGAAGCACCAAAGAAGGAAGCACCAAAGAAGGAAGCACCAAAAGAAGAAAAGAAGAAAAGAAGAACAAAAAAAGAACCAGCGAGACCTGAATTATCGAAAGACGATAAATTATTAGTAGATGGTTGGGGTAGATATAATCAAAAAGAAGATTTTACCCATTTATTTTTAAAATTAAAACCCAATGAATATTTAGATATGGAAAAAAAAGTAAATGAAGCAGTAGATAAAAACAAAAAAATTGTAGTTGCTGATTTAGCATTTTATATTAAAGATATAGTAAATGAATTGTTCGAAAAAAATGGCTCAAATGTGGATGCAGTAGATTTTATATTAAGTGGACTATTAGATATAATCCAACATATAAATAAAAAAATAAAATTTGATACACGAGATAAATATCTTGATTTAAATGATTTAATACCATTTACTAAAACATATTTATCAAAAAAAAATTCTAAAAAATTATCGATACAATTAATGTTTGGTTAAAAGCATACATACAGACCAAAAATAAACAACACCTTGCACTAAACAAAATATTTCATATTCTTCGTCTATCGTCATTATACTAATTTATATTATAAATATGTATAATATACCAATGATTTCAAAAATACAAAAAAAAATAAAAGAAAAAGAAAAACCCAATGATATATTTTATACACCTTTACCATTAGTAAAGTTTCATTTAAATTTTGTAAAAGAATATGTAGAAAAAGATGACCTTATATTAGACCCTTTTTTTGGATCAGGTAATTATTATAATACTTATCCTGAAATATTCAAAAATAATACATTTGATTATACAGAAATAGAACTACACAAAGATTTTTTTGAATACAATAAAGATGTAAATATTATTATAAGTAATCCCCCATATTCTATATTGGATAAAGTATTAGAGAAATCAGTTTTATTAAATCCACATACAATTTCTTATTTAATAGGACATAATAATTTTACTTGTAAAAGAATAAAATATATGAATGATAAAGGTTATTTTTTAGATAAAATGTTTTTTACAAAAGTTTATAAATGGTTTGGTATGAGTTTAATAGTGGTTTTTACAAAAAAAGCAATAAAAAACTGTATTGAATACGATAGAACTGTATGGTATTAATATATTTCATAATTATAATGGACGATGTTTATTTTTTTCATCAAACCCCAAAAGATTTAGCAAATAAATTAATACAATGTATTGATTTTAGTGATAATGATTGTGTCCTTGAACCTTTTAAAGGTGAGGGAGCGTTTTATGATAATTTACCTAAAAATGTTAATAAAGATTGGTGCGAAATATTACAGGGACGAGATTATAAAGATCATAAAGGAAAGATTGATTGGGTTATAAGTAATCCACCATTTAGATTAGAAACAGATGGTAAAAGGGTTAATTCATTTTATTACATAATAAATTATTACGCAGAGAGAGTAAATAAAGGTATTGCTTTTTTGGGTAATGATGCTTGTTTTAACACACTTACACCAAAACGGTTAAAAGAATTACACGAAAAGCATAACTTATACATTCATAATATTATTGTGTGTAATGTAAAAAAATGGAGAGGTCGTTATTTTTTCATTATATTCAAAAAAGGTAATAATCCATTTTATAAATTTATTGAAGGTTCATATTAATAGATTAAAAATATAATCTAATATTAATGAGAGTTCTTGAATTATTTAGTGGGACTCATTCAGTTGGTAAGATATGTAAAGAAAATAATTGGGAAGTCGTCTCTCTTGATTTAAAAGGTGCAGATATAAATAAAAATATATTAGAATGGGATTATACTATATATCCAGTAGGACATTTTGATATTATATGGGCGAGTCCTCCGTGTGATACATTTTCCTCATTAAGACGAGCTTGTATAGGTCGTAAATTAAAGGCTCATAATGGTGAAGTATGTACGAAAGAATTACTACAAAAAGATATAGATAATATAGGATTACCTGTATTAAGAAGAACAGAAGAAATTATTGATTATTTTAAACCAAAATATTATTTTATAGAAAATCCACAGACAGGAAGAATGAAAGAATATATGACTCATCACCCTCATTATGATGTAGATTATTGTATGTATAGTGATTTTGGATATAAAAAACGAACAAGAATATGGACTAATTTACAAGGATTTGAACCTAAATTATGTAATGGTAATTGTGGTAATATAGAAAATGGTAAACATAAAGTTAATTTTGGTGGATCTAAAACCGTAATGGATAATGGTAAAACTATTAAAGTAAAAACAAAAGCATTACGAGAAAAATATAAAGATTTTGAAAATATACAAGTTTATATACAAGGAGGTGGTAATAATAGAAGTGAGAGATACAGAATACCATTTAAATTAATTAGGGCATTATTTAATAAAATATCATAATTATAAATAAATGTTTTCATAATTATAATATTAGGAATATATATAATGAATATCCCTGAAAATACTATAATTAAACCAAAACGAGGCAAACCAGTGAATCCAAACTCATTAAGACAGCAAAAACTTGCTTCTACTGAACCATTACCAGTTAAAAAACTTGGGCGACCCAAGAAAGAAGTTGCAGAAGAACCAGTTGAACCAGTCAAAAAAAAGATGGGACGACCAGTTGTAGAAGGCTCATTGAGACAAGCAAAATTAGCGAATACTGAACCACTACCAGTAAAAAAATTAGGTAGACCTTCCAAGTGTGATTCTGTCTTACCTAAAAGCAATGTAAAAAATACTGAAACCTTCACAAGACCAATTATAGAATGGATTGATATTGATAAAAAATTTAAATTAAATTCATTACAACATGTAAATCCATTACTACTTGATTATTCAAAAATTAATAAAGATTTGTTTTTCGATGTTATGGAAACACTACTAAAAAATAGATTATCCCCAAAAGTTAAACGAGAAATTACCAAAACCGCAACAAAGAACGATTTATATATTATTTTTAGAAAGATTTGTTCGTTTGCGGTCTTTTATGGTTTCACAACCGCTTTTGAAATAGAACAATCTTTAATATTACGAATGATTGGCGATTTACAAGATAAACCAGCAGATTTAAAGCGGTTAAGATCATTCTTAACAAAGAACTGTATTGGTAAGCAAGGCGAAGCAGTAGTTAAAGCAAAAACAGCAACAAAACCAAAGAAAGATAAGGTATATAAAGATGATGAACTAACAAGTTTTTATGATGTCCCTATTGATAAAAAATTAAACAATGATTCATTATCATTTGGAGATATTTTAGCAAATAATTTTAGTGGTATTAATAAGTCAATACGGCTCAATGATAATGAAAAAATTGAGATTCTTGATGTGGATATGGACGATGAAGGCGAAGAATTAACTACTAAATCGTGGCGAACTGTAAACAGTAATAAAATGGTATTGAAAGGAGTTGTACGAAGAATACTTGACGCATTAAAAGAAGCAAACGAAGATACATACGAAGAACTCAATAAATTATACAAAGAAGAACCTGAATATGTGTTTGAGAATTTAATAGATTATATGTAAAAACATTATGAAAACATTAAATTAGACTTATGATTTCTTTTATTCATTTATTAAAAATATAATTCTATAAATAAAAAGTAAAATGAAAAATAAATATTTCAATAAAAGTTTATAGAATAATTTTATAGGAAGTGAATAAATGATTTCATAAGTCTAATTAAATGTTTTCATTAATAAAATTGATTTGATTTTTATTAATCATATAATATATAAAATGGCTGGATTCCATACAAAGACCTTTATTAAACACGATGATTATATGACTCCAAAAACGGCGTGGGATAATATAAAACAATACATACCCAAAGATAAAATTATATGGGAAGCGTTTTATGGAAACGGACAAAGTGGAACTTATTTAACAGAATTAGGTTTTAACACAATTCACGAGCCAATTGATTTCTTTGAGAATGATAAAGGCGATATTATAGTAAGTAATCCTCCATTCTCTATAATCAAAAATATAATGAAACGATTATTGGTGTTAGACAAACCATTTATATTAATATTACCTTCAAGTAAAATTAATACTTCTTATTTTAGAGAATGGAGAGATAAACATTTACAAATAATTATTCCAAGAAAAAGAATACAATTTGATAAACTCGTAAATGGTGTTAAACCTGAAAAGAATAAAAACTCTTGTAATTTTGATTGCTTCTATTATTGTTATAAAATGAACTTACCACAAGATTTATTATGGTTAGAATAAAATAATCAAATAGTATATATGGAATTATATTTAAGTGATAAGCCAAGTAAGCGGTTTGTAGTCATATTTGGTGATAAAAAATATTATTTTGGTTCGCCTGTTGGATCAACCTATATAGATCATGGAGATAAACTAAAAAGAGAAAATTACAGGAAACGCCATTTAAATAACCCTTTGGAACATCAATTAATAACTAATTTAGTACACAGTCCAGCGTTGTTTAGTTATTATATTACTTGGGGAGATAGTCGTGATATATTTAAAAATTTAAAAGAATTAAACAAGCGAATGGGACATTAAATCTTAAAATATAAATAAAACATTACGAAAACATTAATTTATACTTATGAAATCATTTAATCATTTATTAAAAATATAATTATATAAATAAAAAGTAAAAAGTAAAATATATATTTCAATAAAAGTTTATAGAATAGAAATATAGGAAGTGAATAAATGATTTCATAAGTCTAAAATAATGATTTCATTATTATTTATAAAAATATAATATTAGGAAAATATATAAATGGATATTCCCCAAATTATCTTTGAAGAAGGAATAATGTTTGATGATGAGGCAATTTATAATGATTTCCTGACTTACTGTGAGTGGTATTTATTTGATGGTAATATCGATAAATTAGATAATGAATTATGCCTTGTATTTCGTGATTTGTGTAATTGGTATGTTGAGCCTAACTATATGGCGCGAATAATGATATAAAATTATAAATAATAATATTTCATACTGTATATGAAATATTTTTATCCTTATCGTAATGCGTGTATGTATTATTTAACTTTATTCTTTATTAGTGTATATAATAGTAAAAAAGCACTGAAAAAATAGATAAAATATAACATATTTATATAATGCCTCGTAAGAAAGGAGGAGCGTTAACAGGTAAAGAGGTTAAAAAATTAACGGCGGCATCGTATACAAAAGGAAAAGAAAGACCGCAAAAAATAGGTGATTTAGTATTAGACCCATCACTTACAACACGAGAAGCGGCAGTCTATCATAACCCAAAAACAGGTGAAGCAGTTGTAAGTCATCGAGGAACACAAGGAGCGAGTGATTGGTTTAATAATTTAGCGCTTGGTGTAGGACTTTATAAATCAACAGACCGCTATAAAAAAGGCAAAGAAACTCAAAAGAAAGTCAATGCTAAATATGGTAAAAAAAATGTAATAACTACATCACATTCTCAAAGTGGAGCATTAGCACATGAACTAAATAAAGAAGGTTTAGTGAATAAATCTATTGAAGTAAACCCTGCACGATTACCATTCCAAAAGGTTATGAAAAATGAAGAAATTATTAAATCTTCACTTGATCCTGTAAGTATTTTTGTCCCAAAAGATAAAAATGTAAAAGTAATTCCATCAAAGACATATAATCCATTAAGCGAACATTCACCAAAAATAATACGAGGAGAAGACACAAAACAAATATTTGGTGGTTGTTGTTGTGGTGGTTCAATGCCTCGTCGTTATATGTAAATATATATAAAATAAAATATAATGTTATTATATATAAATGTCGCAACTCAACGAAAGAGTTAATAAAAGTAAGGCAGATAAAATATACTATGATGTAGCGGTAAGTAATTTACAAAATAGCACTACCGCACCACAAATTTTTACTTATCAGGACACACGCACAACACCATTTATACATATTCCAGAAGAATATACTATGTCGATTATTCGCTTCACTATGGGTTCATCGTCTCTTCCTGTATTTATACCACAGATACAACCCAATCAAGGCAATCGTGATTTAACTATTTATTCTGTTACATTAGCGTATCAAGGTATTGAAGTTCAAACATTTATAGATTGGAACCCACAAGATACAGGCGCACCTATACCACCAGCGCCAAACCAAACCGCAAATGGTAGGCAATTTAACCAAGAAGGATATTATAATTGCTATTCATATACTTGGTTTATTGAGAGAATATATACGGCATTTCAAACTTGTTTTTTTAATTTAAATTTAGCAGTAATAGCCGCAGCATTAGGCCCACTACCAACTGTATATGCCCCTGTGATTTCATGGGATCCAACTACGAATAGCGCCTCGTTATATGCTGATTACGCAGGGTACGAAAATAACCCATTAGCACCTGTCCCACAAATAGCGGTTTTTATGAATGCCCCATTATTTTCATTATTTAATAGTTTCCCTGCAACATATTTAGGGTATAATGTGACTAATGGAAAAAATTATAAGATTCCATTTGTAGATATTGGTGGGACAAATATTATTACACTTATACCGCCGCTACAATATCCACCTGCCGTTATTGTTAATTATAAAGCGATTCTTTGGACGCAAGAGCAAAGCACAACCGCATCGTGGAGTCCCATTTTATCTGTGGTTTTCACATCGAATACATTACCTATTGAGGCGAACCAAGTGTCTACACCTGTTATTTTTAGCAATAATCAAAATGTTGCTCTTGGGGGAAATAATAGTGATTTTGCGAATATTATTACTGATATTGTAAGTGAAGACGGCAACTACCGCCCAAATTTAGTATATAATCCAAGCGCAGAGTATAGGCGTATCTCTCTTAAAGGAAATAGACCTTTATATAGTGTTGACCTTAATATTTTTTACAAAATAACTACTGGTGAATTAATCCCTATTAAATTATTTAGTGGAGAAAGTGTGACGATGAAGATTTTATTTGAGCGGATAAAATCGTAGTTAAGCAAACTTTAAGATAATTATTTTTGTATTTCAAAAATTATTATCTTTCATTATATTATAAGATGAGTTCTGATTTTAAAACCGTACTTGTTAAAGATCCTACCCTTGCTGATATTACAACTGATTTAGTTTATGCGGTTAAGAGTGGTGCGAATTCTACGACTTACCAGTCTTTCGCCGCCACCTCAACAAGCAATAGCGTGCAGACATATAATATTCAAGTCCCAAGTGAAAATATAGTTGTAGGTCGTGATGCTCTAATTTCCACACCTTTACAGTTTAGAATCAATATTAACACCGTCGCCATTGGTGTAAGCGCTATTTCTTGGGGGTCAACCGCATCTCTTCAAGCGTTCCCTCTTGCGTCCGTTATGAATACCGCAAGTGCTACTATAAATAACTCGACCACCAGTATTAATTTGAATGATGTTTTACCGCAGATTCTTCGCCTTAATGATAATCGTGAGTTGTTCCGTCATAACGGTATGTGTCCTTCTCTACCAGACCAAGAATTTGGAACTTATCCTGATGCTTTCGCTTCTAATTGTTCGCCGTTGGCTGGACTTGCTAATAAGTCGTATGACGGTTGCCTTGCTCCTCGTGGCGCTCACCCCTGCATAGTTCAGGTAGATCGTTATGCGTTAGGTGTTTGGGTAGACCATTCGCCTGTATCTCTCGCAGTCACGGACACTTGGGTTGTTACAGTATTTACAACCACAACTGAACCCATCTTTTTGTCGCCGTTTATTTACGCTGACCCTGAAAATAACAGGCAGGGTATGCTTGGTGTAAACAATATGGCTTTCACTTTTAATATTAACTCAACTCTTAATCGTTTAGTATCTTATGGTGGAACTGGAACTGTCCCTGTTGCTGGTGGAGTTCAGGCAGGTATAGGGTTAGATCCTGATGGCGGCAAATGGTTGGCTAATGATAATTTGTTTCAAATGTCGTATGGTGTTGCGACAAATTTACTTAAACCGCCGTCTGGTGGAGCGTCTATTCTTTTGCGTCTTCTTTCTAGTCAACCAAGTGATCTTTTGCCTACTCGCAATGTAGTGCCGTATTTTGATTTGCCGCGCTATTTGTCCGCTATAAATGCTGGTGCTGTTATTGCCCCTAATACAGAAATATCTGTGACTTCACAGGCAATTCAACTCGCTCAACTTCCTGACTATTTTATTATTGTTGCTCGTAAGCCTATGTCTTCACAGACAGTAAAAGACACATCTTCGTTCTTAACTATTCGCCAAATTAGCATCAATCTTAATAACCAATCTGGGCTTCTTTCAAGCGCTTCTCAACCTGATCTGTATAGGCTTTCTATAAAAAATCAGTCTCAACAGAGTTTTACTGAATTTAGCGGTAAAGCAACAGTCGCAACTGCGACAGGTTCAAGTGCTCTTGTTGCTACAACTGGCTCGTTGCTCGTTGTTTCTCCTACTGATTTATCACTTCCAGACAATCTTTCGTGTGGTTCTCTTGGTGCGTTTTCGTTTCAATTTACCGCGCAGGTCTTTAATCAGTTTGGGGTTGCTGTTGCCGCAGAGTTATGCGTAATTGCCTGTAATAGTGGGATAATGGTTTTAAATCAGGGAACAACCAATATATATACTGGTATGCTTACTCGTGATGCTGTTGATAAGGCGAAAGGCGAAGTACCTGTTGTAATGCCTGATCGTATGGTAGGTGGAATGTTGAATCGTGGTTTAACTATGCATCCTCGTAGGTTTATGGGATCGATGCGTGGTTCTGCGATGAGCGCAGGGGCGATGAGTGCTGGCGCAAAAATGAAATCTCGTTTAAGCGGTATGTATTGAATTAAATATTAAAAAAATAAAATATAATATTATGTAATAATATATGCCTGTCGATGTAAATTTGGGAATTGATATGCCGTACAATAATAGACTTCGTGAACGAAACCGTTTACTTTCACAAATGGATATAATTACTCATAATCCTCAACTTCTTGGAGGCGGTCGTCTTCGTGATGTTGCTTTAAGTGGTAATAATGGAGCGTATCCAATGGATAGAGACAGATTAATGGAATTAAAGGCAATGGGCGGCGCTTTTAATTTAACTAAATTTCTTCGTCCAACAATGAAAGTTTTAAAATCAAAACAAGCCCAAGCAATTATTCGTCCACTTACAGATGAAGTTGTGCGTCAAGGTGTTAAATATGCGGTTGGTGGTAAAATAAACCGCTTGAAGAAAGCGAAGCGTTGGACTGGTTATGCTGTAGATACTGTTTCAAAAGGATTAGATTTAGGAAGCAAAGCGAAGAAATTATTTGGATATGGCGAACTTGAAGATGTAGCCGTTAAGGTTGTTCGTCGTAGTAAAAAAGTTTTAGCAGACCCACTCGCACAAGAAATTGTAGCACGAGCGAGGAAAGCACCTATCGTAAAACAGGCAGTTAAACGAGTAAAAGCAGTTGTTGGTGGTGGACGAGCGGCGATAGTCAAGAAGGTAATGAAGGATCATGGACTTGGTATGATTGCGGCATCTTCGTTT
>Ga0181346_1000729_pt1 | contig 14486 bp, 7 predicted proteins | sample Su13VDMM15DN_FD_130100 | JGI IMG/M metagenome (GOLD analysis project Ga0181346, IMG submission 130100) | Freshwater viral communities from Lake Michigan, USA - Su13.VD.MM15.D.N | ecosystem: Environmental > Aquatic > Freshwater > Lake | place: USA: Michigan | collected 2013-07-15 | reverse complement strand
GGGCCGATTTGTATCTTAACGTCCCCAATACCACTCTAGTATCTATTCTATTACCCATATTAATCTGTAGTTATTTCAGTATCAATCCATTTTTTAGTGAATCTATCAAACGCCGACTTACCTTTATTTAAACCAAAATAAAAATGGTATGGGGCACCTGTATTAATAACCCTTTGGTACGCCGGCCAATCCGGAAGAGTTTTACTTGGGTCAGGTGACGCATTTAAATCCCAATATTGCACATCAGCCGACTGAACACCTGCGTTATCAACTGAATAAATATTTGCCCTAAAGTTTTTTGATTTATTTTCACCCTTAGTTCTAGTGTATCTCGAATTTTTATCCAACCTATCCAATTTTTGATATTGGTAACTAAAGAACGTATTTCCTGAATATGTTTTTGTTGACCAATCATTTAATTGACTACCAAAGATACTATCAGGTGGTGATGACGCTAAGATAGCCCCCGGATTTGGGTCTTCATCATCACCATTTGGGGTAAAATTCTTTTTAACATACCATTGATAGTATGGAACATTTTGTGTTTTAACATTAAAGTACTCAAAAGCACAATCAGTTTGAAATGAAGGTTTTTCTTCACTAATAATGGTTCTTTTTGGTGATACAAAATCTCTAACTTGAGTATTTGCCGAATAATAAATCCCAAAAATACCATTGTCTAAATTACCACCATTATAATAAATATCACAAGAACTATAACTATCAGCGTCAAACCCTTCAATACCTAATTCCGAATTAATAGATATTGATTGAGCATAATCACCATCAATTTTTAAATTATTCCTACTAAAATATCCTGTAACACCCGCACCACCAATCATTTTTTGGATAAAAGTCCTATTTGTTATTCTTGTAATAATAAAAACATTTAATAGGTCCGACACATCCTGAAATGTCGTAGTGTTTAAGTTATTCATAACATACCCATCATAATCATTTGAAAATACAATTTCTTGAGTGTATACGTCTCTAGGTCCCATATCCATAATTGTCGTTGGGAACATTAAACTTCTCTCATTACCACCAAATCCTTTACCTGTAAACCAATTGACAGGGTTAGGTCGAGCCGAAAATTCACCATTAGTACTGAATGGACTACTTCTATAATAAAAGTTATTACTGTCAGTATTAAAATAGATATTGTTTTTACAATAACAATTATATGGTTTATTTCTCTTATTTGGGTCAGGGTCTACTGGACTTGTAAATCTTCGAGAATTAACAAACGAAAATGCGTATAACGTACCATTAATCCAATTGTTTGTGAAGGAATGTGAAAACACATTTCGACAAGCCGCAAATGTTATTATCATTCTTGATTTCCATTCCGATAATAAATCCCAATCAAGTTTTAACGTCGAAAATGCTTTAGTAACTAAACGATAACAACCACCTTCTAATATTGATTCAGGTTGGTCGCCAAAAGTACCACTCCCCGTTAAACCATTACCATAACAACCCTCCTTATCTCTATTACCTGTGGAAGGTATTGGGTCTTTTTTTGTCCAAAATGTGACTTTTGGTGCTTCATAATGATAACAATCCAATGGAATTAAACCTTCACAACTAAATGTGTTTAATATATTATCTCCACATTCATCCGCAGCATTTGCGGCCGCACTATCAGCCGAACCACCAACACCTTCAACAGAGTCACCACCAACTAACGATGTTACTGCACCATCGTCACCCATAATAAAGAATGAAAAATTGTTATTAGCCATCAGAGAATAACTAGTATTACCATCACCTCTTTCAGGTGAAGATGATGAAGGTAACCTATCCGACCTCATAACAATTTGTCTACCGCTAGTTCCTAACGTATTAAACGCAACGTTTAACCCATTATTATAACTAACCATATATGTATATGACGCATAATAAGAAGCGGTAACTAAATTTTTATCAACCGCTGAATTATTAAAATTACAAGGACACTCTTCTCTACCCCTGACCGCCGTCCAACATTCATTATTAAAAGTTATTGTTTGTAATAACGCTAAATTACCCCCCTCAACAGATTCATTAACAAAAAAACCTGTGTTACGCCTTTCATATATTATCTGACTTTTAGTACCATTGTCCTCAGTTGATAATCTAGTGAACTTATAAGACTTTAGTTGCCAAAAACCATAAGCATTGACATCATCACCATCACCATTTTCGACGCTAGCTACACACGAATAGTCCGCCCCGTAATACTTATTAAAGTCCTGTGTATACCCATTCCCACTACCAACTCTAGCACCTGAGCTAGAATTGTATACTTGATTAGACCACAGACTTAATGAACCTAAAATTTCCCCGTCAATCATTGAATAGTATGTGTGTCCACTTTTACTATCAAATCGTTTAAAGTCACACCATCCATTAGGTCTATATTCAGGGTCTAATGTTGGTGGGTCATAAGGTAATATAGGTACAATAGCCTCGTTATTACCAGCCGAAACCCCCAAATTAGCTTGTGCCGGTTTCCACATATATGTATCATAGTATAATTTTAACCCACTATAAGAAGTGTCTTCGGCGATATTTGTACCAATATTATTATGTTTAATACACTTAAACCCCCCTTGAATCGGAACATTCATTCTTACATTTTCAACAGTTTTCACTACGTGACCATAATTAGTTTTACCATATAACCTACTAAGGTCATAAGATATTGTAGTTTTAGGGGAATTAGGGTCAACACCTCTAACTAAAAACACAACCTTTAATTTTTTACCATCTTTTATATAATCAAGTATAGGCCCAACAGTATTACCATCGACCAGACCACCTGACCTTATAATTTCATACAAACCACGTCTATAATAAGTAATACCCGCAGAACCACCTTGTACTGATTGGGTTTGTAATCTTGTTGTAAAAATATTATATCCCGCATTAATAACCCGACTATAAAATGAATTTGGGAAATCAGGATTTACTTGATTGATTTTATCTAAATAATCCGACACCGAAACATTATCAATAACTTGAAAATACTCCAAGTCCATTGGGTATTTATGGTAACTATTCGCCGAATTACCCGTAATTTCATAGGTAGGCCCCGTTATAGTACCACCACCCCCATTTGGGTTTGCATACCCAACAGTTGTGGTCGTTTTATTAACTTTAGGATTTATTGGGGTTCCAATTGTTGAACCTGTTATACTATTAGTACCAAAATCATTTAATGGTAATACACATTTTAAATTTAAATCTGACGTTTGTTCAGGGTCAACAAATGTCAGCATATTACCTATTTTAAAACTATCTGTTTGTCCCGCATCAACTAAAACAGCTATAACATTATCCAAATGAAATAGACCTGAATGTGACGCAAAATCACCCGTAGGTAAAGGCCCACCATTATACCCATCACTATTAAATCTAACGACCACTCTATTAACACCCCCACCAGGATTACTTGTTGGGTTATTATCGAAATATTTTGCTTTAGTGTTAAATAGGTTAAACCTTTCGTGCCAAGGTAAATCAGTCGATGAACTCAACGCTCTACCACCTCCATCACCAAATTGATAACCGGGAGCATCACTCGCAATGTCCGTTGGCACCCCTTTAGTTGATGATGATTTAGGTGTTTGAACAAAGTTACCGGCGATTAATACTCTATCATCAACCCTCCCTAAACCAAAATACCCATTATTACCTGCCCAAGATGTTGAATTTTTAGTTATTGGTCCAGCGTATGAACCTGTATTCATTAAATCAGCAAATGCACTATTAGAACCTTGTTCACTATTAAAATTATTTAATGCGTTCCCCGCGTCAGGTTTTCCATCAACTGCGGGTTGAGGTTCACAAGCACAAATCTCACAATCAGGATATGTTATATTAGGTAATTTTAAAAAACTATTCTTACATTTGTCTTCTAAACTCGCAACAGATTCCGTTAACGAAACACAAGCACTATTCAACTTATTACAAATTCCAGATAAAAACCCAAAAGGACAAATACCTAAAAAACATTTATCTTTTAACGAACAAATAGCATCAGCTAAACCACAAATCACATTTTTAAGAAATCTCAGTACAGGTAAAATAATATTACATAAAACCCAAAAGAAAATGTGGGCGAGTAACACCAAAATGAACAACACAGGATATAACACAAACATTAAAAATTGAAATAATAAGAATATTATATCAATTCGGTACATCCCGTCATTAGTTGGGAATTTATTATTTGTTGATTCACAAGTGTCGTCTAATATATTTTTAATTGATATTATTCTATTGTTTGAGGCTCCTTTACGATATTCACTAATTAATTGGGAAACAGTATAAACTTTATTATACTTCATTTCGAAGAACCTATCTTCACAATTAATAGCTTCAAGAATCATTTGGTCACCCAATGGGGTTAAAACTCCGGTGTTATTTTTTTCACCATAATCCTCCCAATCAAGACTGTAAGAATATGACGCTTTAGCTGCACGTCCATTATTTGTTGTTGGGACAGTACTATTATAATCACAAGGATTGTCTTTATTACCAAAATTTTGTTTACTACCTGCTGGTTGTCCTGTTAATGGGTCTCTATTAGAGGCGGTGTCCCAACCATACTCTTTAATGTTTGGAACTAAAAAGTTTGCACGTTTAATTCTTTCTCCTAAATCTGTGGGTTGATTCCACATAACTTTAAACCTATATTTCCCTTTTGTTGGAATCCCTTTTTTAGGGTCTTTAGATATTACTTGTTCACCAAACTCATTAGTAACCACATAATCAAGATTCATCGGAACATCAAACATCCAAGCCCCATTATCGTCAATTACTTGACCACCCTCTTCTAAAGGTGCAACCTCTAAACCAGGCCTACCATTAACGTCGGTATTAATTGTCTGTCTAATCGCTTGAATTTGTCCCGGACCCGCAACCAAGTTACATAATGTTCCACTTTTTAATGATGGTTTACATAATCGTTTCAATGGTTGGTCATCATTTGATGAGATTATCGACCCCATAAAAATTGACGTAGGTTGGATATTAATATTTTTTTCCGCAGATAAATCAAAATCGGTTCTTGTAATACCTAAATTACATAATGTCTCGTCACCCCATAATGGTTCAACTTCTAAAGTCCTATTAATCGTAATGATTTGAGGTAATTCATTTAAATTTGTTGACGATTTAAATTGAGTCCCGTCAACTTGTGCCGGTGTCGCAACGCCCATTCTAATTAAATCTTGAGGTGATAATGAGAAATCCCCAATATCTGATAAATCAACATTAACTACAATAGTTTGTGAACCAACAGGGACCCCAAAAATCATATAATCACCACTTTCATTGGTTACCGTATTATACCTATAATACTTGTCGTAAATCTCGATTTTGGTTTGATTGGTTAAAACATCTTTTCGAGTAAAAAACGAACCTGTAGGGACGTGGTTACTATAAGATTGTTCTGAAGGTAATAGATTGTATCTATAACCAATATCATTAACTTGGCTTAATGTTTTGTAAGGATATAGGTCAGCAATGATTGGATTGTTCGTTTCATCGTCACTTGATAGTGGGATGAAGATAGAAACTTTAGCATTAGGTACTCCAAAACCATTATTAATACTAACACGACCAACTATGACTCCATAATCAGAACATTTTCTAGTATACACTTCGCTTGGTAATAACTTTAACGATAAAATCTCAAGGTATTCAAAATCTTGGTCAATTCTGACTTTAATTGATTTGTCAACACCAAGGGTTGTTCTTATTCTATATGAATTCGACATTTAATTCTTTTATAATAAATAGTTTATCTGCTATTTTTAAAAGATAAATGATTATAATTCAAAATAAATCATCAACTAAAATTAGTTACCGATAGATTCTTAACACGAACATTGATATCTTTACTTGAATATCTAATTTGATAGGTCTGACTTGGTTCCGCAAATATTGTATCATCGACCAATTCTATCTCTCTAGTCGCACTATCCGCATATCTTTGTGATGTTTGTGATGACGAATATTGACCCCCAACTTTATTGAATATTTTAATGTCCGAGATTGAAATTACCCCATTTTGAGTTTGTAAAATTCTTCTAATTTCAGAAACATTTACGTTTTCCCCCATTTGTCTATTACCAGGTTCAAAATAATCGGAAACATTATTAATGATTTGTGAAATAACCGAACCTTGATTTTGACTACTATCCAAAACAACATCAACCGTTATTCCTAAGTCAATAACATTAGCGGTTTGGATTGATATATAGTCATTTATCATTCGATAATTAGACAAGTAGTTCGCTACATTATTTTTTAATGTGTCTGAAACAATCTCAGTTAATTTACCCGACTCATCATATGATAACATCTTAATCACAACTTTGTTATTCTCTTCTGTAATCGCAACTTTAGCGGGAGCCCCAAATAACGAAGGCATTGTCCTAATTAACGAATCATAATCATTAACGGTTACCGCCCTATTTTGAGCTGAGAAGTTAAACGCCACCAAGTTCCTAACTTCTTCAACAGTTGGGAAATCCCCACCTCCGATTGCTGCCGTAACATTGGTACATCTTAGTGAATTAACCACAGTTGTATTAATAGACTCTGAAGGACCATTCACAAAGAATGAAACCGTACCTATTTGTGTAATTACATTAACACCAAGGTTAGTTGATACCCCCCCACCAATTCTGTACTGAACAAATAAAGTTGAATTAGCCTTTAACGTACTACCTAACGCCAAATTGTTAGAATACTTATATAAATTTAATTTTAGTCCATTTCTCGCAAATTCCCTAAGTTGTTCATCCGCCGATTGACTACCACCACCAAAGGTCATTTTAAAGAAACCTTCAGGTGTGTACTCAGTGATGAACTTATCGCTCGTTTCCATATATTTACCAACTTTTATTCCAGGACTATCCGAAACTTTAGTTGGGTCCTCAACAAAGACTCTATCTTCCGCTAACGCTTTCACTTCATACCATCTATTGTCTAAACCAATAAATTCACTAGATGAAGGGACATTACCATATTGTGTACCATCTTTTAGTAATACACTTGTTACCCCCAACACATTTTTCTCAGGTAAAAATAATTCATAAAAAGGTTTAACATCATTAGGTGTTATTACTTTTTTGAATACCTTTGTAGTACCATTAACAATAGTCTCACGTTTAGTGATAGTATAATTGATTAATTTGTTATTTGAGTCGAAATTTGGTATTTTTATTCTATTTGGAAACCCATCGCCATTAATTGGGGACGCGAAATCAATATCATAAACAGTCTCAAAGATTTGTCCTGCTCCATTAACTTGAGAACCTCGTCTCAAGATACCACAATAACGTAAATCTTCTTTATCCCCATAAGCAGGAACCGTAATTGAGAAATCAATTAGGGCCACCGATGGTCTTTGACCCGGAACTTTTAAACCATATGTTCTTGCAATATTATAAATAGAAGACCTTTGTTGTGCGTATTGTAAAACAGTCTCTTGGATACTTCTATCAATGTTAAATTGTAAGTTATCTGTCACCGCAGCATTTAAATCCAATAATACGGAGAATACAGACGCGTCATTAACATTGTCAATTAAATCAGGGTAATAAGTCCTTGTAAAGTTAATTAACTCAGTTCTTATTGATTGATAATCCCTTGTAGTGTACGAAATTTTCTTATTAGCCATATTATAAATTTATAATTACAAAATCACTTGAACTAAACGCGTCATCGTTTAACAAGTAATCAATTTTAATTTTTGCGGTATGTTCTTTAGTTCCAATACCAGGAACTCTAAAAACTCTTTCATCATTACCATTAACATATGTTCCCATATCTTCTTCGGCATCTGACGCAGCGGTAACAGAAATATTTGTTATAGTTATCCCCGGTATATATTCTTTAACCGAATCTCTAATTTCTGATTCAATCTCAGAAAAAGTCGGACCATCCATTGGTTCAAAAATATATTCATATAATCTTGTACCAAAATCAGGTAAATAATATCGTGTACCTTTTCGTGTTAATAAAAGGTGTATCAAATCTGTACGTATCTCTTCCTGATTACTTTCCGATAAATCTAAAAATTTACCATCGTAAGAATCCCTAAAAGGAAAATTAATACCATATGTTAATCCGTTTGCCATATAACATAAATATAATGGGGTAATAATTTTTTTGTATAATGATATAAAATAAAAAACTCCCGACAGTGCCGAGAGTTTTTAAATTTTACGATTTCTTATGAAGAACACCCAAAACATTCAAATTCTGAATCCGCAGGTTTTGTTGGTCCGACATTAACAATTGGTTTTTCCTTAACAGGTTTATCTCGTCTTGACATATCAACCGCCAAGTGTTTAGCTCCCGTTGAAATTGCTTTAGTTCGGATATAATAACTCAATGTTTTCAAACCTTTTTCCCATCCGTGGAAGTGGGATGAGGTTATTTTTGATAATGTTGGGTTACCCATATAAACATTCATTGATTGTGATTGGTCAATAAACGGAGCTCTTTCAGCCGCCATATCAATCAATTCTCTTTGTGAAATTTCCCAAATTGTTTTGTATTTTACAATTAAGTGTTCGATACGTGTTACTTTTTTGTTGTAGTGTTTATCTTCAATATCAAGATAATTGTTGAAGTTAATATTTTGAATTGACCCTTCATTAATGATGATGTCATTCTTCAAATCTTCACACCAAATACCAATTTTCTCAAAATCTTGGATTAAATATTTATTTACTATCAAAATCTCTCCACCTACAACACGTCTATTAAACAACGCCGAATGAGCTGGTTCCGTCATTTCAAATGAACCTGTTATCTTAGCCGAAGACGCCACAGGCATCTGAGCAGTGAATAACGAGTTACAAATTCCGTGTAACGAAACACTTTCTTTTAATGAGTTCCAATCCCACATACCTGATAAATCATCTTCAGTTAAACCCCACATATCAAATTGGAATGTTCCGTTAGACATTGGTGAACCTTCAAAGAATTTATATGGTTGGTATTTTTCCTCAATACACAATTGATTACTTTCAGTAATAGCCGCAAAATAAATTGTTTCAAAAATTTCTTTATTTAATTTTCTAGCCTCACCTGAAGTGAACACATAGTCCATTAAATAAAATACATCAGCCAATCCCTGAACACCAATCGCTATCGCTCTTTGTTCTAAACCGCCTTTAACTCCTTTACTAGTCGAATAACTATTAATGTTAATAACTTTATTTAAAGCTCTTGTTACTTTTCTAACCTCATCATATAACAATTTGAAGTCGAATTTACCATCAATAATGAAGTTTTTTAAGACCATTGACGATAACGTACAAATTGCCGTTGTGTCTTCATCGGTGTATTGGAAAATCTCAGCACATAAATTAGATTGACGAATAACACCAATGTTTTGGTGGTTAGTTTTTCTATTCGCATTATCTTTAGAACATAAGTAAGGAACACCTGTTTCAATTTGTGATTCAATAATTTTAGTCCAAATTTCAGTCGCACTTACTTTTTTACCAAGACCTAATTCAACCGCTTTTGCGTAGTTTTGTTCGTATTCATCACCATAAGATTCTTGTAATGGTTTTAAACCCGCTTTCTTAATATCATTAGGACAGAACAAATACCAATCTAAATTGTTTTTGACTGCGTGCATAAAGTTATCAGGAACCCATAAAGCAGTAAACAAATCTCTTGCTCTTAACTCATCTTTACCTGTATTCTTTTTAATGTCCAACAAGTCAAAGATATCTTTATGCCAAGGTTCAATGTAGATAGCGGCGCTACCAGGTCGTCTACCTTGTTGATTGAAGAATCTTAATGATTCGTTAACAATTTTAAGATACTTTAATAATCCACCTGCGAAACCACCTGAAGTTGTAATACGACTTTCTTTACTTCTTTGATTCGACATACATAATCCAATACCCGCAGCGTCAGAAGAATAAGTTGAGATATCGTTCAATGTACCTAATAAACCTTGTCTTGAATCAGAATTATTGTAATGTAATACACAAGACGCTAACTGAGGGATTAATGTCCCTGAGTTAATCATAATTGGTGTCGCTTTCGAAATTCTTTGTTCAGACAATGATTTGTAATAATCAACGGCCTCTTCAAACGAATCAGTTACCCATAACGCAATTCTCATATACATATGTTGAGGTCTTTCAATCGACTTACCATTAGGTAATTTCAACAAATACATTTCCTGTAACGCTTTCCAAGCGAAAAAATCGAAGTTATAATCATTTTCGTGATTAATTAACGAATCAATATTACTTGGTCCGTATTTCTCAATAACACTCATCAAATTATCGTGTATAACACCTTCAGTATGTAATACGTGCATAGTTTCACTAAAACTTTCAATAGTGTCTTTGTGATATGCTGAAATAGCAACTGAAGACGCTAATCTTGAGTAATCGTGATGACTACCGGTGTATGATGATGCGATTTCATACACTAATTTGTCCAACTCTTTTGTTGTGATAAACCCCTCAGTTGGTAGAGAAGTCGTTACTTTAATGAATATCTCATCAAAGTTAACGTTAAGACCTTTTGCGGCCTTTTTAACCCTATTGTAAATTTTTTGGGGATTAAAAGATTGTTTCTCCCCATTTCTTTTTTTAATTTTTAATGACATCATAATGTTTATAATATTTTATTAAAACTCGTCAGTGAACGAAATTGTTTCATTTAACTTCGCTTTTTGGTATTCAAGGGTTCTATTCTCAAAGAAATTCCCTTTAGTTTCAACCGCAATCTGTTCCATAAATTTGAAAGGTTGTTCAACATTGAATTCTTTACTACAACCTAACTTATATAAAAGACCATCCACTACAAATTCTAAATATTGTTTCATTAGGTTTTGGTTCATACCAATCAATGAAACAGGTAAAGATTCTGTAACAAATTCTAACTCTATTTCTAACGCTGAAAGTAATATTTCTTTGATACGTTTTTCACTTGGTCTATCAACAATATGTTTGTTTAATAAGTGAATAGCGAAGTCACAATGAAGGTTTTCGTCTTTAAAGATTAAGGAATTAGCGTCACATAAACCCTGCATAATACCTCTTGATTTTAACCAAAAAATTGAACAAAATGAACCTGAAAAAAATATTCCTTCAACCGCAACAAATGCGATTAATCTTTCTTGAAACGATGAGTTATCTATCCAATCCAATGCCCATTTCGCTTTCTTTTGAACCGCTGGTAATCTATCAATAGCGTGAAAACAATCATCCTTATCTTTACTATCTGAAATGTAAGTATCAATTAATAATGAGTAAGTTAATGAATGTTCATTTTCCATCATAACTTGAAACCCGTAGAAAAACTTAGCTTCAGGGATTTGTACTTCTCTTGCAAAATTTTCAGCAATATTTTCATTTACAATACCATCTGAAGCCGCAAAGAATGCTAATATATTTTTAATAAAATATCTTTCATTGTCAGATAAATTCTCCCAATCTCTAATATCTTCACTTAAATCAAATTCCTCAGCCGTCCAAAACGCTGCTTTATGGTTTTCGTAGAATTCCCATATATCGTGATATTGAATTGGGAATATGACAAATCTGTCGGGGTTAGGTGCTAATAAGTATTCCATAATTAATTATTATTATTTTTGTTTTGTTCTCTCTCTTTTCGTTTATCTAACAACTCACGTACTTTATCACGTTGTTTTTGTTCGTTTTGCACTTCAAGACCCAAGAATGTCACTGAAGTTTCAGTATCAATATCAATCATCCCGTTATCAAACTTACAATTCTCAAATACAACACCATCATCACCAATACGTGATTTAGTAATTGCTATTGTCGCTAATTTCATTTCTTTTTGTTGTAATGTTTTAGCAACTGAAATAATAACGTGACCAACTTGTGCTTTCTTAATAGAACCACCCATTTGGTCAGTTGTAACAACTTCCGCAGAAATAGAACTTCTATTACCTTGAGTTGCGGTCCATCCAACTAAGTTTAATTCGTGACACATCGCTTCAAAAGCCCTCATAACCGAACCTTCTGATTTCCATTCATCACCTAAATTTCTGTCAGGTAAAACACAATCAATATAATCTAATGTTATCATATCAACTTTAACACCATCAGCAATCATTTTTCTGACTTGGTTCTTGATTTGTGACATTGTTATTGTATCAGAAGGAAGTTTCTTCAAAATTAACTGATTAGTCATTGTCGTCTTAATCTCATTAACTTTATTTAAAACCTCATCTTTACGAATTGTTAATTCATCGGGATGTATTTTAGTCCACAAAGTTATGTGTTTTCTTTGGATAATCTTAGGATTATCTTCAAAAAATAATTGTAATACGTTATACCCAAGGTTAAATGCGTGATTTGTGATTTTAGTCATCAATGTAGTTTTACCCACACCTGTTGGTGCTAATATAACTCCGATTTCACCTTTCGCTAAACCCCCTTTTAAGAGCTTATCTAAACCCGAAATACCCATAGGTATTGGATGTCTATAATCCTCATCTAAGACCTCTTCTAAATTAGAGAAAACGTTAGTCATACCATCTTCTCTTTCCCCAACTTGTAACGCCGTTCTAACTAATTGTTCTACTTTATCGTAGTTTTCAAATTCCCCACCATCAATGATTTTTTGAGCTTTGTTCATCACTTTCTGTAACTCTTGTTGTTTACAGAATTTCATCGCTTTTTCTTGAACAAAGTCACCTCCTTCGATTGGTGCGTCTTTTATTTTACTAATAGTGTCTATAACAATTTTAGACGCAGTTTCTTGTTGTAATTCCGATTTTGTAATTTGTTCCAACGTATCGAAAGTTGGAACGTGTTCGTATTTTGAATAATATTCTTTAATCATTTGTATGATTAATTTGAAATATTTATTCTCAAAATAATTTACCTCAATCACGTCGATAATAGACCTTGCGAAATCTTTATCAAAGACGATTTGGTTTAATAATTGTAGTTGGAAACCACTACCTAAGTACTCGAAATTTTTATTTGAACTCATATTTTAAAATTGATTTTTAAATAAATATTACGAAACTAGACTAACATTTAGGTATTCGTGTGTTAAATTTTCAGATGAAAAAATGTCAGTTAATGACATAAGTAAGTTTTTTAGGTGTGGGCGTACATCCACAGTGTATCTTATTTTTGGAGGGTAGATTTTTGCGTCAATTTGACGATGAAAAATAATTACATCACCTTGTTTAATATACACATTAAAGTATTCAGGACCATCAATGAATGATGTGTCTAAGACTGAAGGGTTATTAGCAATTTCATATGTATTATCTAACATATAAGTAACCGTTTTCATCTTTAGTTGTCGTTCAAACTCAAATTTAAAATCTTTAATCAATTCATATAGGTCTGCCGAACTTTTAGCTTTAGGGTTAAAATCCCTAACATTAAAAAAACGTTGTACAATGATGTTATCATTAACCATCATTAAAAATTCTAACTTTGTTGATTCGTGTTGTTCTCTCATAATTTTATTTATTAAACTTTCTTTTTTCTTTTCTTGTTAATTTTAAAAAGGGTGTTAAAAAATTCACCCAAGCGTTGTCACCTTTCGGTAGGAACTTGAAGAATCCGTCTTCCATCATCAATTTGATAACATTCCTATGACCTCGACCATCAGGGTCTAAGGTTTCTGAGTAATACTCCTGAACTATATGTTTTCCATCTTCCGTAATTAAAGGGTTTGATAAATCTACTATTTTTTCGTTAATAACAAAGAATTCTTCCCCAAAGATACCACTTTTTGTTCTACCCGTTAAAAGATTTTGTAAAACTTTATTGTCTTTATCATCTTTGTGTAAAATCTCAGCCTTTTCTAAAATATCGGTGAAATTAACCTCTTGGTCAAGTAGCTCAGGAAATAATTTAACTAATGTCTTATCCCCAAGGTAATAAATTCCATCAATATTATCCGATTTATCACCGGCAATTATCTTGTAAGTCTTAACGTTATAGTGGGGAACTTCAATTTCCTTAAACTTAATTTTATCACCAAGTTTAAAATATTGTTTTAAATCAGGTAAATAAACCCTTACCTTATCCGATATTAATTGCGTTAAATCACGGTCTCCTGAAAATATCGTTTTATCTTCATCAGGCGATATTTGACAATAGTAAGCAATCAAATCATCAGCTTCGTTATTATCTACCAACACCTGTCTTATAAACAACTCTTCCAAGTATTGTTTGACACGTTCTTTCTGTTCGGTAATTGAATTTTCCTTGGTTAAATCAAAAGGGGTCTTTCGATTCGATTTGTATTGGGGGTATAATATTTTTCGAGACAATGAATTTTCATCACCATCCCAAAATACAACTACTTTATCAAAATTTTCAGTATCAATAAATCGTCGTAGTGTGTTTATAAAGTGCCACACCCCACCTATGTGTTTTCCGGAGTGAAAGAAATCTTTCACCCCGTGAACACCAATTTTAATAAGGTTGTTTCCGTCAACCAATAAG
>Ga0181346_1000726_pt1 | contig 14518 bp, 14 predicted proteins | sample Su13VDMM15DN_FD_130100 | JGI IMG/M metagenome (GOLD analysis project Ga0181346, IMG submission 130100) | Freshwater viral communities from Lake Michigan, USA - Su13.VD.MM15.D.N | ecosystem: Environmental > Aquatic > Freshwater > Lake | place: USA: Michigan | collected 2013-07-15 | reverse complement strand
GGAGCATCTGCTCATGCAAGAAAAGATGACGCCACTTGCACGAGAGGTGTACCTTCGTTTAATGATTAGACTAACTTGGATGGATGCAGATGACTACAGAAATGAATACAAAAATGACTGAAGAAAATGTTACACGTTTGATAGAAGAGCAGCGCAAACTCAATCCTCAGTTAAACAGGGAGGACATACTGAAGTGGGCTTTTGCAAAATTGGATGCTCCACCAGAACCAACAATAGAAGAACAACTTGCATCGCTGACATATAAGGAACTTGTTTCCTTGCGGAAACGGTTTGCAAATGCACACGCATGGAATCTGAGACAGCAGGGTCTAACTTACAAAGCCATTGGCGAGCGCATGAATGGCGTTACTCCAGAGCGTATTAGACAACGCATTAACTGTGAGAATAGAAGACTTAAATTGGAGCAAAAGAATTATGACTGAAGCCGAAAAGGACGCAGAGATTGCGCGTTTACGCAAGGCTTTGTATTACGAAGCCAATCGCTTCTCCCGCATTGGGACTCATTCCCACGATTGCTGGAAGTGGGGGCCGCAGCACTACGAGTGTGCTATTCGGCACGTTAAGGAACTGGAAAAGAAAATCGAGAATTGGAGTGAACATGACTAATGAAGAACTTACAGACCACTTTGCTGGTATTGTTTTGCAAGGGATGATAGCCAACAGTTGCAATGATTGCGTTGATTTTTATCAAGGCCGCTCTGATGGTAAAGACGAGGTTGATATGATTGTAAGTTTGGCATACGACATAGCCATTAGGATGATTCAACACAAAGCCGACTTGATTGAGGATGGAACATTATGACTAAAGAATTCCCATTCAACGGGACTACCGCCGACGATGTGCAGGTGGGTGGCTCACACTATAAAGATATGCCGATTCAACCGTGGGAGTTGATGGAGGAAGTTCTTACATACGAAGAGTTTGTAGGATTTCTCAAGGGCAACATTATTAAGTACAGCCTACGTGCAGGGCGCAAGGAAGGGGCATCGGACGATGTATCCAAAGCCAAGCACTATATGCAAAAACTCAAAGAAGTTAAGGGCTGGTAATAGAAACCAACGAGAGAGCACATGGACATACTTACAATCGATTTTGAAACCTACTACGACAAAGACTTTAGCCTGTCGAAGATTACTACGGAAGAATACATTCGCAACCCGCTGTTTGAAGTGATCGGTGTGAGCGTCAAACTGAATGGCGAGGAAGCAGAGTGGGCAAGCGGTACACACGCCGAGTTGCATAAGTGGCTGCGCCGATTCGACTGGGTGAACTCGATGGCACTTGCACACAACGCCATCTTCGATGGGGCAATTCTGAACTGGGTGTTTGGACTAACGCCGAAGGTCTGGCTCGACACGCTGTGCATGGGCCGTGCGTTGCATGGTGTCGAGGTGAGCGGCAGTCTGGCTGCACTGGTCGAGCGTGAGGCTGTCGGCATAAAGGGCACGGAAGTTGTCAATGCTCTGGGCAGGACACGCGAGAGTTTCACCCCCGAGCAGTTGGCTAGGTACGGCGACTACTGCATCAATGATGTGGAAATTACCTACAAGTTGTTCAACAAGATGCTGCCTCGCTTCCCGAAGAGCGAACTGAAACTCATCGATGTCACCACCCGGATGTTCACCGAGCCTGTGCTTGAGTTGGACACGGTGATGCTGAATGAACACTTGCAAGAAGTCCAAGGGAAGAAGGCTGCCCTCCTCGCTGATAGCGGCGTTACCACTGATGATCTGATGAGCAACCCGAAGTTTGCCGAGGCTCTGAAGAATCTTAGCGTCACTCCGCCGGTAAAGATCAGCCCCACTACTGGTAAGGAAGCATACGCATTTGCAAAGAACGATGAGGCTTTTCTTACCCTGTTGGAGCATCCCGACTGGAGAGTGCAGGGTCTGGTGGCGGCGCGACTTGGGTTGAAGTCCACGCTGGAAGAGACTCGCACCGAGCGGTTCATCGGCATTGGCGAGCGCGGCGCACTACCTGTGCCCATCAAGTATTACGCTGCACATACGGGTCGGTTCGGTGGGTCGGACAAGATCAACTTGCAGAACTTGCCAAGTCGTGGGGTCAATGGTGGTAAGTTGAAGATGGCTATCAAAGCACCGGAAGGCTACAGCGTCATCGATGCTGACTCCGCGCAGATTGAAGCGCGGGTGCTGGCATGGCTGGCTGAACAGGATGATCTGGTGATGGCGTTCACCAATATGCAAGATGTTTATAAGAAGGTAGCCGCTGCTATCTATGGTAAACCCGAGGGTGAGATAACTAAGGAAGAACGGTTTGTGGGTAAAACCACGATCCTTGGTTGCGGCTACGGCATGGGTGCGGCGAAGTTCCAAGCGGCACTAAAAAGTTCAACCCCATCGGTGGACATCTCTATTGATGAAGCCCGACGAATCATCGACATCTACCGCAAAACAAACCACAGAATAACAGCCTTATGGAGACAGGCGCAGTCGGCTTTGATCTCATTGAGCCGAAAAGAAAGCGCGGAGATCGGGCGAAGGGGTGTCTTGCGTGTCGATGAAGGTGGCGCGGGAGTTACGCTACCGAATGGGCTGCTGCTCCGGTATGATGATCTCGGGATGCACGAAGGCGACAAGGGTTTTGAGTTCTCTTACAAGACGCGCAAGGGGCGCATCCGCATCTACGGCGGTAAAGTCGTAGAGAATGTTTGCCAAGCAATTGCAAGATGCATCATTGGTGAGCAGATGCTGCGTATCGCCAAGCGATACAAAGTGGTACTCACGGTGCATGATGCCGTGGCGTGTGTCGTTCCCGATGCAGAAGCTGTACAAGCACAAGCATACGTAGAAGAGTGTATGCGGTGGGTTCCCGCATGGGCTACAGGGTTACCGCTCAACTGTGAGAGCGGGTTTGGTAAATCTTATGGAGATTGTTAATGACTGAGCGAATTGAAGTGGAAGAGATCGTTGATTACGCCATGCCGCTGATGCGGATCGACAAGTTGGCGAAGCAGATACACGATGATTGTCTGGACGGCAACTTGGCTAGAGCAGAAGAGATGGCTGTGCATCTGATCGCGGAAGGTCGCATCCTCCGTAATTCTTTGGTGATCATGCAAAGCAGGAACGCACGGTGAATACACGTTGGTCTTTCAGTAGCATAAAGTTGTTTGAGCAATGTCCCCGTAAGTATCACCACTTGCGGATTCTGAAAGACCACAGTGAACCGGAAACGGAAGCCATGCTGTACGGCACACGGTTTCACGAGGCAGCGGAGTTCTACATAAAAGATGGGACGCCGCTGCCCCCGTACTTTAGTTTTGCCAAGTCCACCCTCGACAACCTCAATAAGATGGGGGGCGAGAAACTTTGTGAATACGAGATGGGTGTAAAGGAAGACCTTACACCGTGCGCCTTCAACGATCCAGATGTTTGGTTCCGTGGCATTGCCGACTTGCTGATCCTCAACCATGAAACTGGGGAAGCGCGGGTCATCGACTACAAGACAGGCAAGAGCGCGAAGTACGCAGACGTTGGGCAGTTGGAACTCATGGCTCTGTGCGTGTTCAAGCACTTTCCTAGTATAAAAAAAGTGAAGTCAGGGCTGTTGTTTGTAATATGTAATGCGTTTGTGAAGGATAAACACGACGCCGGGCAGCAAGAAATCCTTTGGGACAAGTGGGTTCAGCGGCATAATCGCTTGAAGACGGCGATGGAGAATGATGTCTGGAACCCAAAGCCGAGTGGACTGTGCCGAGCGCACTGCATCGTCACGAGTTGCCCCCACAACGGGAGAAGTTAAATGCCATATACCAAGAGTCCCCGCCCGTACAAACACGAGTACGAGATGCAGAAGAAGCGCAACGAACTGCCTGACCGCATGGAGCGGCAACGGGCCAGACGCGCCCTCGACGCCAAGGGTGTAGACCGCACGGGTAAGGATGTGTCCCATGTCAAGGCGTTGGCAAAGGGTGGCACTAACGCAGATGGGTATAAATTGGAGTCACCATCTGCTAACCGTAGTCGCAATCTGCACAAAAAAGGCGAGAAAAAGACTTGACCCCGCCCCGCTGGGCGGTACAATGAATTCAGAAGTAGGCGGCTTCCCCTGTAAGGTGTGGGTGAGGGGGGCCGGAAGGCGAAAGCCTTTCATACATAACTACACCAGTCGGCACGGAGTTTCATTCCTCTGGGAACCGACAAATCGCAGTAGGCAGAACAGTTAACCCTGTTCTGCCTATTTTGCCATGTCAGTACTAAATAAAATACATGGAAATCATAGAGAACAAAGCACTGCTGCTGAAACTTCGCAACCCCGCAAAGGTGACGGATGTTATCCCGAAGAGCAAAGCAATCGACGCCAACACGGTGCTGGTCAACTGGGGGTTGGACGAAGCACAAGTTCTCAAGAACCTGCGAATAAAGAATGTGCCTTCTCCGATCCTTCGTAACTACGACTGGCCCGGACTGCACAAACCATTTGAACACCAAAAAACAACGTCAGCGTTCTTAACGCTGCATAAAAAAGCGTTCTGCCTAAACGAGCAGGGTACGGGCAAGACGGGCAGCGTGATCTGGGCAGCAGACTACTTGCTGAAGCAACGCCGAATTCGCCGTGTGCTGGTGATCTGCCCCCTGTCGATCATGGACTCCGCATGGCGGTCAGACTTGTTCAAGTTTGCTATGCACCGATCCGTGGACATCGCATACGGCTCAGTAGAAAAACGCCGTGGCGTGGTCAATGGCATGGCTGAATTTGTGATCATCAACTATGACGGAGTGGCTGTCGTAGAGCAGGAGATTGCCAAGGGTGGGTTTGACCTGATTGTTGTGGACGAAGCGAACCACTATAAAAACGTAAGCACCGAAAGGTGGAAAACGCTGAACAGAATAATGACCCCACAGACTTGGCTATGGATGTTGACCGGAACCCCTGCGGCGCAGTCACCCGTCGATGCTTTCGGTCTGGCTAAACTTATTAACCCTATGGGAGTGCCGCGATTCTTTACGTCCTTCAAAGAGATGGTCATGTACAAGGCCACGCAGTTCAGATGGATTCCCAAAGAGACAGCAACGACCACGGTGTTCAACGCGCTACAGCCAGCAATCCGGTTTACCAAAGAAGAGTGCCTCGATCTGCCAGAGATGACGTATGTGGATCGCACGGTAGCCCTAACCAAACAACAAGAACGGTATTACAAGTTACTCAAATCTAAGATGATCATCGAGGCTGCGGGCGAAGAAATCACTTCCGTTAACGCCGCAGTTAATCTGAGCAAGTTGTTGCAACTATCCTGCGGTGCGGTGTACTCCGACACGGGCGAGACTGTCGAGTTCGACATCAGGAATCGCTACGCCGTACTGAAGGAAGTCATTGACGAGGCGGCGAACAAGGTGTTAGTGTTCGTCCCCTTCCGCAACTCGATCAAGGTCGTGACCGAGAAACTTATAGCGGATGGATACACTGCGGAGATCATCAATGGTGAAGTGTCGGCTGGCAAACGTACCGAAATTTTCAAACGGTTCCAAGAGTCCCCCGATCCACGCATACTGGTCATCCAACCCCAAGCCGCTGCACACGGGGTGACCCTGACTGCGGCAGACACGGTGGTGTGGTGGGGGCCAACGAGTTCGCTAGAGACATACGCACAAGCGAACGCCCGAGTCCATCGGGCGGGGCAACGACACCCCACAACGGTGATTCGACTACAAGGATCGAACGCCGAACGTCATGTGTACAAGATGCTAGATACGAAAGACAAAGTACACACACAAATTGTCGATCTTTATAAACAATTGCTTGACTAGCCTAAAAAACAGCGTTAGACTGTAGGCTCCACAACTTGGGAGAGAATGATGGAAGACACGGCAGCACCTGCCGGGGGTTCAGTGCCCCCTGAGAAATTGGTGAAGGTGTATTTGAAGATGCGTGAAGCGCGAGACAAACTTGTTCAAGAACAGGAAGCCGCGCTCCAGCAAGTTGAAGAGAGCATGAAGCGGGTGAAGATGGCTCTGCTTGAGTACTGCAAAGAGCAGAACATCGAGAGCGTTCGTACTGGCGCAGGGATGTTCTACCGTAGCGTCAAGCAACGGTATTGGACGAACGATTGGGAGGCGATGGGTAAGTTCGTTGTCGAGAACAACGTGCCCGAACTTCTTGAGAAACGTCTGCATCAGGGAAATACCAAAACTTTCCTTGAGCAGAACCCCGATTTGCTTCCACCGGGGCTGAACGTGGATAGCGAATTTACCATTACTGTAAGGAAAAACTGATGAGCGAGAACGACGACAAGTACGTCACCATTCAAGACGTAGCCGACCACTACTTGGTTTCTATTTCTACCATCCGCGCTTGGATGCGTACCAAGATGCTTCCGCAAGAAGCGTATCTGCGTGTCGGCAATACCTACCGATTCAAGATTTCGGTGGTGGATGAGCACCTTCGCAAGGCGAATAACGTGCGATTTGAGAAGAAGATGGAAGAACAAAAAGAAATGTTCAACAACCCTGACCAAGACCTTTAAGGAGATATAGAGATGAGCGAACTGACTTTGTTTAAGGGTGGTGTCCCCGCATATTTGTCGGGGATGGAAGATGATGTGACCAGCGCACTTGCTGGTGGCGACCTTGGGCAGCGTAGGCTGTCGATCAAGGGCAACGTCTTCCGCGAGATGATTGGCAGCAAAGAGTACCGCATAAGTGAAGACCGTGCCATTGGCATCGTCATCATCAAGGCCGCACCGACCAACCACCGCACTTACTTTGCGGGTGCGTATGTGGAAGGCCAGAATGCTTCGCCAACTTGCTGGTCACATGATCAACAAGTCTCTGCACCGGAAGTGCCAGAGGATCAGCGTCAGTCCCGCAAGTGCATGGACTGCCCACAAAATGTGAAGGGTTCCGGGTCGGGTGAAAGCCGTGCTTGTCGCTTCAAGCGTAACGTGGCGGTGCTGCTTGAGGGTGAGATCAACAAGCAAGAGGTGTATCAGTTGACGCTCCCTGCTACGTCTATCTTTGGCGATGGCGAGAAGGGCAAGTTGCCGCTGGAAGCCTACGCACGGCATCTCAGGGCGCACGGTACTCCGATTGCTGGGGTCATTACCGAGATGCGTTTCGATACCGCAAGCCCCACGCCGAAACTGACGTTCAAGCCTGTGCGTCCGATTACGGAAGAAGAACTTGCGGCTATCCGTGAAGCGCGTAACTCGAAAGAGGCAGACGAGGCTATCAAGTTGGTAGTAAATCTGTCCCCGAAAAAGCCAGCCGCTGCATTGTTTGAAGATGCGCCAGAAGAGAAGCCAGCCCCGAAAGCGAAGGCTGCTCCAAAGGTGGAGAAGGCGGCTGTGGTTGAAGAGGAAGAAGAACCTCCAAAGAAGGTTGCCAGCAAGAAGCCCGAGCCAAAGTCGGCTAGTCTGGAAAGCCTTGTGGACGGGTGGGACGACGAGTAATTAAGTTTTGGGGAAGTAGTGGAGCGACGGGTTAGCGCCGTCGCGGTGAATTACCCTTTCACGTAGTTGGTACACACTGCTTTATGTGAGCCACTGCTTCCCCGCCCTTATTACTTTTCTTCCACCCTGACATGATGCGGATATGCACACACATGAGTTCTTTTCCGCAGTTCTTGGTGGCAATGGGTACATATGTGTTTTCGGGGCTAACCCCGCGAAGAAACGTGTAATCCAAAAGTTATATGCAACCATAGAGGCTGCTTGTTCCGCAGCGGATAACCTGTATCAAGAAGGTTTTGATTCCTACTTCGGGTTAGCCAGATTTGAAAATGATAAGAACCGCAGGGCTGACAATGCATCAACACTAAAGTCGTTCTTTCTAGACCTAGACTGTGGGCCGCACAAAACCGAAACCGAGGGTTATCCCGGTGGGCAGCGTGATGGTCTTGCAGCACTACGTCTTTTCTGTTCTGCGTTGGGTTTGCCAAAGCCAACGATTGTGAGTTCGGGGCGGGGGCTGCACGTATATTGGATAATGGATACCCCCGTAGAAGTTGCGGAGTGGATTCCCGTAGCCGAGCGTCTGAAGGAACTATGCAGCACCCACAATCTTGTGGCTGATCCTGCGGTGACTTCGGATACTGCACGGGTGCTTCGGGTTCCCGGCACGGCTAACTTCAAGGACAGTCCACCGAGCGAAGTTCGGCTGATCGGCGCACTTGCGCCAGAGGTAGCGTTTGCTTCTTTCCGTGCATTGCTGGGGGTGACTGGGGTAGCCGCACCCGTATTGAGTAAGTTCAAACCCATAGTGGGTTTAGAGGATGACATCGCCAATGCAATTCTTGGTAACTACAGGAACATATTCAAGACCATAGTTATCAAGACCGCCGATGGCAAAGGATGCGGCCAACTAAAGCAGATCATCGAAGAGCAAGACACCATCAGCGAACCCATGTGGCGCGGCGGGTTGTCGATCACCAAATTCTGTGAAGATGGGGTCAAGGCCGCACACCGCATCTCGTACAAACATCCGGGGTACTCGCCCGAGGCAACGGCGGCTAAGTTAGATCAGATCAAAGGCCCGTATACCTGCGACACGTTCAACAAGTTGAACCCCGGTGTATGTGCATCATGTATGCACATGAATCGTGTGAAGAGTCCCATCGTGCTGGGCAGAGAAGTTAAAGAAGCACCGGATGATGGAGAAGCGTATGTTGTTGAGGATGTCCCAGAAGACGCACCGATTGTTGGGAAACAGACGTATGTAATTCCAAAGTTCCCTATGCCGTATTTCCGTGGGGTTAACGGCGGGGTGTTCAAACGGGTTAAGGATAAGCACGGCGACCCACTTGAAGTGCCCGTGTATCACAACGATCTATATGTTCTACGCAGGTTAACTGACCCGGAAGTAGGAGAAGCCATAGTCATTCGTTTGCACTTACCGAAAGACGGTGTACGGGAGTTCACAATTCCACTTGCGGCGTCATTGTCAAAAGATGAATTCCGTAAGTACATGGCGATGCATGGTGTGGCGATGATGAGGATGGATGAACTTATGGCTTACACGACTTCATGGGTAAACAAATTGCAGAACGAATCTGGGGCAGATATTGCTAGGCGACAGTTTGGATGGGCTGATGATATGTTTGATTCTTTTGTTGTAGGCAGTAAAGAAATACGGGCGGATCGTGTAGACCACAACCCCCCGTGCAAGACAACGCTCCCGTACTTTGGCAAGATGAAAGCCAAGGGAACCTACGAGGGGTGGAAACAGGCTATAAATTTTTATAACCGCCCCGGCATGGAGATGCACCAGTACGTTGTTGGTCTGGCTTTCGGCTCTCCGCTGGTGGCCCTTACTTCGGAAGGTGCGGCTTTGTTTCATATGTTTAGCAAGAACCCCGGTCTGGGCAAAACTTCAGCCTTGAAGATAGCCAACAGCGTGTGGGGCGACCCAAATGAACTCATGGGTCAGGAGCGGGACACGTTTAACTCCAAGATGAACCAAGCGGAGATGCACAAGAACATCATCTTCACTTGCGACGAACTTACCAACGTGGCCCCGAAGGATGCCAGCGACTTTCTGTATCAGTTGATGAGCGGCAAACAGCGGAATCGGCTTAGTGTGGAAGGCAACGTGGAGCGGTATCGGGGCGGGAAGTGGAAGATGACTGCCTGTAGCACGGGCAACACAAGCCTTATTTCTCGCATCACCATGTACAAGACAATGCCGAAAGCGGAGATGGTGCGGATATTGGAAACCCCCGTCACGGCTTTTCAGTTCGACAACAAGGCCGAGACTGATGAGTTCGGTAGGTTGCTGGACGGCAACTACGGTCATGCTTGTGTGCCGTATATGCAGTTCGTGATCTCCAACCTTGAGGAAGTAAAGCAACTGTTTTTCAGTATGCAGGAGCGGATCGACAAAGCCGCAAACCTATCTCAGCCGCATAGGTTCTGGTCGAATCAGGCAGCGGCGGGTCTTACGGGGTTGGTGATTTCCAAGCGGCTGGGGATGCATGACTACAACATCCCTGCTGTATTCCGGTGGCTTGTGTCCCTGCTCATCCGCAACAGCGAGGGCTACGTGGCGGGTTCCTCAAATGCAGAAGAGACTCTTACGACCTATCTGGCCGAGAACTACAACAACATTCTTCGCATCCGCAGTACGGATTCGGCGCGGTCTTTGGAAGAGCCAGAGACATTCATCATCCCAGACAGCGCACCGAGGATGCAGTTCGTGGCAAGATACGAGTACGACATCAAGCGGCTGTACCTGATTCCGAAGGTGTTCCGCGACTGGTGCAACAAACTACAAATATCCTATCAAGATGTAGTTGACGAGTTGAAGGCGGGGCGTAGCCGTGCGGTGATGCGGAAGCAGAGGCTGGGCAAGGGCACTCGGATGAACCTTCCACCGATGGATGTTCTAGTGCTGGATTGCAGTCATTTTATGACCGACGCGAAAGAAGATGAACCGGAAAAGCCGTGAGCCAACCGGGGAGATAAACCCGGATGGAGTTCCGATCATTGTGCTATGGGCAGACTTACCTATAGGTGCATCTGTATTCATACCCGCTATCAACATAATGAAGTTGGTGCGGCAGATGCGTAGGGCCGCAAACCTGCGGAAGATGCACTTGCAGTGGGCCGAACGAATCGAGAACGGAAAACTAGGGGCTCGCTTTTGGCGGGTTCTATGATATAGTTTTCTCGGGTGGTGCAATGCCACCCCGTTGTTCGTTCGTTCTCTCTCCTTGAAGCCCCCGGCGTTCTGCCGGGGGTCTTTTTTATTCCCCGGCTTGATACGCAGCGATATCTTTGAGGCGATCCTTGAGTTTTGCGTTGAGGACGACGCCGTTGACTGTCTCCACCTGTTCAGCCGCTTGCCTCGATCTAGCAATTGTCTTGTCTGCATCCCCAAGTTCTGGGTACTTGTCGTACAAATCTCGGAGCACTTGTTCGGCTTCTGCTGCGCCATCAAGATCGCCCACGTTCTCTGCGGCGTTCATGTTCCGAAGGGCTTTCGTGCGCTTCTCGATGATTGCCTTCTCAATTCCTTTTATGGAGGCGTTGATCTCCAACTGGCGCGTGTAATCTGCGGGTGCAAACCCCAGCATTTGAGCACCAGCATTCCATGCGCTGACATCTCCAACAATTGGGTCGCCTCGCAGGGTGTTGGCTCCCTCAGTAAAGTAGCGAGTGCCCTTCATAAGATTGGCCGTGCCAACGGGGATCATGCTTTCTATTCCGCGCTCAACTTGCCCATCCTTCAGAAGAGACAGCCCACGGTCAACCCTACCCACAACGCCAAGGAATGGCCCACCAATAAGTTGAGCCACCGTGTCCACGACTGTGGCAGACCCCGACGAGAACGGCGAGTCCTTGAAAATCAGGTTGCTCAAGCCGATGCGCTCGGCAACAGCCAAGTTGGTCATTGAGTTTATCAACCCCTTGTAAGCCGTTTCGCCTGTAGCCCCACGCACTACGCTCCCGAAATCTTCGTCGTCATCGTCCTTAAATAGGTTGTAGATCATTGCCACAACACCAAAAAGCGGAAGCCCCTGAAGACCAGCAAACAACGCTGTATTCCCCAAGATTCCTGCTAGTTGGTAACGTGCGGCTCTACGAACTTCTGGAGTTTCGCCCTTGAGGGCTTCGTTGGTGACTTTGAACAGAAGATAGTTCATCTTCACGCCGTAACTCTTGAACATCCAGAGCACTCGACCAATAGCATTTTGGGCAATGGGGGGAGCCGCCGCCGCTGCCGTACCGCCGTTGGTAAGTTCTGCTATGTACACAGCATGATTAGCGGCGGCTTCTTCTTTCTGCTTATTGTTAAGTGCTCTCTCTTCGGCGGTGGCCTTGGGGCCATTCAACCGCTGCAACTCAAGATCGTATGCAGCCATCAAAGTCACTTCGCGGTTCATGCGCTCCCCTTGGTGCATAGCCCACCCGCTGAGAGCCGTCACTTTATCTAGCGCGTTAGAGGAGCCATCTGCTTCCAGCACATCTGACATCTGTGAACGGTTGAACTGCCCCGTCTTTCGACCATGCTCCACAAGCGTCTTGTACTTGAGCAGGGATGCAGAAATACCTTTGGCATCAAAATCGATGTTGTCCATAGACGGCATGGCGCGACGTTCTAGGGTTTCATCCGTGCCCATGATCTCTACGCTGCGCTTGAACCCGCTACCCATAAATGCACGAGTGGCTTCGTCGATTGCCTTGGTGGTTTCTTTGTACCCGTATTTACCGCCAAGGTGCGGGAAGATGATCAGCGGCATCTGAGTCAAGTTGATCAGCGCAGAAGATATGTTGAACCCCAACAGGTAGGTAAAAGTTATAGAGTTTAGAGTTCTAGCAACTTTCGATATGTTTGGAGCCTTGGCAAAAGATATGCGCCGCTCCATCTCATCGTAGTAATCTTTTACGAGTTGGTTGTCTTCGGCTTTACCAGACTTACCCTGCGCCTTGACCTCTTTCATCAGGTCGGCTTGTACGGCGTTAAACGCCGCTGCGTATTTCATGTTTGAAATTTGGCGGGAGATAGAGAAAGCCTTCTCCCTCAATGCACGGATAGCGTCTTTGCGGAAGCCGAGAACACCCATGCCGCCGCTCGCGTTTTGTCGGCGCGAAGTAAGTGCTTTAGCAAACGCAGTTTCTGGCAGGGTAGTCAGATACATACGCATGATCTGCTCCATAGCCTCGTCGTAGTTCTTCTGCAAAGCCTTATCGGTGGGGCGGTTGAGTTCCATCAACTTGATAACCCCATGCACGAACGCCGTGTTTGGAACTTTCTTGTAGGAAATTTCCGAGAGGTTTGCAAACTTCTGAATGTTCTTCGCGCCGTTTTTCTCCAACTCCTCCATGTACCTTTTACGCTCGCGTTCGGTTTCAAACGCTTCGACGTAGTGTTCCATGTTGCCGTTAACTGACTGTGCATCGTAAGACAGCCAGAAATCCCCGTTACGGGTCAGCGGGAAGTACGGATCAATCTGACCTTTCGCTAGGAGTTTACTGATCAGTTCATTCTTAAACTGCGCCCTAGTTTTGTCGTCGGGAATTGTCTCGTCTACCCGCGCTTGCATAGAGTCAATGATCTCTTTACGCAATGATGCGTACACGCCCTTGATCGTGTTGTACATCCGCTTGGCTCCGGGAGCAGCGGCTTCAAGTGCATTGAGGTCTTTGTTTAACTTATCCCATACGGCAAGTGCTTCTGCCCGTGCCTTGGGGTCTTTGGCAAATGCATCGACGTAGAACTGACGGGGCTTGGTTGGGTCTACTTGCTCGTAAGTACTGCTGTAGATAACATCATTGAACTTATCGATAGTACCGTCTTTGGCTTTCTTGGCCCACTTCTCGACAAGCATGACTGCTGACTCGATCAACTCCATGCGGCGTTGTTCTTCACCTTTCCGCAAATTGACCAACTCATTTACGCGCACAACCCCCGGCAGATGCTTCTTCACTACGTCTACAAACGTGTCGAGTGGCAGGGTTGAGAACAGCAGGGATTTGGCTAACTTACCCGAGTTGCGGATAAATTGATCCACCGCATTTGCTCGTTCTGCGTTCATGCCCGGAAGTTTTTCCAGCGCATCCACGCCCTCATCCAACCAAGAATTTACTTGCGGGGAACGGGGGTTCAACGTAGCCGAATACAGTGCAGTGCCGTCCCGATAGTTTGGTGCGGGAGACAGGATCGCCATGATCGCCTTGTCTGCAACATCGTATGCAGTTTCAAGCGAGGCTGATTCTCTGCCCATCAAACGACGGAAGAAGTTACGGACGGTGTTCGTGAACCGCTGCCATGCAGTAATCGGGGAACCGTTGGAGTTGATCGAGTTAAGTTTGGCCTTGAACTCATCGTTCGACCATGTTTCAGCAACGAACTCATCGAGGCTTTGAGCACCGTATGCGGTGTCGAGCGAACCCCTTACGTCATTGAACAGGTTTGTAAGTTGCTTCGTGACGGGGTGCGACGGATTGCTCAGCACATGGGACGTAGCCGCATGGGACAGTTCATGGAACAGGGTGTGAGTATTGCCCCCGAGGTCAGCATCCAAGAAGACCGTATCCAGAGTCGGGTCGTAGTAGCCCGGAACGCGATTGCCAGAAGCATCCTTCAACAACTGCATGGCTTCAACTTTGGTGTTCAGCCCAATCCCTGCGAAGACTTTTGCCAACTGCTGAGTACGCCCAGATGAACTAGCAATCAACAGATTGAGTGCTTGCTGCAAGTTGCCGTTGTACAGGGCTTGACGGATTACCGGATGCAGCGGATCAGCGAATGGGGAGGTGATCTTTGAGAAAAACTTATCGCCAACCCAGCCCTCGATGTCAATGTCGATGTCGTCAGGCTCAAAGTCCCGCTGCGTTTCTACGATGTCTTTAGTTCTTCGGAGTTCTTTAGAGGCTTCCGATTTGGCTTCTTGAGTCTCGGCATCAATCTGCTCTTCTACAGCCTTGCTGTATTTAGCCCTCTTTTTATCCCGTTTAGCGTACTCGTCTTTATTTTTGGTCTTAGTAAGTTTTAATTCCGTCTTCATAAAATCTTGAAACTGCTTATTTGCAGTCGT
>Ga0181346_1000724_pt1 | contig 14533 bp, 5 predicted proteins | sample Su13VDMM15DN_FD_130100 | JGI IMG/M metagenome (GOLD analysis project Ga0181346, IMG submission 130100) | Freshwater viral communities from Lake Michigan, USA - Su13.VD.MM15.D.N | ecosystem: Environmental > Aquatic > Freshwater > Lake | place: USA: Michigan | collected 2013-07-15 | reverse complement strand
TTCAATATAATCAAACCCATCATTGAAGATGAAATGACCATCCCACTCACCCTCAGCGTTTTGTGACGCCTCTAGTCCTAATTCAACCGCGTGTTCCCAATTCCATTTTCTTTCAGTAATAATGAATACAGGTAAATCCCCTTGTTTTTGAGCATCAGCCGCAGCCAAAATCATTGCCGTAGTTTTAGAAGAATTTGAGTGTCCTAAAAACATATTGATGTGACCTTTACTTGGCCCAGGTAATCCACACGCCTCAGTAAACGCTTCACCACAATTGTAAAAACTCTCAGGTTTGTATTTAGTTTTAGTAGAGAACTTTCCTTTAATACTATCTAAATTATTAATTTCTTTTTTCTTTAATGCCATTTTATATATTTTAGTAATAAGATAAAAAAAGGTACTGACTTTGTCAATCAGTACCTATCTATAGGTTTTTTTTAGAATGGTAAATCCTCGTCTACCTCATCGTTAACCTGTGGGTCAACTAAAACTTTTTTCGGTTCTTGTACTACTTTTTTTGTAGACCCTCCAAATGATTCTTCACCTGATGTGTTATTACCATACACATATTTACCTTGGTCATTATCCCATTTAGGAGTTTCACCACGAGCAATAGCTTCTAAGTATTCAACAGGTTTTTTAGAATAAACATCATTCCAAGTTAATTCATCATTAACCCAAGAGTTTTTTGTGTCAACATCTTCGTGTAACGGTGCCGGGTCATCATACATAACCGTTTGAATAACAGTGTATTCTTTATTTTGGTTAGTTTTAGCCTTAGTCATTTCAAGGATAAGGTCTCTACCTTTTTCTGATTCGGTAATATCACCTTTGTTTCTCCAAATTGGAATGATTTTGTCTAAGATACCCTCATTTTTGTAGTTGTGTTTAAACCTCCAAAATTTAGGACCGTCTTCTTCTTTATCACGGTCAATAACTTTAACGATGTAAAATTTACGTGATTTGTAAGATTTTGCGAGTTCTTTATCACCATCAAGAGTTAACTCTTCGTGAACTTCGTTCAAAGGTGAACGTTCATTGTCGTTCATACCAGGGTCATACAATTTAATCCATTTCCCGTCGATAAACATTTCGTGGAACCACACTTCTTTAAAAGGGGATGAACCATCAGGTGTTGGGAGAATTCTTATTCTCTTAGAACCTTGTTTCTCATTATCATTCAAGATTGCCGCGAAATATTTTTTCATTCGCTCATCTTGACTCATTTTGTTACTGTTAGAAGGGTAACTTCCTTGTTGTGCTTTCTCGTATTGAGCCAACACTGAATCTAATGTACTTGTCGCCATAAAATTTAGTTTATTTGTTTATTAAAGTATAAGTCCGCCTTGTTGTATTGTCAAATTTTTTGGAAAAAAAAACTTGTCTTTTTTTAAGACAAGTTCATTTCCAATATGTTATCTTATTAAAAATTATTTCTAATCCCTTGTTCGTCGTCAAAATCCCTAAATGTTTTTTGAATTTCATTAGGTGAAAAGTCTTTTACCTCATCTGAAGTTAAAACATATTCATTTTTACCCGACTTTTCCATATCTTCTTGTTTATCAATAAAGAAATCTGAAAGTTTTTGATTAAATGGTCCTGAATCAATAGTTTTTAATTCTAATTTTTCTTGAGGTGTTTTTTCACGATATTTCTCAACCTTAGCCTCAAGACTATTCAATTTATTTACTATCTCGTCCATTTCACCCAATTTATTTTCTAAAGTCTCTAAATGACCAAATAATTGTTCAAAATACTCGTCTTGTTTTTTCTCAACGTTTTTTTGAGATTTTACCAAGTCTGTAATCTCCAAATCTTCTTTACCTGACTCATCACCAACTTTTTCAACATCAGGGTCAGCTTCAACATCAACAGGTGCGGGTACAGTACCAGGTGCCGGTGGAGGTGTCGCTCCCGCAGGGTCTGCCGGTGGTGTTCCTCCCGCTAATGGGTCCGCAGGGGCTCCCGCTAACGGGTCAGCCGGCGCTCCCGCTAATGGGTCTGTCGGTGGTGGAGGTAACTCTTGTTCATTAATGTATTTATTAATAGAGTTAAATCGAGATAATTCTTCTAAAATTTTTTTATCAATATTCATAGTTTTGTTATCCGTTTAATAATTGTTTAACACCTGAACGTGTCTCAACTTGTATTTTTTTATTTGTATTCATTGTATTGTCAACTCTTTCAATTAAACCATCTTTCATTCTAATTGTGTAACAATCACCTGTATCTAAATCACACACTTCTTTAAACCCATTTCCTGCGTCTTTTTCTGTGTGACGGGTATTTTTACCCAAATAACTATCTAATATTAATTTTGTATTCATAATCGTATGTTTATTAATAAATATCTTTAATTGTAAAAAAAATTATAAGGTAAATGTTATTGGATAAGATTTATAAAAATCGGTTCTTGAGTTATCAGGAGTCCCATCAGCATTAATAGGTGAAGTATAAATCGTTATCTTGAATTTATAAGGTCCTTTAGACTCATTTCCCGGAACATTTAAACATCCAACCTCACTTAATAAGTCTTGAAGTTCAATCATAAATGTTTGTTTATCACTAGATATGTAATTACTCGTAAACTGTTGTTTACTACCCCTACCTCCAGCACAATCAGTGTCATTGTCATAATCATACCCAACACTCCAAATTTTTCTCGGACCATCAATTTTTGGGTCAACAGTAATTGTTAGACTTTCAAATATTGGGGGACTTGTCATCGCGTAAACATACTTATCAACTAATGGGTTAAGTCGTGGTTGTGGAGGATTTAAATTACCTGACAATGTATTAAACTCGCCAATACTACTCTTCACCGTACTAATATAATTTTCTCTATCTGTCTGACTCATCGACATCCAATTCGCCTGTTCAACATCTGCCGAGTTTGGTAACCGATTTAAAAACCAAAATTCTGCAATAGATATTGATAAAACATCAAGGTCAGTTTTCTTAATACTACCCATTCTAGGGTTAAACCTATTAATTAACATATCAATATTTTTATCCACAGAACTAAACACCGCATAAGGTAATAATGTTGTACCACCATTTCCCAAACAATAATATGATTTTTCAAAAGAATCTATGATTCCCCAATCTCTTGATAAATCAACTCCGGTTATATTATTAGAGTATCCATTACCCTTACCTGATAATTGTATTGACGCAAATACCACATATTTTAAATCACCATTGTCTGTCACATTAGCGTTCGCCATTCTTGACATTATTTTAGTAACTAATTCTTTTGTGTTAACTTTAACGTATTCGGGTTCATCAACAGGTGTATAATTTTTATATTTATCAAATAATAAATCCGAACAAGTATTTGATGGTTCAATCTTTTTATCATCACTTGTTGATGCTACCGCGTTTGCCGTTTGATTTTGTGTTGTTCCCCCTTTTGAATTCGCTAATGTTTTAGTCGCATCAGTATCTGATTTCTGTTTATTTTTCTCAACAATAGACGCTAATAAATTAGTCTTTAATGATTGGATATAGTTATCAATTTTTGGTAACGATGCGGTCGGTTGTCTAATACCCTCAACAATTGTTTCGAAAGTACCAGGTGCGATTGTATGATTAACCGATGTTATCATATAAGGCCCATAAAACATTGGTACGTGTCTTAAATTAAAATACATTGTTGGTTGTATTAACGCATTACCCATCATTGAAATCGTACAAGTGTAACTTCTATTTTTATACAAGTTATATAATGAAATATTTTGACTTGCGGAACCTTTACCCGATGATTGATTGGCCATCATATTTTCAACCTCTAATGATTCTGCGGTTGATTTACCATTTTGTTGGGAAACATTAAAACCGTAGAATATTGATTGGTTTTGTGGTCCGATATCAACATTGAACCCAACAACCTTATTTGATTTATCCCAATCCGTTTTACCTATTTGATTTTCAATTAAAGGGTTATCACTTGATTTTCTAATATCAAAAGCATCATCCCTAAATTTAAAATCGACGTTTTTAATTGCAACATTCTCACTTGGTTTACCGGCAAAGGTACAAACCATTTTTGCTGACGAATCACGAGTATCGACATTCATAAATGTTCCAAATAACGTATTTGCAAATTCTGTCGTTCCTTCAGGTCTTGGGTTTGCGTTTTTAACCGCGTCTTGTACGTTATAAAAGTTAACATATGCCGGTAAATTCATAACAACAAAATTGTTCTCCATCAATATAGATTCCACAAATGATAACATATCAACTTTAGTCCCTTCTTGAAATAAAGTATCAAGTCTATGTTTCAACTTATAGATATCGACCAAAATTTTATCCCCAATATTTCTACTTGCTCTATCAAGTAATAAAACATCCTCAAATAATGTTTTAACTTTAAAGTCGGCTCCCGCAATCCATTTATCGTTTAACGATTTAAAACTATCCCAATTATCAAGTTTACCTTGAGAACCGTCAAGTACCGAATCAACAACAGGTTGAGGTGTATTATTAACATCAGGTAATATTACTTGTAATCTTAACATTAAATTATTTAACACCCTATCTTGGAACCTACTTGAGGATGCTACATAATCATCCATTAATTGTTTAAAATTAACTTGATTAAAGTTAGATTTAGCAACAGATTTTGACTTTAACTTCTTTGACCTAAGTTTTTTACTTGAGATTGGGTTATTCTGAATACCTAACGGTCCGTAATAACCCAAAATAGTGTTGTTAATTAATATATTATCATCAGGTTCAGTTGACGATGGTAATGTCCAAACAATACTTTTATCAGGTTTAAATAATACCGCAGTTTTTTTAGGTCCTGGCCCTAAAAATATTTCAATCTTATTACCATTTTGTAATATCGCATATGAGTTATCTTCCGGCGTTGTTGGTGGTAGTGCGGTGTTATCTAAAGACTCACTTAATTTTTGACTAGCGTAAATTTTAATTATTGGTGATAATGTTTTAACATTATCAACTGTAAACGCAACATTAAAATCAATAAAGAAGTCGGTAATAAACGAACCATTATTACCATAAACTAATTGGTTAATTTCTGAAAACCCAACATACGTTTCCAACGCCTTCCACTCATTTGGAAAATTGGCCTTAGACGATGATAATGTGATAGTACCACCATTATAAGGTAAGGCATTTGGTGTCAACGACACGTATTTTTCCCATTCATAAGAATCGGTTAAACTATAGTTAGAAAATGTGTAGAATAATTTTTTATCAAAATTTGATGGGTTACCATATTTGATATACATATTAGTCCCTAAGAATTTTTCAATTGTGTTATTAATATCAACAAATTGTTGTTCTTGTATTTTTTCAACTAGTTCAGTTGGTGTTGTCCCCGTTTGTTTTGGAGTCTTCATCATACTAACCATTAACTTTTGAAAGTTAAGTCCGTAGTCAACTGTATCATCCACGTCATACTGAGCCTTACAAAAGTCTAAAAATTTAGTTTCAAACATATCTAAAATGTCCGTTTCAAACACTGAGAATATCTCACTGATTTCCGAATAGTTTGTTAAATCCCCTTTAATGGCGAAGTTTTCTTGAATGGTCGAACCTGTTAAAATTTGTTTAAGGTATTGTGACGGACTTGGTTTCATAACTCGTCCACTGTCAAAGTACCCATAAGTAGGTGCCGCCCAAAACGTTCTAACCGAACCATTATACATTGAGGTATTACCCGTCACCTCAACCCTTAAATCACCAAATTGGAAACATTCATCCTGAGTTTGGTTTTTAATCACACCCATTGAAGGCATTGGGAATATAGAATCCTTATCCGTTGAATCAACAAAGACAGTCCAAGGATTGATTCTTAAATCCCTACCAATATTATTTGGGTCAAATGTTTTAACACCACTAATTGATGCACTATCAACATATTGTAAAGATAACCCATAATTATCCACCCCCGATTGAATGTCACTACTCGTATAACCAGTAAAGATATTATATCCTTGGTAAAACACGTTAAAATCATTAATTAATTTAGGATAAAATCCTGTATTAATTAATGATGTTGTGTCAGTACCATATGTTGAGTTTTTCTCCAAGATAATATCAATAGTTCCCCCATTAACCGTGAAAGTATAATCTTTTGTTTTTGCGGAAGTCACCGGGTCAAAATTGGTTACATAATCAAAGTCTTTCCACACACCATCTAAGATATCAACCCCATCATTAACGTATCGTTTATAACGATGCCAAACTGAACCTAACTTAACAATCCAAGCGTATGGTAATTTATGCAACGCCCCAAATTTCTTTAACCCCGCAAATATATAATCAAGGTCCAATGTTGCCCCGTTACTATATGATTTATTTTTTTCCCTTAATGTTGATAATGGTAAACTATTTAAGAATAAATAACCTGCGGACACATATGGATGTTTATCGTAATTTCTAAAGTTTTTCACCCCCTCTTGAATTGAATTAACAAAATATGGGGTGTTCAACATTGAGATTGTTTGATTTGAACTAACATACCCACTATAATTGTTATAATTCAAATTACCTTCAGTTATTATTTGTGTGTCAGGCTTTCTTGTACTATAAAAATCCGTAAATGTTGGATTAGTCTGTGGTTTTGGCATTACAATATTTTCATACACAAAATTAGTTATTGGGTATGAAGAAGGGTTAATACTAAAACTTGTTATTGTTTTATATTTTTTGTCAAATGTTAATGTTTTAGTTGTGTTGAACGCATCACGACTTAACGATATTGTACCACTATCCGATAAATTATTTTTACACCAAGTACTATCAATAAAAGGATAAGTATCTAATAAGTCAAACGCATTACTTGTTGTTGAACCTGTCAAGTAATCAATAAACTCATCCTCTTTAGTTAAACTAACATTAGGTTTTGATATTGGATTTTCAAATACCGCTTCATCCATAAATAAAAAATTATCAGACTCTGATAATTGTTTTATATAAGGGGTATTGTAAATTCCACGAATATAATTCTGCCAACTAACCCCAACACCTTGGTTTGATATGTGTTCAAGTACTTGTACAAAATTTTGTGAATTTAACGAATATTCCTTTAATTTTTTAATTAAGAATGGATTATCATTACTTAAACTTTCTTTAATATTAATAACCTCACTTTCAGCAATTAAATTCGCCGTTTTATCTGCGGCCGAAACAAAACCATTAGTTCGGTTTAATCTTGAGTAATTTGTTAAAAACAAAATTCGTTCAAATAACTCATAAAAATATTTAACCTCCTCTTTATTCTGATATACCGTGTTAGATATTGGAAACTCAATAGCGTTTAACGTAATTCTTTGGACATCCGTAACTTCATTAAATTTTGGTGAAGGTAATTGTGGTTCAGACGCTCTTGCGGTAAACCCTTTTAGAAACTCTTCAACAAACTCAATTTCTGGCCAAATATTTAATAAGTCACCATTAGTACTACCTATCACATCATTATCCCCCGGATATTTGTATTCAAATTTTTCGTGACCATTTTCTCCCGTTGTTGCAACCATATAGGTTGGCCAAGGATAAACAGGTAATAACTCATTAACACCTGAACTAAGATTGTCAGGATTCGCATTAGATACCGTATTATCAAAAATTGCCTTTTTTCTTAACGGATTTAATCTTTCTTCCCAAGCCGCCGAATGTACGTCGTCCATTAAACGTAAAAACGCTTCACCGTTTGCAAATACCACCGCCAATACGTTTCTAATATTAGGAACAAATCCAATACCATTATCACTACTTTGTAATAATTTTGCTAAAGCATTAGTCAAATCATCTTGAATTTTTTCTCTCCATTTACCTGTTTGACTTGACAAGTCATTAATTTTGTCAAGAAAACTATTTTTACCATCAAAATAAAACCAATCAAATTTTGCAATCGTATTACCGTCTTTAATAACAATAGTTTGGTCATTCAAATATTTTTTAGCGATAAGGTCCGCTTTAAATTTTGTTAACTGTTCTTTAGTTGGGTCACTTTTTATACCCTTAACTTGTCGATACGTTTCAGAAAGATTTAATTGGTCTTCAGTAAATGAAATCTCAAATATATCGTCTTTGATGTCAACAGGAATACTTGAATTATTAGTTTTACCATCAATGGTGTATTTACCTTTAGTCCCTAAAGTGTCGTTTTCTCCTAAAATTTTTCGATAATGAGGTAATATGTTTGTTTTTAATTCTGTTATTGCGTTATTTCTCTCATTAGCAGTAAATTCAGGTTTAAACGTGTAGATTTTAAGAGTTTTTCCTTGGACTGTTGAACTTGATTTACCCATTGATGCCAATGTATTAGCGTCAGTTCCCGTCGCCTTAACCGCGGATTTTAAACTACCAGTATTAGGGGAATTAATAATTAAAAAATTGGTCTTATCCATATACTTGTCAAGCCAAGATGTTTTGTCATAATACATCACCTTACCTCTAAACTCGTTCAACATTTTTTGATAAGTTTCAACATTTGTCAAAGGGTCCATATTTTGTTTAGTAAATGAGTCTAAAATATTTTTAATAAAATTTTCAATATTATTTCTCATCCTAACAATTGTCAATTCGGGGAAATTCTCAGGAATTAACCCTTTTGTCTTATACTCGGTATACATTTCCTTAACTTTACCAAAACCCTTTGTTGAAGTAACATCAGTGACATCAGTTAAGTTACTTGGTCCACCTGTTGCGGTTTTCACCGAATATCTTGAGGTATACATATGTGGGACCGCCAATAAGTACCCCATAGAAACTTCAGCAATAGCACTGAATTTGTAAGTGTAAAACGCCAAATCAACTATAAAATTACTACTGTAAGAATCATATCTAGCATTAAACGACCTTAACATTAATTTATACTTAATGGCTTTACCATAAAACCCTTTTACAGTTAATTCAAACATTGGGTAAGGCATATTGAAGAACGCAGCATAAGGGGAACTATTACCCGCCTCAAATAACGCACGTCCTTTAACATCAATTAATTCAATATTAAATGATGGCATAAAATCCAAACCTTGTCGAATATTAATACGTGAGATACCTAACAAACCATTATCAGTTGCTTTTTCCTCACCATTTGATTTGATTGTTTGTCTAAGATACCAATCCTCACCTTTTTTAACTTCAGAAGGTACTTGTTTTTGGCTAGGTTGGTTAACACCTTTACCTTGTAAACTATTTTTACCCGTTAATTCATCGGTATAACTATTATCTAAAAATTCTTTATCACCGGGTTTTAAAAAATTAATAGTGGCTATTGATAAGGTTTGGACTCTGTCATTAGCCGCAACACCCGCAGCCAATTTAGTTCGAGGTAACACTTTACACTCTAAATTCGCATACATCACCAAATCTTCTTGGTTAACATAACGTTCTTTACCTCTACCGTCCTCACCCAACACTTTATTGGGGTCAATAATTGTTATATTGTTGTAGTCAAAATCGACTAAGATGTTTTCTGTCTTACCTACCATAATAAAAGAAATGTGTTTCTAATTGATTGTTATATTCCTGTAATGAAGCTACTAAAGGAAATGGAATTGTCAATATAGAACCATCAGATATATTCCATTCTTGTCCCCCAAATTTAGCATTCGCTGACATAATTAACCAACCAAAATACGGCGTTCCATAATATTGTTGTGATATTTTATCAAGTCGTGATTGACCTACTTTGTAAATGTATCGTTTATCGGTACTTTTACTCGGTAAATCAACAAATGGAACCACCGTTTGTTTTCCATCAATAATAAAATTATTATATCGGTTATAATATTGTCTACCCCCCATAATTAATTAAATTTAATTTTACCATTAAAGGTTTCTAAGTTACTTATCAAAGACGAGTCCCCTTTATATAAACTTGTTAAGTCCGTTTTTTGTTGACCCTCTTTTGTTGCATCAGGAACTGTTGTATATTTAACAATTCTCGATTTACCTTTTTTATACAAGATTTCATCAATCCCTGTTGTATATTTTTTAAACTCGGAAGTATTTTTAAACTTATCAAATACTTTATCTTCGGCCTTTATCTCATCTTTATATAACCCAACCAAATAATCCATCACATCGTCAAATACTTTTGTTAATTTTTTAGGTTTTTTAATTGTTGCAATATTTGGTGTTATAATTCTTGTCGTAAATTCTTTCACTTTATTTTTATCGGTGAAAATTCTACCGACTAAAATAAAGAAACGTGCGAACTCAGTTGGTTCTCCTTGGAATGCGGTTTCAGAGAAAAAATCACCATCTTCAGGATATGGTGGGGGAATAATTGCGTTAGTTTCCGCCAATAAAACATAGTATTCATTTAACGCTAAATTAAGTTTACCATAATCATTTGTCATATCACTAAACTCACCGTCACTAATGTTGTATATTTTTAATTCACCTTTATCCAATATTTTACCATCTGTTTTTGTGTTAACAAAATTCATTTTACGAATATTCTGAACGTAATCTTGTTGTGACGTACCAATTTTACTATTAGTAATAACACTAATGTCACTTGATAATGAACTTTTTAAACTATTAATATATTTCAATAAGTTATCTTTAATAACACTCAATGTGGTATTATCATCAAACCCTTCACCCACTAATAACGATATGATTGGATGATTACCCGTTAATATATCATTAGATACTTGTTCAAATAATTTATCCAAATCATCTTGATACACAGGTTTACCGTAAATCTTAACAGGTTTATCAACTCCGTCCTCATTTATAGTCCCACCTGAGAAGTTTCTTTTATTACTAACCAATTGTAACATACCATAGTTAGTTTGTTTTTGAATTTCTTCTAATGAATTGTAAATGTTAGTAAAATATGTCTTACTATCATCCAACACTTTATCCATTATTTTCATATAACTCATTTCACCCGTTTCCCCACTTGGAGTTAAAGGTATTGAGTTTTTAATTTCACCAATCGTAGTACCGGCATCATTAGTTTGTTGTACCGAACCTGAATTATCAACCGTAACAGGTGGTTGTTGAGCAATAATCGCATCCACAACCATTTTATCTAATACCGAAGTATCTTCAGTCCAAGTTGCTCTCTCATCATATATTTCAGTATTACCATAGTAATTGAATGATAATGCGTTTTGTAATTGTTCAACAGGTTTTGCTAACCCCATACCACCAATCATTTTAAAACCTAAACTTACTTTAGCAATCATAGGTTGTACACCAATCCCTTCAGGGTTCATATCATACAATAACGGGTCATAAGTTATAGAAAGTGTTTCAGGTATTATTTTAGTGTGGTAGAAGTCACCAATACGTAAAACAAGGACGGGTGGAGCACCAAATGATGTGTTCACCGCATCCGCAACTTTAGGTTTACCGTCACTACCTATCACAGGGATTGTTTCCCCAGGTCTAACACATTGATTTAAGAATGTTAATCGAGCATTTAAACCTTCAGGTGTCATTGAGTGAAACGCGGGATTAAAATACTTAATTTTTTCTTTAATTGAATCGTATAACATCGGAACGTTTTCTTTGATAACTTCAAAGTAATCACACTCCGACAATAAATTTCTTAATATTTTTTTAGAAATCCCTTCTTTAACTTTTTGAACAATTGATTTCTCAGGTTCAGGGCGTTTAATTGGTAATGTCTCAGTATTACCATTTGTATTTGTATTTGTTACCACAACATCAGGTTTCGCCGTTGTTGTCGATGTCACGGGTGCCGGTGTTACTGTAATAGTTTTCACTTTAACTCTACGACAAGCCATTGCGTTAGTCGCGAAAACTTGTGAAATTGCAGTTACTTTACCATTTTTATCTTTAATGTCGACAGTACAATCAACATCAGTACCATTACCCGAATCAACAGTTGTTCCTGTCGCCCCACTAAACCCTGTTTCAACACTTGTTTTTGGTATAACAGTTTGTTCACCCGAACCTTTAGATAATTCAATCTTAATTGTTCCTTTAGTGAAAAACTCATCCAATTTTTTATCACCAATTGTTTTACTTTTCAAAAATTTAGTAACAATATCAAGTCGTCTTTCAGATAAGGCTTGGTTATATGGAACCGTAGCAGTTGCTGAAGCCGAACCTTGCATCACTATTTTAATAGTTCCAAGTCCTTTAGACAATATGTCGTAAGCGTCAGTTATAAAATTTTTATCACCACCGGCAAATAAAGTATAATTACTTTTAATCACCGTATCAAAAAATGGTTTAACATTTCGGTTAACATCACCATCTTTAAATGCCGATTCCGAATTTTTAACATATTTCACAATGTTACTATCCGAAACGTAAGTATCATATATTGATTGATACTCCTCTGTCGTTGTCGTATTTGGGTTTTTACCCGGTATATCATTTTCAAAATAGAAAGCAAAGTCCAAATATTTATTTTCAAAATCTTTTATTGAAGAATCGGGGGTCACCGTTTGAGTACCGTTTGAATCACCAACATTGGCTTGAGCCGACCCAGAATTATTTGAATTATCTTTACCTATCTCTTTATTAATCTGTCCGACAACCTCTTTATCAGTTAAACGAGGGTTACTCAATATTTCCTGATAAGTATACAAATCTTTAGTTGGTATCGTATTAAATTTAATGGCCAATTTATAGATATCAAATTTAACACAACCCGCAAAAAACGAATCAATTATCGAATCTAATCGTTCTTTTGATTGTCCTTTTAATTGTTTCTCAATTACGGTATTCATAACCGAAGGGTGGTCAACAATAATTTTCCAAGATAAACTACCCGTTCTACTTGTTTCTTTATAAGTATAAATTGGTTCAGGTCTACCCAAGAAACTTGTTGAATTCCAACTCGCTTGACTTGAATCCGAAAATTGTAAATCATAAGGTGGGAACCACATTACTCTACCACCATTTGGTCCTTTCTCACAAACAGGTAACTCATCATAAGTATAACCCGGTCGACTTGATGTTCTCCAAGCCAAGTTCTCAATTGAGAACATATATTTTTTAGCATACCCCCCAATACCTGACGCGTCACCCGCAATAATGTTAGTTGACCCAGGATTTTTAAGTGGGGCAATATTAAGATTGTACGTATTATCTAAGACTGAATTAGTAAATCTTCTACCTGATGTTGTAATACCATCAGTTTTTTGTAAATCGGCGTATGTGTAATATGGAGTATCTTTAGTAAATACACGACAATATTCAATACCTTTTTCACCACCTGTTGTATCATCACTATATGAAACTACTTGAGAACCTTTAGTCATTTCTTTATACCCATCGTGGAATACTTTACTAACTTGATTCATCGCATTACCAACGTGTTTTAATCGACTAATACCCGAAACGTTATCCGCCGAGTCAATAATACGTTGGGTGTTATCTAATATCGAATTTTCTTTGAATGTGATACTAGTTGACTCACCATTATCATATTGACTTCTAATATCACTAAACCCTTCATCAACACTACCACTACCACCACCTGGAGTTGCGTGGAAACCTGCGTTTGGTCTATATTTTGGTGAAGTCCAAACAAAACCACCACCAATACCACCACCATCACTAAGTGATTTACCGGCTAAACCAAAATTTAACTTACCATCATTCCCCTCATATAAAATCCCTAATTCTGAAGGACCATAAACAGGTGTTGCAACTTGTTCCCCATAAGGATTTACAGGTATTTGATTTGGGGGTGATGTTATTGTACTTGGTTCCGCATTAGTGTTACCAACGTAATAACCACCGGTTAAAGTACCATTAGGGTTAATTAAACTTACTGCTAAATTAACAATCGCTTGTCCAATCCCTAATATACCACCAAAATCTTTTCTATATCCAGGTTGGTATCTATTAAAATCTAAATTACTAAACAAAACAGACCTTTGACCATTACCCGTGTTCGCTAAAAATATTTGTGAAGGATTACGTTTTTTATTTAAAATCGGTCCTAAGAATCCACCCGTTAATTGATTAACAACATTTAACGCAGTTGATGTTTGTTGTGTTTGTTGACCACCTTTAGTGTTCTCGTCAAAATAATCACCGGGTATAAACGACACCGGCCAGTAAGCCCCCGAAATACGAGTGGCAAAATCAATCGCCGCGGTAACGGGTGATTCAGGTACTGTAATCCTCCAATTACGATAAACTAATGGTTGTTGACCCGTTACTAATAAACTAGCCTCAAAAGGGTCAGATAACGATTGTAAATTAACTTTACCAACAGTATTCTGTAGTATCTCTAAATTAATTCGTTCTTGAAATAAGAAATTTAATTGTTTCGCACCTAATCGAGCAATAAACGAATCTTGTGATAATGTACCATCACTTCCTGTTGGATTACTTGATGATAATATCTCAAATGGTGAATAAATTGAAGGGACAAAAGTCGATAACCCATATGGTAAAAAATAATTGGGTGTCGCAATCGGAGTATCTACAACATTAAACACATAATTGTAACCACCAGCAGGAATAAATAAATTTTTAATTGCCGGCGATGACGGTAATATATTAAGGTACAAATTATTACTTAATAGAAGTAAACTTTGATTTGGGG
>Ga0181346_1000722_pt1 | contig 14574 bp, 7 predicted proteins | sample Su13VDMM15DN_FD_130100 | JGI IMG/M metagenome (GOLD analysis project Ga0181346, IMG submission 130100) | Freshwater viral communities from Lake Michigan, USA - Su13.VD.MM15.D.N | ecosystem: Environmental > Aquatic > Freshwater > Lake | place: USA: Michigan | collected 2013-07-15 | reverse complement strand
TTAAAGATTTGCCGCTCCCTGTATCTAATTGTTTTTTTACAATGTCGTTTTCAATTACTAATTTATATAAATTTTCCGAAATTGTTGTGCTTGGTAATTCTGAAAATTTTAAATTATTAGAAGCGTCATAATATAACGTTCCTGTTGTCAAACTATCTGAAGAATTAAACTTAGATAAATAACCACTTACTCCAGTTCCTTCAATTAGTTTTAAATTTTTTACTCCTGTTGTGGCATAATTTATTCCAGTAGCAGAAAAGAATAATGTATCAGACAAGTCGGTATAACTATTCTGATCTATAAACCCTCTTACAGAAACCTCATAATTTCCAGAAGAAGCAATTGGTATGAAAAAGTAAGGCTCAACATTAGAGACAACAACAGATCCAGATGGATAATTAAAATCAAATCTTTCTGCTATTAATATGCCACTAAGATTTTGTAAAGTTAAAATTCCATCACCCGATCCGGTTGCTGAAGAAGAATTTCCTGCTCCTGTTACATTAAAAAAACCTGAAGTGTAAGTTCCCTCACTTGGAAAATACTTAAAATCATTGTCTGTAAAATCGTAATTGTACGCTAAATATAATTGTCTACTATTTAAAGAACCAGAAGCAAACGGTATTTCATATAATAAATCAATAGTATCGGCATCATATAACCCTGAAGGGAAAGACCCTTTGTTATCAATTATTACAGTATGGTCTTTCCACTGAATTCCGTTGTTTCCTGAAGGTGAAAAAATAGACTCAAAATTGGCACCAGAATAAAATGGATTTATTCCTACTTCATTAAAATTAAACTTATTTTCTCCTGTGCCTTGAGTAATATAACTTACGCTATCTATTTTTGGCGCATCTAAATAATATATATCTGATAATTTATTTTCGCCGCTCTTGTTAACGTATATTCTATAATCAATTGGAGTATTGCTGGAATTAATCGCCCATTTAACAAACAAACGCCTATCAAAAGTTTTAGCTATTGAATCGTAACCTATCTTTATAGCTCCTGAAATATTCTTCGGATATTCATCGTAAACACTATTGTCAATATTATTTAATTTTAATTGACCAATAAAATATGTATCGCCAGTATTATAAAAATCCGTAGAAGTTAAACGATAAAAAAGCTTATCATTTCCATCGTTATTTATAAATACGCTTGAAGAAGCTGCTTGTCTAACTTGCCCTAAAACTTGAGAAAAATCAAATGAGGGACTACTTTCTAATGCTATATATTTAAGATAATCTCTATTAGATACATCATAATTTACAAATATTCCATTAGAAATAGTAGAAGAAACATCTGAAAAAGATGAAACAGGAAAATCCAACACAAAAATAGCTTCAGAAACTTTATTGTCATTGCTATAAGATTTAACTCTAACTCTTATATTTCTTAAATAATTAACATCACTATATATAGAACTCGACAAATAAGCTAAAACATCCGAACTTAAATCATAATAACAATAATTTAAATTATCATTCAATATTTTTATTACATTATTATCAACATCTAAAAGCTCGACTGAAAAATTAGAAAAATTAGGATTACTGAAATCTGAAACAAGATTAGTTAATGGGTCCAAAATCTGCCATTCTAATCTAGTGATTGGCAGATTGACCGATCCTTTAGCCATTACTATTAATGGAAAACTCAGATAATCAGGATCTTGATCAGGAGAAAAACTATAATCATTTTGATTATCAACGTTTACTAAAGATATATTCGATTTAAGATTTATGATCTTAAATGATTTATTGCTAATATTTTGCGCTTGAGTAAACATTTTATAAGAAATTATCGTTTTGACCTAAAGCATATGCTCGCATGAACTCAAAAGTCGAATCCGCTTCTAAATTAGGAACAACTATTGTAAAAACAGTTTTATCTCCAAGTTTCCAGCGAATGCTTATTTTTTTAGAATTTAAAATATATTCTATTAATAACCCTTTTATTAAATCTATATTATAATAATCTGATGCTACTTCCAAAATAGCAGCAACATTAACAGTTATTACACTAAATAAAGTTGCAATTTGAGCATCACTATAATCTATTCCAGAAAATATGTAATCATAGTGAGAATTAAAATCAAAAATTGTCTTTTTATTTAAAACTACACCATCATCTCCCTGAATATCTCCAGAAGTTAAATTATATAAGACATCAAAAGGTTGTTTAATTGTAGAGTTAGCAGTATTATTAGAATACAAAAGTTTACTAGAAAGATTATCTCTATTGTCTATGTAAGAGAATTTAGTTTTAACATACTCAGTCGCAGATATTTCAAATTCAACTGGATTATTCTCTTTTATGCCAAGTATTCTATATTGTTTACAATACAAAGAGTTTGTACTTGATGAATTTTGTTCATATATCCACAATGTAGACGGATTAATTGTGTAAGCGTTTTCTTGAGCATTGGTATCATCACCAGTTCCTGTTGTCTTTAATGTTACTTTTGTTCTAAAACTTCCATCTAAACCAACTGTTAAAACTTTATATTTATAAATATATGTTGAATTTAATTGATTTATTTGATTTTCAGTTACTCCATTTTGCTGCAAAGATTTAGCATTTAATTCATTAATAGATAAACTTTTCTTTGGTACTATAAAACTTAAAACATCGTTTACTTTTATAAAATCATATTTACTATCTAATACTATATCATCGCCATCAATTTTTACAACTCTTCCGCCATAACGATTTGTCAATTTTAATGCATCACTAATTGTTATTATATTTCCTGGAGCCAACAATAAACATTCAGGACCAGCTTGAAAAGTTACTAATTCTTGTTCAATTTGATTAGTGACTAAAAACCATTCGCCAGTTCTTTTTGCTTGTGATTTAGAGGTTACTCCAAATCCTAAAATATCTTTTTCAACATAACCATATTTTTTAATATTGATTTGGTCTTCAACGTATACGGTTTTATCTTTAAATCCATCAGAAGCATCTGAATATATAACTTTAGCTACTGTATATCGCGTGTCTTTAGAAGATCCAGAATAATTAAATACTCCATTTTTAATATTAGAATTGTTAAAAATATAAGAAGAACCTTTTGGTGAATCGTTATCAAATTGAATATAATTATTTGACCAATAGATAATTCCTTTAAAAATAGAACTTATATTATTAATTAAATTTATCGCATCTGTTTCAGATTTTAAATAAATATTTGAAGTAAATCTTGGCTCAACCAAGTCTAAAAATGTGTCAAATTTTTGAGCGGCAGATCCAGAACTTGCAATATAATTACTTATTTCATCATCAGAAAAAACTTTTTGAGAAAAAACATAATTTTTAAACTCTGTTATTTTAGACTGGTTATCATTTAATATTTCAGCGTATAAAACATTTAAAGCTTCTGTAGAAGTTTTAACACCTTTTTCTAATAAATATGTTTTAACAGAAGCGAATTGAGAACAAATCTTATGCAATCCAAACGGATTGAATAAACGCAACTCTACCGCTGTAGGAGTAATACGAAAACTTAGAATTCTTTTTTTAAAACATTTATTAATAATAGATGCCTGGCCGTCTTCATCTATTTCATTAAATTGCAAATTAAAAATTTGTAATTCTTGACCAGTTTGAAACATTTCTGGAGTTATAACAGTTCCAGATGGTATTGTTAATGTTATATAATCATTAGTATTATAAGCTCCTATATTTAATATTTTTAATGCTGGAAATTTAGAATTATTAAATGTAGGGACCATTTCATCGCAATATTTACCTATCTGATATATTGACCATTTATCCGCCAAACTCTCAGGAAAATTAAACTTTCCTAAACCATATCTGTTATTGGTGATAATATCATACAATATCCATGCTGGATTATCAGTCCATCTTAATAACGGATCGAATTCTCCGCTCCATATGTCTGCATATTGTTTAGCATCAGAATCATAATTTTCCGGTACTTTTACTTGCAATAGTTTTAAATTGTATTGACGACTTGGTAAACCACCAAATCCTCTTGAATCAACTCCTGTTATAAAATAAGCAGAATTTGGATATTTAAAATTAGCGTTTACTATTTCTGTTATATTTGAAACTGCAATACTAGAAACTGTTTTTGTATCTGTTATTTCTGGAGCGTTAATAAAACTAAATACTTTAACATAAGGAATTAAATTTTTATTAAAATCACTTACATCTAATACGATGTCAAATTGATAAGGCGAAGAAGCTATACCCCTTACAACATGGTAAATATAAATATTCTGATCTGGATTCTGTTTATAACCTAATTTAATTCCAAAATGCGCTTTATTATAGAACATGCTGCCATCACCACCTACATAAAAAAGACTATTAATTTTTAAAGTTAATACTATAAAATCAGCATTTACATCTTTTATTTCATGATAAACACCAAAACATTCTTCAAATATTAAATCACTAAACCCCGAAATATTAAAAGTTTCCTTTTCATCAGAATTAGGCGGCTTTACATAAGAAATACTTGATCCATCTTGTAAACATAAATACGTGCTATGAATATTAGATCTTGCATCTTGATAAACCCCTTCTCTAGTAACGGGGAAAACATTTTTATTTTTTATTAAATTATATAAGCTTTTATTATAGCTAAACATAACTCCAGGACTAGAATAAGAAAATAATGATTTTTGTCTGTTTATTGGAATAGCTGTTTGAAATTCTGAACCCATTTTTCCATAAATTTCAATTCTGCTATAGTTATAAGTGTTATTTTTAGAATTTTTTACCGCATAATCATTTAGATATAAACCTTTTAAATTTTCATCATTATTTTCAGACTTATCAAATAAAACCAAATCATTACCTAAATCGTCTATCAAACCAAAAATTGGACCTTCACCTATTAAATCTTGTAAAAAAACTTTGCTGGCCGACTGTAATTTTTCTTGTTGTAGAATGAAAGGAGAAAAACTTTGATTTTTCAAGTAATGCTGTATTATTTTAGAGCCAGCAGAACCTGCATTTTTTGATAAAAAGTTATTTATTTGTTCATTAGAGAATTGAGGCGCAACAGTGGACGCGGAAGCATTATTTGCAATTTGTGTGGTAAGAAAACCCATAATAATTTTATTTTAATTTAATTTATTAGTAATTATTCCTGATGAAAACCCAGAACCTCCTCCAGCCGCTCCAGAATTTGTAGATATTTCTGCGCCATTTATATTTTTTACCAAATCGATATCAAAATTAATAGCAATACTGCTCACCAAACTAGAGCCAACTCTTAATTTGCCATATCCTATAGCTATAGGAGTATTTCTAGCTACACTATTTTCTTTACTTGTAAATATAAATGACGATGTCTTTACTTGCCTTGGGTCTTTAGGTGTTAAAAGTTTAGCCACTAAAAAACTAATACCAAAACTTATTAAAGAAACCACAAGAACACTTGCTATAGCAGCTATAACTACCGCTGCTGTTGATCCAGCAGCGGCAAGTCCAATAGCTGTTATCATGCTTGCCGTTATAAGTCCACTAAAAATAGTAACTGGAATTAATTCTATTATTTTTGAATTCTTAATGTAAAAATCTATATTTTTGAAATTATCTACTAATTTTCCATCAACAACGACGATAAAACCCGATGTGTTGTTTTTTAGAGTTTTAGCATATTTTTTTAATTTAGGAAAATTTGCAGACAAGCTATTCAATAAATCTTGAAAACAAGAAGCCTTCAGGTTAAATTTTGCGCATGCAAGCTTTCTCAAAAGGCCATGTAATAAAATTTGTTTCATTTTTTATATTTACACTTGAATAAGCTTTATTATTCAAACTATATATTATAATAGGAATATCATAATTTTTAATAAAAAATAAATCATCATCAGATGGTTTCAAAACATAAAGATGACTGTGGAACGATGCTAAAACGTTTTGCCCCTTCACCAAATCAATATAAAATTCATAAATCGGCAAATACCTATTACAATCATTTATTTGCGATGCATATGTTTTAATTGATCCGTCCTTATAAATTAAACCTCCACTTTCATATGGATAGTTTGATAAGCAATATGATTGAATAGTATTTAAGATTTTTTCAAACTGAATAGTCGAAAGGTCTTGTTCCAGGAAATCCACCATAAGGTAATCCTTTCGGATGATTATTCCATCTTAACTTACAACCAGTTAAATCTTTGGAGCAACTATCTTTAACCCAATATTCTTTTTCCGTTGTTGGGTTTTTTGCACCAGCAGGTAAAGAAGCTCCATGAACCTTTATGCAAACATAAAAAGAATAAGATATATTATCATCAGTTTTTTGCACTTTATCTCCAAAAAAATCATAATTTATCGAATCTATATATTTTATAAAATCTCCAGGATTATATTGCCCTGTTAATGGGTTATATTGTCTAAAAGTTATTTGAGTCAATCCATAACCAGAATTTGAATAAAAAGCAACGTTATTTTCATCAGCAACTGGTACTCCTTGATTAACTTTTCCGTTCCATAACTGAGCATTATTTTCTGTGATAGTTTGATTATTAACTTTTATTGTTTGACCTTCAGGCCAAGGAATTTTTCCATAATTGCATCCACAACCACGATAATTCCACGAACATAAATTATCAGAAATTTTTCTATTAGGAATTGTTTGATTTTCCACATCAATTGGGCTGCTCAAATCAAATTCAATAAAGTATTTATTTTCCTGGCGTTTTCTATTTACGATATAAGTTTCTTCATAAAAAGATTCGCCATAACCTTTAACATCATTTCTTTTAGCTCTATATCCGAAAAACGGATTTACATTAGCTGAAAAATTAGCATCATCTAAATTTCTAACAAATATTTTTATGCGTTTCATTTTTGAGTTTATCAAATCGTTTTTATTTTTTATATAATCAGTTATAAATCCATCTATATTAGCAATTTTAAAAGTTGGTCTATTTTGTTTTCCATCTGCTGAAAACTCAAAACCACTATACTCGATAGGCATTGCAACATATTGATTTCCTCTATAAACAAGATAATTATTAAAATTCTTTCCTGAATGAAATCTTACTATGCCTAAATTATTGTCCACGTATATTTCAAATAAATCTACAAAAGAATCTGGATCTAAATTTAGTAATGAATTTGTTGAGACGAGATCTGACATAATTATTATATGATTTTTTGAACTTTTCCAAAAATATTTGGTCTATCTGCTTGAGAATAATAAATTGGAGCATCAGTTTGTATTTCAGAAGTATCGAAAAAAGTTTTATTTTTATATTTTGATGTTAAATAATCGCAAATTATTCTTTGCGGTCTAGCCGTCGATAATCCAGCTATATTTTTATATACGAGAACTTCATATAATTTCATTGTGAAATATCGACGGTAAACGTTAACACTAGGATCTACTCTAAAAGACCCATTGCCAATTATAATTTCAACGTTACTACTATCTGTTACTATAGATCCAATAATAGAATCTTTAACAGATACTCTTGAATCACTGTAAGTTTTATTTCCATAGTATCCATTAAAATAAACTGGCTGGTTTGGATTACTTGTCGAATAAAAACCATTAAATAAAATAGAAAATTTATTTTTATTTATTAATTGAGATTTTCCAGCATATTGAGATCTTATGTAATCACGATTTGTGTTTCTATTTGTAGCAAAAGATTTTCCGATAAACTCGACTCCGACATCAGAAAAAAGATCACGCATCCATTTCATTTCATTTCTACATTCTTGTATTAAATTGGTTTTTTCTTTTTTATATAATAATCTAAAACCTGGTTTATTTGTTGAACTAAAATAACTTTTAAAAGTATCGTTATTTTGAGCTTGTAATGCTGACGGTGTTCTTGTGTATGAAATACAATGGCTATTAGGAGTAATTAGATTATCGTTCCAACTCCAAACAGCATTAATAGTAACAAAAGATCCTAATAATATTTTAGATTTATTACTATCTTTTGGATATACAATATTATTAAAAGATAACAAAGTTCCAACATTACTTATTACCGTAGCTATAATAAAATTTGTTTCGATATTTGTATATTGAATTCTTATAATGTCTCCAGCAGCAAAAGATTTGCCTGATTCTATATTAATATTTCCAGATGTTGTAGTAAATGTTTTTTCTTCTGTAGTATAAGATAAATAACCATCATTCACATCTGTTTCTACTACGTAAACATTTAATAAATCTGTTAATGCCTCGCTTATAGATGGAGTTCCACTAGATGAATCTGATATAGTAGCCGTTAAGAATTTTGAACAATCTGCTCCATCGTTCATGTCTAAATAATATTTATTTAAGTTAAGTTCTGAATCAAGAACTGAAGATATTGTTGATACCCCATTAGTATTTACTGTAAAATCTTTTATAGCATTACCATTGTTATATACAGACGATGTTTCTGTTGATCCTGAAATCAATTTTGTGAATTGTAAATCATTAGATGATAAGTATATATTAATTCCAGAACTCGGATTTATATATCCAATGTTCACTTCTGATTTATTATTTGCATCTTGTTTTATTTTTAAAGCGTACCCACAATCATTTTCTGTTTTTATATTAATTTTATGAATTGTTTTATTAATTAAAGCGTCCCCACCATCACTTACAGAACCCTGACAAAACGAAACAATAGGCTTATAACTTTTTTCACCTAAATCTCCAGGTTTTCCACCTTCTAATTTTAATATTTGAGCAGTAGTCGGAAAATTATTGACAGTCTTAGTATCGATACTCGGCAATTCGTTTCCATAATAAGATGCTACATCGTTAAATTCATTAAATGGCATAATTAATTTCCTCCTCTTGTTGGATATTTATCTGCTTGATATTCTACTATTTCAAATAAAGTGTAATTAGTTGATGATTGTATTTTAGTTGCATCATTAACAAACGTCTTACCATTGTATACACCTGTTCCTTTGCCCATTCCTGCTCCAGCACCACCATACACCAAATAAGGTTTTGAACTTAAAGGGTTAAAAAAATCATACAAAATCGATGAACCTTTGTTTGCAGTATAATTTGCATTTTTATTATTTTCAACATTGTTAAAATAAGATATGAATGTACTTGTATCTTTATTTGTTGTTGTTGGGCATATTGATTTGTTAATAGTCGTATATTTATTATTATTAGAATCTACAATATCTAAATAATCTATATTATCACCTGCCGCTCCTCCTCCTGCAAATATAGAAGATTCATCTTTATTAATGTTAATAACACCACTACAATTAATATAAAAACCATTTCTACCTAAATAAGTAACATCTTTTGTTTTATCTCTTACTACGTTTCCACCTTTTCCAATAACTTTTGAATTATAAAAATTTAATGTCACACCAGAAGGCATTACCGAATAATCTCCAGTTATTATAAAAACTCCAGTGTCAAAACAATCATCCACTATATTAGGATTCAAAGGTCCATAATTGACGTTTTGAAAGTTTATATTTATACCGGAATACAAAGCAAAAGCCACTCCAAATCTGGCGTTATCTTCTAAAAATTGGTATAAATTAAAACAATTTTCATCAGGTCCAGATATTGTAAATTGTTCAACTTTTCCATCTATTCTTATAGATGGAGGATTTATATTAAAAGACTGCAAATTATTTAAAGTCAAACCACTTATTACTTGATTGTCAGTTATAGGAGAATTTAATTTATCAACTCCAGAAGCAAAAACATGATCTCCACTATTTTTTCCTAAATAATCATAATTATATCCACTTACTCTTACATAATAATCAACTCCTAATTTTAATCCCGTAAAATCCATCGAAAAAAACGAATCATTTGGAGACCCAATATCATATAATTCCGTAGAAAGATTTTCATTTACAGCTTTTGAAGAACCTGTAAAATAACCAACAGAAAAAGCTCCGCTTGTTGTTGTTAGTCTTCCTGAAAAATCTGTATAATAATAACCAGATTCTGGTATAGTAAATTGAGTTTTTAAACACAATTGATTTAAATCAAAATTATAATAAGGAGCAACAATACATTTTTTTAATCCGCTTAAAAATTTATCAGGAACGTTTTGGCCATCATCATAATAAAGACCAGAATATGTAAATAATAAATCAGTATCACTTATAATTCCTAAGTTTTCATTTTCCTGAGCTATAGCTCTTTGACCTGTATAATAAAAATTATTTACATACAAATCTTTTGTCGTTAACGGAATCTTACAAATTAAATCATATATAGCGTATCCGCCAGCGCCAGCAACCGTTTCCATTTCTAAGGAATTAACTAGATCAACAAAATTGACATCTGTATTTTGATTGTTATCTGGATAAACCCTGTCTGCCCCTAATGTAAAAGTAATAGGTTTGCGCTCTTCATTTTTAATTTTTAATTCTAAAGATTTAGTAAATCCAAGAGGCACAAAACCGAAATTAAATGTTGCAGGAATTAAAGTCGTATTAAAATTTCTATCATATAGATAATCAAATTTTGATTCTATAAATTTCGCTTGAATAGAATGATTATCTTTAAAATTAATAGTGTGGCTCCATTGAGGACAATAAAACGATCTTGTTCCTGTATATGGAATAAACATATCGTATTGAAATAAGTCTACTCCATTATGATTTTCTAAAAAATGTAAAATAGCTTTAGCTTCTTTATCTGATCTATTATTGAATTGAATATCAAAATCAAATATACTAGGATTAATTCCATCACTTTGGTATAAATAAAAACTACTCATATCATTTTTATATTTAATAGAATCAAAGGTTATATTTTGAACTAAATCTGGTGAAAAATAAAATTTTTGCGTCCAATGATTGCTGGCTGAATATGGACTTATATTTTTTGAAGATTCAGTTCCAGTGTAATAAAAAAATCCATCAGAAGAATTACTAGCTCTAAATGGAAAAACATAATCGTGTTTTTCATAAGTTACGGTGTTAAAATAAACATTATCGTTAGAAAAAGGAATTAATTTTTCTTTCCAAGACGTTATAGACGTAAAAGGAGATTCTAAAGATAATGTAATGTTATTAAAATCTACATTTTCTAATTTATTGTCTATCGTTTTTAAATAATACGGTCTTATTTTTTCATGAGGATAGAACAAACCAATATTTATTGTCTGCATTCCCTGTCCATTTGGCAATGTATCTTTTGTGTAATAGTTTTGATAAAAATGATTTAACGCTCTTGCTTCATTATCAGTTATTCCTTCAAAATTTAAATCGACCTCTACCTGAATAACATTCTCACTCTTTCCAAGAATATACTGATAATTATCTTGAAAATTATTTTCATAAAAATTAGCACTGAAACTTATTTTTGAACCATACGTTGGCTTAAAAAAGAAATCTTGAGTCCACCAGTCAAACGTTTCTGGACCAGAAATAACATTAAACGGGCTATCAGGTCTTGTCCAAAAAAGATTTTGGCCAGATGTTAAAAATTTTTGACTATTTAAATAGTAATATCCTGTTTTTCCAGCTAGTGGATTAACTACTATTCCTGATATTGGTGCTGGATAAGCAGTGTAATCAAAATATGTACCTGAATTTATTCCAGTATAATATACAATTTCAAACTCATTAAACAATATGCCAGTTTCATAGTATGGCACATTTGGCATTAATATTCTATAGTCGTTTATAGCTTTCATGGTGGATTATTCCCAACTCCTGCCCATTGTTGAGTTAGACCTTTATAAATATATGGAGAATTTTCAGTTCCATTACCAATTGTTGGACCATTTACCAAAGTCCAAACATCATCATAAGTAAAGTTTTGATATCTTGCTGGTATATTGTCTGTTGTAGTTAGCGCTGAGAAATCAAATCGAAAGAAAACATCAGGCGATTTTAAATTATATATTTTTCCTAAATTAAACGCCTCTTTAAATTTTTTGTTAACCTTAAACTTCACCCCTAAAGCATCTGTTGCTCTCCAAAAATTTCTTGGTAATCCTTGATCGTCACTATCCTGCTTTAAATAAACTAAACCTGGAACCACACCTTCCACCTTAAAATAATAACTATGATTTATTTGCGAATTGCTAAAATCAGTATCTACAAACCTTCCTTCAATACGTGATACATTAGTAAATTTTTGATTAACTCGATTTCTATCTTTCATATATTGACCTGTAGCATAGAAAGAAAAATCAAATAGTATTACATAATAAAAATAATCATCATTATCAACTGGACCCGTAGAATCACTTGTTCCAGTTCCTCTTCCTTTATTTAAATCTGTAGGATCTGGCTTGATAGAATCTTCAATTTCTTTACCTGGAACGTGCGTAGGAGGTTTGATATCAACGTTATTATTATTTGTTGGAGGATTTACAATGTTTGGATTGTTTACTTCCATTGGAATAGTAATAGAAGAACGTTTCTTATTTAAAGACTGCATCATTTTTATTTTACTAAATCCAAAATTATCTTCAGATATTTCATAACTTTGATTTACTATTATACCAGTAACATTTATCGTATCAGATACATTTGCATCTGTATTGTCTTTCAATACAGCAGAAAATACTGCTGAATTTCCTTTTATATCTAACACTCCATCTAAATTACTAGCTGTTATATTGAATTCAGCATTTATTTCTTTCATCGCAACTCTTAAAGGAAAATATTCACCGACTCTTAAGATAGGAACTCTTTCGACACTAAATTGATAATCAAAATCAGTTACTACAAAATCAGCCGGATTTTGTATATATGTGGATCTATCGTCAGTAATAATATAACTCGACACACCATTTAATATATTCAATCCTGAATTGAACGACTGTTTTAAAGATGAAACATTTTTTGTTACCTGAATTTCATTTAAACTGTTAACAATAAGTGAGTTCGTATTTAAAGCTCTTATTCCATGATAAAAAACAAAATCAGCTTTAACTGGTATAGGCTCAAAAGGACGCACTGAAAAACTTAAATTTGTTAAATGGCAACCTGGAACAGCTAATTGATTAAACGCTATAGTGTTTGCGATTTCATTTTGATTTTCTAATCTTAAATAGCTAGGAATCGCTCCTGTTAAGAAAAAATTTATAGATACTGAACCTTGAATAGGAGAAGTTGGCGAATAATACAATAAATTTCCATTTATATCTCTTACTGGAACGGTATTAGCCGCCAACTGAAAACTTATAGAATTGGCTGGAAATAAATTGTTATTTATTATAACCTGATTAATATCATATGTAAGAAATTTAGCCATTTTATTGATTTATATAAGTACCACCTTCAGTAGCGGTATCAGATTCAACAAAATAAGAAACAGTCGTTGTTAAGTTTTTAGCTCCAGTTAAAATAGTGATTTGTGGAGACGCTGGATTTGTTATCGCGTATGCGACCCAACTTATACTATCAAATTTATTAAATTTTAATCTATCGGTGCCTATTCCATTAAATTTTTGATTAACAGTTGTATTAGATTTACGAGCTTGAAGATTTAAAAATCCTTGACCAGTTATCACTCCAGAAACATATATTTGAGTTCCTGGATTTATATCATTTGGATTTTTAAATGCATTAGTCGAAGTGTCCCATAATTGATAGAATGGCGCACTACCTATTGTTGTCCCACTCACATATGCAACTCCATTCGCATTAGTCAATTGAACGTCAGCAAATTTATTAAATACTAAATAACCAGTACCATTAGAAATACCGCTATTTAATTGACATGTGAAATCAACTCCTATTACTTGTCCAGACAACGGACACAATGAATGATAAGCTAGACTACCCGATGTCTGATAATCATAACTTATGTTATCTAAATTCAAATAAACAGGCTTATAGGTTTCAGAACAACTGGCCCTATGAACTTGTATAAACTTACCTTGTGAAAAATCATTGTTTGTACTGTAATATCTTGAAATATCCAAATCACCTTTATCAGATATATTTGCAATATCGCGACTAGAATAACTTGTATTAGTAGTATCTCCGGTTTGAAAAAAGAACTCTCCAATAACACCAGCATCTGCATATGCGTTACTAGAAGCGAATCTATACCCAACTAACATATTGTTTTTAGTGCCTGAAGAATATGTAGTAAAAATACTATCAACTGGACCTGAACCTCCAGGAAAATTACTTTGATATTTAAAAATTAAATTTTGATCATTTGATTGATATCTAGAAACAAAAGTCCCATTAGATCCAGAAACATCTATTGGAAATACTGGATCTATGCCTCCGATTCCTAATCTTTTATTATTTATGTCAAAAATGAAAGGATCAGTAGAAGCCACAGTTCCAGGCGATATGTTCTTACCTAAATGCAATTGATTAAAAGAAGGATCAAAAGTAAAAGAAGCTGTAGTCGCTACTCCTACTTTTCTAAAATAAAAATTTGGATTAGTTGTGTCTTCTACTAGAAAAGTTTTATAAGTTACGCTGTTAGTTGTATCATTTGTAACCATTAAACGAGCGTCTGGAAATCTTCCTGAGTTATTTCCTACTCTAGTCAAAGAATAATCAGCATCTACAAATACAGAACCGCTTAAACCAACAAATGTTCCACTAGCCATATTTGCGCTAGGATGATAATTTATATAAAAATCTTTTTCACTA
>Ga0181346_1000720_pt1 | contig 14586 bp, 18 predicted proteins | sample Su13VDMM15DN_FD_130100 | JGI IMG/M metagenome (GOLD analysis project Ga0181346, IMG submission 130100) | Freshwater viral communities from Lake Michigan, USA - Su13.VD.MM15.D.N | ecosystem: Environmental > Aquatic > Freshwater > Lake | place: USA: Michigan | collected 2013-07-15 | reverse complement strand
CCGACACAATTAAATGCTAATAATTTATATAAAGAAAACATTGAAGAAAATGTTTTTGTTGTTGGAAATACTGTTTTAGATAATCTTGTTGATTATAAAGAAAAATGTGAATACACAAATAAAGTTTTAGTTACATTACACAGACGTGAAAATCACGACAACATACAAGAATGGTTTTATGAAATAAATGAGTTAGCAAAAAAACACACTGAATTAGAATTTATTTTACCCATACATCCAAACCCAAATGTACAAAAACACAAATCAATGTTAACAAACGTCAAATTAATTGAGCCATTGAATCATCAAGATTTATTGGAACTTTTAATTAAAACAAAATTAGTAATTACTGATAGTGGTGGCATACAAGAAGAATGTTCTTTTTTTAATAAAAAATGTCTTGTTTGCCGAAAAGTTACTGAAAGACCTGAATCAATAAATCAAACAACATTTTTAATTGAAACACCTAAAGATTTATTAGATAATTTTGAATTACATAATAATGATTATATTGTTGATGTTGAATCACCGTATGGTGATGGGTATTCATCAATTAAAATATGTGAGATATTAAAAAATATAATTGGTTAAACAATATTTAAAGTTTGGAAACTATAACAAATAGATTAGAGGGTGGGTTAGGTAATATGTTGTTTCAAATTGCCACAGGATATGCCACATCACTAAGAGATAATAAAGAATTTATCTGTGATACTAATCAAATTAGTTCAAATCACGGTGAATATACTGATTATTTAAATAACATATTTAGAAAAATTAAATTTTTTACTGATATTAAATATGATATTATGTATGGTGAAATGTTTTTTCCATATTCAGAAATACCAAAATTAATCGGTAATTCTTTAATATATGGGTACTTCCAAAGTGAAAAATATTTTAAAAATTATCGGGATGACATTTTAAAATTATTTGAAATTGATGATAATACCAATTTTTTTTTAAAAGAAAAATACAGTGATTTATTAAAATCAAAAACTTGTTCTCTTCATGTTAGAAGAGGTGATTATGGACATCAAGAAGACTATCACCCTATTTTAAGTCTTGAATATTATAAAAACGCAATTTCACATTTTGATGAGGATACCCAATTTTTAATTTTTTCAAATGAAATAGATTGGTGTAAAAATAATTTTGATTTTATAAAAAACAAAACTTATATCTGTGATAATAATAATTACCAAGATTTATATTTAATGTCAATGTGTAATCATAATATTATCGCAAATAGTTCATTTAGTTGGTGGGGAGCTTGGTTAAATAAAAATGAAAATAAAACGGTTATATCACCAAAATTATGGTTTGGACCTACTTTAGGTGGTTATAATACTAATGATTTATATTGTGAAAATTGGATAAAAATTAAATGATTAGATATTAGTTTGCGCATTTTCAATAACACTAATATTTAATATTAAGAAATATATTTTATATGGGTAGAGGTAGAAAACCGAGTGCAACCCCAACATCTGAGGTTGAAAAATTACCAACAAAAGTATTAGTAGTTGACAAGAAAGAATTTGACAGTGCTAAACTTTTAGACCACATCAGTGTGAGAGTTCAATGTAAAAATGAAACTCAAAAAAGATTAATCAAAACTATCAAGGAAAAAGAAATCACCATTGTCTCAGGATTACCTGGAACAGGTAAAACTTTCTTAGCATGTGCTGAATCTCTTAAAATGGTTAAAAATCACGAATTTAAACAAATCATTTTAGTTAAATCAGTTACACAATTAAAGGGTGAAGAAACAGGTTTTTTACCCGGAGATATTAAAGAAAAGTTAGAACCTTTTATGATTTCTTTTATTGATAACTTTGAGAAAATTGTTGGTGAAGAAATGACTAATAAACTAAGAGAGGCCGGCATTATTAAAATACAACCGTTAGCGTTCATTAGAGGTCGTTCAATAGACAACTCAATCATTATTGCTGACGAATGTCAAAATATCACATTGGAAAATATGAAGACATTACTGACAAGAATTGGCGATAATTCTAAAATGGTTATATTAGGTGATACCAAACAAAAGGATATTAGAAATAAAAAAGAATCATCATTGGAGATTGTATATAAAATGTTTGAAGGTGAACCTGAATTTGGTTGCGTGTCATTAAATAACCCTGACGAAATTGTTAGAAATAAAATTATAAAAATCATTGAACAAAAGTTTGATGAGTACGAAGATAATAAAGGTAAATTATAATATTATTTACAAATTTAATATTCTAAATATATTGGTATTATGGAAAAACCAAAATTTAGAATCGGATTTGATATAAACGGGGTTTTAAGAAACACAGTTGGTAAGATTGAACAAACCTACGAAAAATATTATTTATTGAAAACTGACGGTATTGATGAAGATGAATCATTTCAATATGAAATGAATTTACCTGTAACTTCTTTAGACTTAAATGAACATTTTAAATTTCAAAATGATGAGGAATTATATTCCTTTTTATATGATGAATTTGCTATGGAAATATTTGGTCATGCACAATCCGCTGAATACTCAACATTCAACGATTTACAACAGTTGTATTTAAACTATCGTGATGAAAATGATTTAATCATTGTTTCGGACGAGATTAGTAAATCAAAACCAGCAACTTTATTCTTTCTATCAAAATTTATTTGTCAATTAGAAAAGATAAAATTCTTCAGCAATTTAACTATTAATTCAATGTGGAATGAGATTGATATTTTACTTACATCAAATCCTACATTATTATTAAATAAACCGTCAGATAAAATTGTGGTAAAATATGAAACTGAATATAATAAAGATATTCAAAGTGAACATACAATTACAACATTAAAAGAATTTGATGATAAATTAAAACAACTATTAAAATGTTAAAAGTATTAAATGAACATTATTATTTAGATGTTGACCGATTGGAAGAATGTGTCAATATTGAAAAACAAACAGTTTCTGGTGAAACACAAGTGAACTTAGTTAAATATGAAGTATATAAAACTATGATTGAAATTTTAGTAACTGAGAGTGAAGAAGTTGATGAAACTTTAGGGGCTAAAAGTTCTGAATTATCAATCCCATTTAAAATTGCTTTTAACACGTTAATAAATAAAAAAATAATAAATAAGTACTAACATGAATGAAGAACAAATTTCAAAAATTGAAAAGTCTGTAGAAAATTTAAAAAACAAAACGTCTAAGATTTATTTTATTGTTCAAGACACTAAAGGTAATGCAAAAGCATCTATTCGTTTTGTTTATGAATTGGCATTGTCTTTAAAAAATAAAGGATTCAATCCTATTATTTTACACGAAAAACCTGATTATACAGGAGTATCTTCTTGGTTAGGTGAAGAATACGATGTATTACCTCATCAATCAATTGAAGGTGAGAACTTACAAGTTTCACCCGATGACTTTATTGTTGTCCCTGAATTGTTTGGTTTCATTATGGACCAAATTAAAAAATTACCTTGTGGTAAAATTGTGTTATGTCAAGCATATGACAATATGTTAGAAACACTTAACGCAGGTGAAAATTGGGCACAGTTTGGTTTCTTAAAATGTATTACAACATCTGAATTACAAAAAGAACATATTAAACAAGTTATGAAACACGTTACTTTTGATATTTTAGAACCTGTAATCTCAGATGAATTTAAACCAAATAAATTACCATCTAAACCTATCGTTGCGATTCATTCTAGAGACCAAAGAGATACGATTAACTTAATCAAAACATTTTATTTAAAATACCCTCAATATAGATGGTTAACGTTACGAGATATGAGAGGGTTATCACAATCAGAATTTGCAAACAAACTTAGTGAAAGTTTTGTTTCTGTTTGGATTGATGAAACAAGTTCATATGGTACATTCCCATTAGAGTCTATGAAGTCTAACATACCTGTTATTGGATTAGTTCCTAATGTATTACCTTATTGGATGAATGAAGACAATGGTGTTTGGGTAAACAATAAAACACATCTTGTTGATGTATTAGCAGACCATTTACAAAATTGGTTAGAAGATAACGTTAGTGATGAATTTTTAGAAAAAATTAAAATTACCGTTGACACTTTACCAAATAAAGAAACATTTGAAACAAATGCGGTTTCATTATTTGAAGAATATTTTACTGTTAGATTAACAGCATTTGAAGAACAAATCTCTAAACTACAAACAATTGAAGAATAATATGGAAAAATTTGACGTATCAGTTATCTTACCAATTAAATCATCTAAAACATTAAATTTTGGTGATTATTTTAATAAGGCTATCCAATCAATTAAAAATCAAAAATTGGGTATTAATGAATTAATTATAGTTCATACAAACGAAACAAGTTTGATTGAATTTCTAAATGAATATGATTTTGGTGATATTAGTGTTGTGAAACACGAATGGACTAAAGGCCCTAATTATGCTAATCAAATTAATTTTGGAGTTCGTTCAGCAAAATCAAAATGGATTTCCCTTTTTGAATTTGATGATGAGTATTCAAGTATTTGGTTTAAAAATGTTGAGAAATATGTTGAGTCATATCCTGACTACGACGCTTTTTTACCAATAGTTGTTGACACTACAGATAAAGAATTATTTGCGGGGTTTACCAATGAAGCGACATTTGCAGCTAACTTTAGTAGTGAGATGGGTGTGTTAACAAATGAAACATTACAAACATACCAAAATTTCCAACCATCAGGTATTGTAATTAAAAAAGATAAATTTATTGATTTTGGTTTAATTAAACCATCAATTAAATTAACATTCGGATATGAATTTTTCCTAAGAATGACTCATAACTCAGTAAAAATTATGTCAATACCTAAAATTGGTTACAAACATACTAACTTACGTGAAGGGTCAATATTTTGGAATTACAAAAATGGAGATGATTTTTTAACTGACGATGAGGTTAAATTTTGGGTGGACTCGGCTAAAAAAGAATATTTCTTTATTAATGATAGAGCCATAAAATATGAACCACAAGAAATTTAATGAGTACTAATGAAATTGTTAATGACACAAGTACGGAGTTAAAAAAGAAAGGTAGAAAACCAACACAGGAAAATTATTTTGATGTGAAAGAGGAATTAGCGGTTGTAGAGTATTTAACCGCTACTTCTTTTGAAGATAAAAATAAAATTTACAACGAATTTTTACGTAAACCTTTAGATAAGATGATATCTTCAATTATTAGAAGATATAAATTATACAGAAAAGATATGGATTTTTATGAAATCCATATAGATACACACTCCTTTTTGATGACTAAAATTGATAAATTTAAACCATCAAAAGAAAAAAAAGCATATTCTTATTTTGGAACAATATGTAAAAATTATTTAATGGGTCAAATCATTAAAGACCAAAAAGAAACTAACCGAAAAATTTCATATGAAGATATTTCTTATGATTTAGAAAATAATGATAATTTTTCATACAATATTGAAAATGATAATTTAGATGCAATAACAATTATAAAACATTTTTTAGTTGAGTTAGATGATTTTTTAAAAAATACCAATTTATCTGAAAATGAAATTAAATTAGGACATGCGTTATATGAGTTATTTGATAACCATAATGAAGTTTTTATTGGTAATGATAATAACAAATTTAATAAAAATGTTGTCTTATTATCATTAAGAGAGATGACAAATTTATCAACTAAAGAAATTAGAAGTTCTATGAAAAAATTTAAAAACATCTATTTCCTATTAATTCAAAAACTGGTTAAATAAATATTTATGTTATTATGGGAAGACCTGCGAAAAAAGAAATTAATTTAACTAAAGAATCTATCTTATCGTTAATGCAAGAAATCTACAATGAACTTGTAGAACAAAGAAATACCGCTATCAGAATTCAAAATAAAATGTTGTCATTAATGAAAGAAGTTGAGGATATGACTTTGATTGGTCCTGTTATAGAAAAACAACAAAAAATAATAAACGAGTGTGTCGAAAAAAAATTATCATTATCTAAATTACAATCAAGTATTTGGGAAAAAACTAATAGTGTTTCTAACAGTGATAATTTCACAATTTCCGATATTGATATGGATGATGATATTATCAAAAATCTTTTAGATAAAGATACCGACACATCAAAAGGTTCTTACAAATTAAAATAATATGTCAGTTGTTGGTGAAAAATATAATGAGGCTCAGGCTAAGGTTAAAGCAACCCAAACGTTTGCTGATACCTCACAAAAATACAATAAATTAGCAAAACGTGCTGGTGATTCGTTTGAAAATTCACAAAAAAGTTTACAAAGTTCTCAAGAAAATGCTAAACAAAAATTAGATGACTTAAAGAAAAATGTTAAGAAGTATCAAAAACAAGCTAAGAATCAGATTGATGAATTATTAGACCTTAGTAAAGTTACCGGTGGACAAGGCTCTAACTCTATGAAATATATTAAAAATATGATGATTAGAGTTCTTCGTAAAATAGAACCTAAAATGTCCGAAATTTTACTTTCAGAATCGTTAACAATTGTTGGTTGTGACCAACAACAATCTTTTGACGAACAAGTTTTATATATTAAAGTTAAATCTATTGATTTGGGTAATTTGTTAAAAAAAGACCCCACGACAAAACAAGGTAAGGCTTTATATGAGAAAGGTCCGGTTCAAATTCAAAGTTATCCATTTTCAATGAACCGTGAGCTATATCAACGAATTCAAAGTAGTAACTCATATAAAACAGATAATGCAACAGTTTATAAAGGTAGGTCAGGTCAACCATTATTTGACATTCAATATACAGAAACAAATGAATTTGGTGAGACAGGTTCTTTTTATAAAATAACGTTACCTAAGAGAGTTACTTTAGGTCGTTTAAATAATGTTAGTGAATTCATTGTTGATTACTATAAAACAGTTAAAGTGGTTGATTTTAACACCACATTGTCTTGGATACTTGAATCGTTATTAGGTATGATATCTATTAGCGGTGACTTAGGTATTGGTCAAGTTAATGAACATAGTAAAATGATGGCTATCATACAAAGAATCTTAGGGATTTGTTTTGATAACCGAAAAACAATTGATGTTAGTGGTATTTCAAAATTATCAGATGGTGATAATATTGATGAATCGTTTTTTGAATTAACTAATGTTGAATTAAGACAGATTAATGAGAGAAATAATAATGTAAAAAAAGGTGTTGTTAAATTTACAACTTGTGGTGACGTTGAGTTACCTGTTAATGCTGACGAATTACTTGATTTTATTGATGAAATTAATTTAATAAAAGATGAAAATGGACAAATAAAAGCGGCTGACAATTTAACGAATAAATTAGCTAATAATCCAGATTGGAATGGTATTGGTCTTGAAGGTAACCTTCAGGCGGATATTGATTTAAATTTTGTTCTAAATATTGTAAAAGGATTAGCATTTTCATTATTATCACCTAAAGTTCTATTACCGTTGGCGATTATGTTAAAAGCCCTTGGTAAATTAGGCATGGATTTGGTTACATCATTTGGCGACTTTATGAAAAAATTTAGAAAATTTTTCATTAACGTTGTTTCAAAAATAGCGGGAATATTTGTTAAAGAATTATTTAATTTAATTAAAAAAGATATTAGAAATTTAATACAATCGGTGATTAAAGACTTGGCTAAAGAACAGTCAAATAAATATGTTGTTATTATATTAAAACTAGTTCAATTACTAATTACTATAGCTAACTTTATTAAGGATTGGAGGGAATGTAAAAGCGTTGTTGATGAAATTCTGTGGATGCTCAAAATAGCCACCACGGGGTGGGGTAAATTACCTCTCCCCCTAGTCTTCGCTTGTGAATTACTTGATGGATTTTCTGAAACGAGAGCGTTTATTGGAACAATTATTGAACTCCAAAAGATTGGTATTCCAACAGGTGACATGCCTGATGGTAGTCCTAATTTATCCTTAATGGCTATGTTTTCACAAATTATAGGTATTTCAAGTGAAATGACTGAGAATTCAAAAGTTCAGGTGGCCATACCTCCATTAACGATGACACCTGCTGGTTTAACAATACCTGCAAGTGGTTTTGGTAAACCTTTATAATATGACAAAAGAAGAAATAACTAAAAAAACTATTGAGGTAATTAATGACCCATCGTCAAGTAGTAATACTGAATTAACATTAGCGTTAGATATTATTAATACTGACTATGAAACAACTAAAGAAAATATAATTAAATTAACTTATTATTTAGATAGTTTAGAAGAAAACTACAATAAAATATTAAAAGAATATAACAAACGAAATGGCGGAAAATAATAATTTTAACTCATCAGCTAATCAAATAATTTTTCCAGGTGTTGTTTATGATAGTGTTGATGAATTGATGTTAGGTAGACTTAGAGTTTTACCTGAAGGTAAAAAATATAGTGAGATTATTCCGACAAACTTTAATGAATCAAAAGATGCTTGGACAAGTAAAGACCCAATATTATTTATACCTTTATTACCATTTCACATTAATGTAAATGCTCAAAAAGGTGAATTAGTTTATCTTTTATATCAAAATAAAGATTTTCCAGGTCAAAACCAATATTATTTACCGGGACCTATATCATCACCAATGGCGTCAATTTATGAATATAACGCAGCGGCTAAAAAAGATACCGCTATGGGTGATAGAATTAAAAGTTCATTAAAATTATTAACTAAAAATAAAGAATATTTTAATAAAGAAAGTTATGGTGTTTTTCCTGAAGCTAAAGATAACGCTTTTTTAGGTAGAGGAACAACCGACATTATTTTAAAAGAAGATGAAGTTTTAATCCGTGCCGGTAAAGTTAAAACTTTAAATAAAGAAATTCTACCTGTAGGTAACGTAAATAGGGCTTTCATTCAATTAAGTAGATTCACAAGTAAAAAAATTGAGTTACCACCTGAAACACAAATCAGGATGACTGAGGATGTGAAAGTTGTGAAAAAAATGATAGTATGGAATATAACTACCCTTGAAAATGAACAAGATAAATTCAGAGGGGATATTACTCTTCGTAGTGTAAAACCTTCGGAAAATGTTAATACAACTAATTTTAATAATAGTACTATATTAAATTTAAGTGAAGGTACTGATTATGGTTTACCTTTAGAATCTGAAAGTTTTTCGGGTTTAGATTTTGATAGTTGTATAGAAATAATGAATAATTTCATTAATGGTGTATTAACAGGTTTTAAAGATTACAAAGGTAAAGTTAATAACATTAATAATGCGTCGGTAGATACCACATTCCCATTAGTTGTTACACCATCACAGCTAACATTAAAAACCGCTAAAGATTTATTAACCTCAACATCAAACCCAACAAACCAAGACTCAGTTGAGTTTCAAAATTACTTGAGATTTATGAGTAAAATAACTACAGGTCCTTCAAGTGCAAAATCAGGGTTTTTTAAAGTGTGGGGGTTGAAAAATGGAATACCTGTGTTTAACCCACCGCCTGGTCTCAAAAAACAAGAAGTAAAACAATATAAATATGAAGTTAATGAAGACGTTACATACGCAACTATGGGGGGTCAAAAAATATATTTACTTTCACATGATTCTGATGGACCTAAAGGTAAAATATCGTTATCCGAAACTTTATATGGTATACCTCAAGACAAGTTTATTGGTGGCTCAACTAACTCAAGTATATTAGATAAAACATACCCAACAGTAAGAGGGGATAAATTAATGGAATTAATAACTAAAATAGTTAGTTTCTTAGCAGGACATGTTCACCCAATAGCGTCAGTACCACCAACACCGGTATCTACAGGTAGTGGACAATCAATACAAGAAATATTTCAATTGGTTGCTGATGCGGAAAATACTATTCTAAATGAAAATATTAGAATAAATTGATATTTATATGTAAAAGATAGATGTCAATTAACAATTCATACTTTAGTAAAAATAATACCTTAATATCAAATAGTTACACAAATACAGGACGAAACCCTGTTATGGAACTATTCTATGGGTCAATTATTAATTTTCAATATCCGTCAGCGTCAAGTCGTTTTATATTTAATCTTGATTTAGATTTATTAATAGAAAAACATAATGACGGAACAATTTCTAACTGTAATGGTGAGGCGACTCACACATTAAGAATGACTAATACAAGTTCATTTAGTGACTATTTAAACACCTCAACATCACAAGGTAGACAACGAGCAACATCATTTGATTTAGTTCTTTTTAGACTTCCATATATTAATAATAGTCCAACCACACCCCAACTATGGGATGAAGGTGTTGGTTACGACTATGCTGATTTAATGTATGAGACACCAAACGATAAAAACTTTTCTGATAGACCTTCAAATTGGTTTCAAACAACAACGATAGATACTTGGACTGAACCTGGTATTTATAACAATAAAAACAACGGAGTTGTTAATTATTCTGATTTAGTTATTGTTGATACTCAACATTTTCAATTTGGTAATGAAAATATAAGTTTTGATATGACTAATGAAATAAACTCAATTCTTGATGGTACTTTGGTTAACGTATCGGGGTGGGGAATTGCTTTCAAACCTCAAGTTGAAAACTTAACAGGTTTAACTAGTAATTACGAAGTTCAATTTTTTACAAGACACACTCAAACATTTTACGAACCTTTTTTAGAATCATCATATAATGACTTAATTGAAGATGATAGAAATTTGTTCACGTTGGGTAAGACAAATAAATTGTATTTGTATGTATATGATAATGGACATCCAATCAACTTGGACTCTAATCCAACTGTCACTATTAATGACTCAACAGGTGGTCCTATTTCTGGATTAATTAATTTATCAACTTGTCAAACAACTAAAGGTGTGTATGAAGTTACTATCCCACCTTTATTGGGGTATAAAACTCCGTGCACATTTTTTGATAAATGGACAAACCTATCATTAAACGGGTTTAATTTACCAAATGAAACTAATGAGTTTACAATATACCCAATAAAAAATTCAATACAAATTGGTTCAACCTCATCGGCCGAACCAAAATTATACGGGTTTGATTTTTATGGTTTAAAACAAGATGAAAAAATATTCAATACCGACATTAGAAAAGTTGGTGTGATTATTAAACAAGCATTTACAACTAAACAATTATTAAACCACGTTGACGCATATTATCGTATTTACGTTAGAGAAGGTCAAACGGAAGTTGAAGTTCAAGATTGGACTAAAATTAATAGAACCCCTAATGAGTATTATTTTATTTTTGACACCAGAGATAAAATACCTAATGAATATTATATTGATATGAAGGTCATTAGTAGTGGTGAAATCAACACTTACAAAAAACAAATAAAATTTCAAATTGTAAATGTAAAATATTTAGAATAAACAGATATTTATTAATAAAACACGACGATGGCTAATACAAGTGCAAATACTGAAACTATAATTTGTTATTACGATTGTAATGACGTAGTTAAACAATATAACACACCTCACCCTGTTTATGGGGGTATGACAGGTGGAACTGTAACTCAATTAAATATGGTAGAGTTAGGAGGTCAAAACGGATTGTACTCATAATTTTTTTAATTGTATAATTATTATTAAGGAGGTTATTAACACCTCCTTTTTTTTTGTTAACTATTTTAGTTATTCACATTATTGATAGAACACAAAAAAACTCTTATTTTTGAAGTATAAATAATACCACTATGAAATACTTTAAAAGACTCTTTAAACGATTGTATGCTAAATATCTAAGACATGTTAGATATCCAAGTAAAGATACCCTTCAAAATTCTCAAAATGAGAGGATTTGCAAGTCTATTTGTTATAAGATGATAAACAACCCTCATTCTAAGTTCTTAATCGCTCCACTGTCAGGAAAACGATATATTAAGAATGAAGTGTTACAAGTGTTTATTATTTTAGATGATAAAAAAATTACAATAACAAATCACATTTATCATTATGATGTAATTGTAACTCAAAGAGATTTTGATAGATTAACTCAAATGTATGATAATAAAACAGAAGAAATTAGAAATGAATTTGAAAATGAAATGATGTCTCAAATAATGGTGTCATTATCAACTATCTTAACTAAAATCTCAGATAAGATATAATAAAAAAACCCCACTGTTTAGATGGGGTTTTTTATTTCTTTAATAATTTCTTTAATAAGGTTTAATAATTGATTTTCATTTCATTTAATTTAATTATTTTTTTATTTGAGATTTTCTTTCATCCATTTTACCGTCATAACTATCATATTGTAATAGTGGGCTATCATAATCTGAAATACTATCTGTAAATGGTTGTAACGATTGTTTAGTGAACGGTCTTAAACCCGGTTGTAACGGTGCAATATATGAACCTCTACCTCCTGAACTATTTGAAGTTGCTTCACTTATATGTTTTTTTTTACTATTCATTATATATAAATATTTAATTATGCAAGAAGAAGAAGTTTACGGTAAATTATTTAACGTTATACCATTGATGGATGAAAATCATGTTGATATTCTATTAGATACTATGGATAAAGAAACTGCGGTGTATTATTTAACACACGCAGTTAATTTAGCATTTCATAACGGAGTATATTCTTTAGGTGAATCTGAAATATTATCAAAATCTATTAGATTATTAAACAAATCAGGCTCACCTGTTGAACCTTAATTTTATAACTCACCACCACCCAATTCAGGACCACCTGCATCTGGTTTACCTGTAGATACCACTGATGGTTGTTGAGTTGGTTGTTGACCTTGTGGTTGTTGACCTTGTGGTTGTTGACCTTGTGGTTGTTGACCTTGTGGTTGTTGTCCTTGTGGTTGTTGTCCACCACTTAGTTTTTTATAATTCATAGCAATTAAAACTGCTTTAGCGGTGTTAGCACCAAACACACCATCTTCTTTAATAGGAAATAAAATACCACCTTTACAATCTTTTATTGTTTTTGATTCAGGTTTAGGTACAAATACTTTATTTAATATTGCTTGAACTTGTTGAACTTGTGGTGATTTAGTTTTTGATGGTTTTGTTTGACAAACAGTTGAATTATCAGCACTTGTTGCCCAAGATGTGGTTGCCGCAGATGTACTTGCGGATGTTGTAGTTACAGGTGTTGTACTTGCAGATGTTGTAGTTACAGGTGTTGTTGCAGCCGAAACCACGGGTTGTGTTTGAACTGTCTGTGTTGTTTGTTGTAATACTTGTTGAGGTTGTTTAAATCCTTGTATAGCACCTTTAACTCGATTAATAATTCCGGGTTTTTGTTGTTCATGTAACTTTAAGATTCTTTCTCTTTCACTTTCATTTAATGTGAATCTATTTTTCATAATTATATATTTTTTAAGATAATCCTTGTAATTGGGTTAATAGTTGATTAAAATCAGGTTGACCACCTGTATTTGGTTGACCGTCAACTGTTGGTGGTGTTAGAACCGCTTGAAGTTCCGCAGGTAATTCTTTAGTTATTTGAGACAAATCAATATCTGTTGGTATAACAATCGCATCGGTATTACCCTTTAATGAACCTCCAAGTTTTTGTTGTTTAAAACCTGTATCAATTGAACTTCCTTTACAGAATTCTTGATTTAATTTTTTACCTAATGATTGTGTTTTATCATCCTCTTTGACACCCACATTACTTCCTGTCACAAAATAACTTTGATTTTTACAACTATAAAATCCCCAAACACCATTCACTTTTGCGCTAGCACCGTCTTTAGCTTGAATAAAATTAGTACCAACAGGTAATGTTACTTTTCCACCACCAAATGTATGTGATTTAGCGGTACTATATGTTTTTTTATCTGTTTGTTTATTGCTCTGAGAATTAGATTCTCCTTTTTTGGTGTTACATACTTTACTTAAACTTCCTGTTAATGTTTTATTACCTTGGGCTTTACTATAGGATGTATCTTCATACCAAGAATAGGTTTGACCCGGTATAGAAAATTTAAACGTTTTACAATTATAATATACAGTACCTGTTTTATAATCTTCTTTAGAAGCGTTACTTGTCATATTTTGAGGTAATGAGTAAGTAGTTTTAGATTCTAAATACCCATCTTTATTTGATTTAGTAAAAACCGCACCTTTTTGTAATATTAAATCACGTTCATTACCTCCAGTGTTATTTTCCAATTCAACTGATGATAATAAAGTATAACTATCCATTGTTTTACTAAGTTGTTCAGAAATAACATTTAAATATTGATGTTTTGTTGAATTCTCATGTAATGATAAAATTCTTTGTCTTTCATCATTATTAATTATGAATTTGTTTTCCATTTTTTTTTATTTATAAATATCTGTTAAATAAAAAAAGGGACTGTGAAGTCCCTTTTAATATTATGAAATTATTGATTATCTCAATTCTCTCAAATCAAATGTACGAACACCATCAACTGTGATTCTCGCGTAGAAACGGTTATTAACCATTTTCTTAGCGTATCTCGTCATTATACCTTTGATTGGTGTAAAGTTGAATGGGTTATACATTGTTGGAGTTAATTGTAGAGGTACATACGGTGCGTAGATGTAACCTGTGTCTAACAATGATGTTCCTTTATGACCCAACAATACTGTGTTTGGTGGG
>Ga0181346_1000718_pt1 | contig 14630 bp, 21 predicted proteins | sample Su13VDMM15DN_FD_130100 | JGI IMG/M metagenome (GOLD analysis project Ga0181346, IMG submission 130100) | Freshwater viral communities from Lake Michigan, USA - Su13.VD.MM15.D.N | ecosystem: Environmental > Aquatic > Freshwater > Lake | place: USA: Michigan | collected 2013-07-15 | reverse complement strand
ATTAAAATTCTTGTGATAAAATAAACTGCTATAATAACCCCAGCGTATATTTGTGGATTTTTGTTCTGTAAAAAGTATTTCATATTTCTAATAATTAAAATGAAACTCTAAAGTTTGTATTCACGTAATAAAATTCTCCCATCTTAACATCTACTCCAGTCAACTTTCTAATGGTATTACCTACACCCCAAAATGCTTTATAAACTGAACCAGCATAACAAGGATTTCCACCCTCTTGTAAAATCCACATATAATCTCCACCACTTTGATGATGTTTATTTACAGTAGTTATTTTAGCACCAGCTAATAAATATTTAATAACTCTCTGTTGTGGCTCTGTAAATTTGTTGAATTTATCAACGAACAATTTTTCAATCTCAATCTGTGTCATAATTTTAGTTTTAGTGTTTCGTCATTCTGTGACTCGTCAGTATGGCTATATCATCCATATACACAATTCTCTTCCTAGACCGATATTCACATACCGAAATCCGACAAATAACGCTTTTAATCGCTCTGTCTCGCACATACTACCTATTTGGGCTCGTGGAGAATTTGGTCTCTCGACTGACTGTTTCTCGCAGTTCGATTTTTAGAGTCTGCTCTTGACTGACAATTCTCGGAATGTCAACACCTCCAGATTTGAAATACATCAATCAAATCCGAGAGCAAACAAACGAACAATTTTTTAATAAAAAAAACATTTTGCAAAAAAAAAACGAAAAAAAAACGCCATATGTCTAAAACATAGGCGAAGTTTTCTTGTTCACTAAAACAAAATTATGAGCGAATATTAACATATCGAGCATAAGTCTCGCAAATATAGATATTTTTATTTAATATCAAGTAATTTAATTTTATTTTTATAATATTCTGTTAAATCTATTAACTCGAAATCTTTAATCTTAAATTCACTTTTTGCTTTTCTTAATAAATTAATTGCAACTCCATTTCCGTATATCTGGTCTAAATGTATTCCGAACTTATACTGCTCTCCATATCTCATTACATTACAACCTACGCACTGTACTTGACAATTATTTTCATCCCAGCGTGTTGCATAATGTTTTCTACTTTGAAAGTGTCCACATTGTAATTTATTCCAATCGTCTATTTTATCACACGTAAAACAACTTGCTTTACCATCAACGGCAAATCTCCTTCTAACATATATGCTAAACTCTGTATCGAGTTTTTTTACCAATGAAGATCTACTTGGCTTTTTTACTTTCTTTGTTTTTGGTTGTGGATTAAACATATATAAAATTAGTTTTAAAAGATTTATTATATTAATATTATTATATATATATATTATTATATATTATATTATTATTTATACCAATTAGTTCATAAATAAAATTTCAACTAAAAAACGAAATCTTACCTCTAATGAATGATAAATTGCATAAAGGTAAGATAACATCATTTTACTATAAAAGTCCTTTAAAAGTGGTTTAAAATAACTCACATTTCACGTTAGAACTGTTCTACTTGCTCAATTTATGTGCAAACATTTTAATAATCGTACTTGGTTTTATAAACTTGCAAATGAAACGAAGTATAAAACCAGCGTTGGTAGTGTGTGTTGAAATTGCGTATTCTTGTGCTGCTCCATCCAATAAGTTTTTAATTGGTTCTGGTATTCTATTTATATCAGCCATATCGATTATTTTATTTAAAGTTTTCATAGTAAGTTTTTCCTAATTGATTTTTTCTCGCTTTTAAAATTTGTTTTCTGTTTTTTACATTTGAGTATGAAACGTGAACCCAGCTTGGATTTTTGTCATCTCCTAATTCCCAAATCAATTGGTCAAACTCCAAATTCTTTTTGATGTATTGAAATATCTCAAAGTTACTCGGTTTTTGTTTGTCTCCCATATCAATGTCCATTGCTTGTCCTCCTACGTGCTGACTTGTTGTAGAACCCCCTATTGCTACATTCAAAGGTATTCCTCTATACATACTCGAAATATGTATTGGTTTCTTAAAATGTTCTCTCATCGGCTCAAATACTTTTTCAGCCAATAGTTTCATATTTGCTATTGAATCTAAAGTAGGATTGTTATTTATAATTCCTAATTTGTCAGCAGTATCAGAATGCGTACATTCTTCAAACGTAAGGTGTTTACTTATTTGCATCTTTTCTTGTTAAAAGTTTATAAATCATTATTCCCGTATATACGATTGACATTGCCAATAAAAATACTCTCATTGTATTTTCAATGCTTGTAAATGACAGACCGAAAATTGTTCCATTTACTGCAATTACTTTTACGTTTTCTTGTGTCATTTTATTTCTTCAATTTTAAGTATTCCATCATTTTTTGAATATTGGAATTTTTGATTTTATATGTTTTTTTTATGTTCAATTTTTCATTTTTACCTTGAAAATCATCATTTTTGATTTTGCTTTTTTTGCTCTCTCTATCTATCATAAAAATAGGATTTTGTAAGTTCTCTCAATTTATATAAACTAATATAGAAACTGTATAAAGTTCCTTAAAATGCCTAAAAATGGCTTTAAAATACTTATAGCACCCAGCTAACTGGACTTGGATTTCGGTCTGGAAACATATCATCATTTCTGTTTGTCCAGTACTCTGGGAATAAACTTGAAGCAAAAATACCCATATAATCTACAAATCTTTTTGAATAAAAATCTGCAAATGTACGATGTTTTTGAACCAAAATATCAAGTTCATCTTTAGTTGTACTTTCTGAATTTTCAGTCTTATGTTTGAACACCCCTCCGTTTCTAATCTGATAATTTGCGAATGGAAGGTAGTCTACCATTGCATAATGAATTAACATCGGTTGAATGTAATCTGTTACTAAATCTAAATAATCCCCAGTCAAAGTTGAAGTTGTTATTTTGGTAGTAATTGAATTATAAAGTTGTGTACCCAAATAATTTTGTACGTGCATCTGCTGGGCAATCTTGATAAAATTGATAAACAGATCAGTGTCCACATTTCCGTTCAATATGGTATTTGACTTTAAGTCTTTCGGTGTTATGAATAATGTTGTTGCCATATTTATATTCCTTCGTTATATCTCCAAAAATCATTATACTCACTTGCTATTTGTGCTACTTCTATCGGATTAGTTGGGAATTGAAATTCACCTCGCATATTTGGTAAAATCTCTTTAATAATTCTTCTTGCTTCATTAACTGAAATCTCTTGGTCGTTAATTTGCATATACACTTTACGCATCCACCAATGTTTGCAATTCACTCCACCCTTGTATAAAAATAGATTGTATGTACTTGCACCCTCTACTCCGAACCCAGCGTTGTTACTTAAATCTTTATCCAAATCTTCATAACGATAAAGTAAACCAGCAGACATCATTTTTTGACAAAATTCTCTTTCTGGACTTTGATTTCCAACGTACTCATATCTTATTTTGAAAAGTAAATTGTCTTGCTCACTATCTTCATTTGCAGTACTCGGAATAACACTTGCTAAACTTAATTTCTTAAGTTGTGAATTTAACTGCTTGTCGTTTTCGTTTGATGGTCGAATATCAATCAACATCCAATTATCTTTTTTAGGCTCTCCTTTTAAATTTGCCAATATCTGCTTTCCTAACTCTATATCTAAACTAGGAACATCCTTTTTAAGGGCATTTTGAGGTGGATTTAAAGGCTGATTAGTTGGAAGTGGAACATTGATAGGCTCTTCAAAATCTAAAGGCTGTAAAGTCTTAAAATACAAGTTTAATGCAATTCCATTAAACGCTAACATTCTATCAAATTCTTTTATAAGTAAATTTTGAAAAGGTCGAATAACTGTATTGTCCATCAAAATAGATGCAGTTTTAAGTTCGTCTGCATTATTTCCAAACCCAGAATTGTCTTTAATTCCTAAAAGCATAGGACTAATTACCCTATGTGATACCATAATTTTACGCATACTCTCGTCTGAAAGGAATTGATATTGATTATGTGCATCGGATAACTGTACTGGCTCAATAGTAGCACCATAAGTATTGCTATCGTTAAATGATAAAATGAAACGCCCAGCATTTGAAGTTCCACTAAATTTTGCTTGTATGTCTCTCTCAATTTGTCTCTGTTCATCTTCAGTAGGAGTTCCGTTATTAAAATTGATAAGCATACTTGGTGCCAATCCGTTCATAACATTATTCAAATGGTAGTTTGAAATCTCCTCTTCAAGTTCTGCATATTGTAATCCTCCTTGATAATCTACTGGAGAATAGTAGTAGAACCCAGTCTTGTAAGGTTTGATGTATAATATTTCTTCGCTTTCTGAACTCGTTCCAAATGCGGGAATAGGTGTCGGTAATTTTCGTGCATTTATTTCACTCCAATCTTCTGCATAGTAGTAAAATTCTACATCGCCATCATCGTTACATTTTCCACTTCTTAAAGTTTCAACTGGGAAATGGTTACATTCTACAATTCGTGTTCTGTCCATAGAATAAACCACTTGAACTGCACAATTACCCATCGCTTTAAAGTCGTAGCATAGTCTTTCAACTGTATCGTCATCGAGTAACAACATCGCTTGTGCATAATCTTCTGGCTTCAATAAAGCATCGGTACTATCAATTCCTTTTCCGAATATCATCTGACTTATACCATTTACAATAGCATTATTCGTAGGACTCCCATTTATCCTATCTTGCAAATATCCAAAGTAATCGTTGTCCTCGCCATATGCAATCCAATCTTGATTTTTAAGTTCAACTATTTTAGGACTTGTATAAGTCGATAGTTGTATAAATCCAAATGGAGACTTTTTTGGTGCTTCTTTTTTCTCTTTCATATTGTTATGTAACTGTTGTTGTCTATGGTCGGTGTAACGTATTGCCCATTATTAATTGAATAAGTGCTTTGTAATTGAGTTGTACAAAACAATCTGTCTTTGTAGAGCATATCTGATGTAGTTATAAGATAAACTTCCAAAGTATAGAAATTATCCTCTTTCCAAAAATTGTATATTTCTCGTATTTCTATTTGACAAATATCATTGACATACGAAATAACTTGTATTGAAGTATCAAAAGTTTGTTTTGTTGTTTCATTTGTAATCTTTACACGATTGTTGTTGACAATTGCTCCAAATGGCTTATTTGGAATAATATTAAAAACTTGTAATACATTTGTGTTTACTATTATCATATTAGTATAACGTAAGATTTTTGAATTTTGCATAAAAAAAATGGTAGCAAATTAATACTACCATTTTCCGACCGTAATCCAACAGTCCAATCATCCGTCCATAGATGTAATTACGCTGGAGTTATTTGAGTTGCCGATACTTTACCAGTTATTAAATTTGCAGTTACGAATTGTGCCATTAATGGCTCTTGACCCGTAATAGTAAGTGAATAACCATTAAGGTCGCCCAATGCAACTCCACTTGAAATTGTACCAGTAGTTGTAGTACCTCTTGTCATTCCTACTGCCATATAATTCCCATTATTATCTTGTACGAATACGTGAGGTCTATTTGCTATGATTAATTGCAATTGAACTTGTGTTTCGGGGTCAAGTTTTGTCAATACTAATGTCAATACTTGCTCGTAAAAAGTAGTACCATTGTCATCACTTGAATTAATAGTCTGCTCTAATCCCGATGCACTCTTTACATCAAATTGATACAAAGTATAATTCGTTAAAGAAAATGCAGTTACATATCCAGTCGAAGCTATTGTTGCAGTTCCTAAAGTTCCGTACTCTGCCAAGTAAATTGCTTTGATACCACCTACGGCATCTTTACAAGCCAATTTACGCCCTTTTGTTAATGTACAAGCCATATATATATTTTTTTAAAATTAATTGATAAAAGAGGCATTTCTGCCCCCTTAAATTACAATGAAGAGAATACTACCGAGTCAGCACCAAATCCTACTTGAAGACCTTGTGTCCAACGCATAATAAATCTTACATTTTTTGAACCATCAATGTCAGCCATATCAATGGTTTTCACAAGGTTATAGTCATCTAACAAACCAGTACCGAAGTATAGGTTTTCAACTGTTGTCAATACCATAGAGTTTCCACTATCAATTGAATTTAATCCGTTGGCTACAAACATTTGAATTCCATCATAGGTAAGTGAAGTTCCATTAGTGTACCAAGTTGAACCTTGATTTGCAAATCCATTAGAACCCAATCCATTTGCTCCAAAACCACCTAATGAAGATATGTATGCTTTTGCTACTTTTTGAGATACAAATAATCTCAAATCTTCTTTACCATAAAGTGCTTGAGGTAGTGCTGCTACAACTAATTTCAATTGTGGAACTACAGTTAAATCTGTTATAGAAGTTGTAGCTACTTTTTGTGCACCATCGTCAACTAACAATTTAGGAAATCCATTAGTTGAATTCCATAAAAATTCTTCGGTACTTTTTGCAACATCTTTTAATATTTTTCCGATAAAGAAATCAGAGAATGAAGATGGCATCACATCAAACGCAGAATATCCCATTTGTACTGCATCCCAATCAGATTGAAATGGAGTTTTACAAAGTTGTATGTTAACTTGTTTTTCTGCTACTGTCAATACTTTTTCAGATAGTGTTACTACTCCACTGTCATCAAAATCACAAGACGCATCTTGAATGATATTGCTTGTAGTTAATGTTTTAACCACTTCTTTAAATTTGACATTTGGTCTAATTGTAACTCCACCATTTGCAATAGTGTTTGCAGATAAAACTGCGGCTGCAATATAGTTACCAGCAAATTCCCCAGCGTATGAAGTTGATACGTTGTTTACTGTACTCAATTTTGTGTTTCTTAAATTTCTCATTTTATGTTATATTTTTATATTATTGATTATGCTTCTGATGCCCAAACTCCTTGACCACCTTGGATGTACCAATTTGTCAATGATACTGCTTTGATAGTAACCCAGTCTCCTTTTTTAGAAGTTGCTTTTGTATTAATCCAATCTTTGTTTACAGTTCCACTTGCTCTGTTCATAGATGCAGTTGAACCAGTTACGAAAGGGAATCCACCAATAAATGCGTCTAATGCATTTGGAGACAAAGTGATGATGTTATTAGCATCTGCACCAGTGTTTCTGATTGTATAGGTTAAACCTAAATTGTCAGCAGAAATTTTTGGTAATGTAATAACCAAAGCATCTGTTGCTACGTTTATTTCTTGAAAAGAGTCATTTTCTAATAATGTAGTTGATGTAGTTACTGTAAGAGTTTTTGCTCTCTCTCTTAATACTTGATTTGAAATTGAATTTGCCATTTTATTATTTATTTTTTAAGTTATTTTTTATGTTGCTTTTACGAAAATTGTTACTGATACCAAATACTGATTTACTGTCGCACTCAATAAATACGACATAGTTGTCGCATTGCTTGTTGGTGTAAAATTTGACTGTATGTCATTTATTACTGCATATCCTACAACAGTTGCAGTTGCTAAATAATCAGCATCCAAAATTGCTTTTACTGCCGTACTTGTATTTGTAACAATTTGTGTCATTGTTGCTGATGCAGTTGATTGAACAGTTGTTGAAACTGTAATTGGAATTACTGTATCATAACGATAATGGAAATCTGGTACTGTTGTTACAGTTGGTAATGTATAACCACTTGGCAATCTGTCAGCTGGTAATGCATTTACTGTTCCGTTGTTTACTACTGCCATTTGTTAGTTGTTTATGTTAGCCAACTTTGCAAAAATCATAGATTGAGGATCAAACGAATTTGATTTCAATTCTACTTTTTCAGCTGGTTTGTGTGTCAAAGGTCGTCTTGCTTTTTCAGTTGAAAGAGTCGCTTTCATTTCAGTTGTAGCACCTCCTAAAGCATCGATTTTAGCTTGTAGTTCGTCTAATTTTGGTTGCATAGCATCTACTACTGCTGTTAAAATTTCTTCAAGTGTAGCTGGAACGTCTGCCATTTCCTCTTTTTTCTTTTTATCGTACCCAGCTTCAACTTCTGCTTCTGCTTCTCCTTGTGGCATTTTCACTTCTGCAATAGCACCAATTTCTGTTACCTCGATAACTGTACCATCTGATAATGTATAAGTTCCTACCTCTAATGGATTTTTGTTCTCGCCATCGATTGAGAAAATAGGACTACCAGCAGTTAAACTGTCGAACTCGATAACTGTACCATTATCCAATGTCGCTTGTTCTAACTTTACGTTTCTGTTTAACAAAGCATTTACTCGTCTTAAAATTTCTGTGTTTTTCATTTTTATTTATTAATTAAAATTTACCCATTACTTCATTTTGAATATTTGATACTCTTTGAATATTATCATCAAAATTTGTTGACATTTCATCTACTATATCTGTACTAAAATCGCCATATTGCCCCAAGTCGTCAATTAAACCAAAAAATTTATCGTGCAAAATAGTATATTCGCTTTGTGCATAATTTGCATCAGTTCCTAAACTTTCAATTTCATTACTTATATTATCAAATGTTGAATTCATATTGTCTTCAAATTTAAGATAAATGTCTTTCATTTGCATTTGTAAATCTGAAAGTTCAGAATAAGTTTGAGTAAGGATATCCTCTACAATTCCTAAATTTTGCTTTTTACTTTTGAACTTCTGTAAGTTCACTTGTATTTGATTTTCTGTTGTCATAATTACAATTCTGTATTCGCTAACAAATTAGCATAATTTATAGCATCTTTAAAATCACTTCTAATTGACACATCAAGTCCTTCATAACTCAAACCAAGTGCATCTAACTCTTGTGCTAATTTTAAATATTCTGCTTCGTACTCATCATAAGTAGATTGTGCAGTTGTTACCATATCTTTTGCTTGCATAGCATATCCGAACATACCATCAACAATTTGTTCTGTTTCAGTATTTAGACTATAAAGTAAAGTTTCAATATTTGTAACTATTGTAAAAATATTGTCTTGTACTTCTTTTACTGCATCCTCGATAGCACCCAAATCTTTTCTTTTGGATTGTACCTCTTTAATCTTGTTTAGCGTAGCTAAAACTCTTGCTTCTGTGTTCATATGTATATAACGTATTTAGTTAATTAATTTGCATTTTCGTTAATAAATTTTTGCTAATATGTATTGTGAATTTACCGAGCCTACTGGTGTTGTTGCAAACTGAACTGTCCAATAAAAATAATAGTTTAGTCCATAATTAATTGATTGTGCAACTACTGGAGGTTGTTGTCCAGTATTTGAACCCTCGTCTGAAATTTGTGATGATGTATTGTTCAATCCAACTAATTGGTTATTTTTAAGCCAAAATGTTCTTTTAAAATTTTTGCAAAAAACCAAAGCAGTTGATGAAAATTCTGCAACTTTTATTCCATTTCCAATAACTGGCGATGTTCCATACCATACGTTTACTGACCAAGTTGAAAGTGTAGATTGTGATATAATGAAATTATTTAATTCTATAAATTTACCATCTGAAAGTGTATTTGCTGGAATAAATAATGAGCAAAATACCTTTTCTTCTAAACCAGTGTTTGTGCTTGATTGAACTGTATTTGTAGAAAATTTATCAAAAACCTTTAATGAGTTAAATGTTTGAACTGTCACTTTTTTTGTAATACCTCCACTAACTATTGGAACAACATCTGTCGATGAAATTGTAAACGCTTGTGGTAATGCTGAAATTTTACTGTTTGCCATTTTATATGTCTGTTATAATTCTATAATTGTCCTCTTGTAATAAATATCCACCATCCTCTCGTAATATATATGGTTCTATAATTGTTGCGCTTTGTATTATTCCTATTCCTTGTGCCATTATCGAGCCATCGCAACAATCTTTATGGTAAGTATTGTCATCGCATATACAACCTCGACTTCCACCCTTTGGACTTGTCCTACTTGGAGTACGAAATCCAGTGCTTTTACGACTTATATTCATCGATTAAATGTTTAATGGATAGTAACTCTAGACCAGCAATAATCTCCTCTTCTACGTCGTCTATTTTAGACAATGGAGTTTGTATTTTATCTGCAAAGTAACCTTCTATTGAAAATCCTTTTACGACTCCAGTTTTGATAAACTCATTCCAAATTTCTTCGTTGTCAACTTTGATACTTCCCATCCAAGTTCCTACTGGCACACTCAAATCGTATAGTTTTGATTTATCCATTTCTACATCTTCTACTATCCAACTCTCTACCATAGTCAAACCCGAAATCCGTTCCATATGTTCAAAAGTAGCGTTAGACTGATTTCCGTTTTTGAAAAACATTTCCATACACTTACGGATTGTGTCTTTGCTAAACCAAATCATATATTCTCCACTCTCATCATTTCGGTATATCTGCTTATCTGGAACCAGCAAAGCACCCATAATGATTTTCTTTTCGGCACTTACTTCTGCAAACTTTACTTCTCGCTGTTGCTCTTTTAAAGTTACCCAATTCTCTTCAATGGCTGGACTCTCTACAATCGAAATTGCATCAATTCCACTCAATTCCATTGTCTCGTCAATTACTAATTCTATTACTTTCATATCTATATAACGTATTAAATTTGTTTTTTGCTTTTATCCTATTGTCGCACTTGATATAATATTCCGTTCCAATCCTTGTTGAGTAGTTACATCATTTGCTACAACGTATGCTTTTACGGGTTGTTGGTTGCCTTGTGCTATTGTTTGTGCTATCGCATTTGTTTGACTTGCTCCAACTACATTTATGCTTGGAGGTGCAGTTGGAGGTGTAGTCATAGAACCAGCACTTGCAGAAGCACCCCCCCCAGCTGGTGTCTTTACTGCCAATATACTTTTTACTGCTTTGAAACCAGTTAGTGCTGCCATTGCTACTGCTGGAATTGCTTGTGGATAACCTAATTTAACCCCAGCAGTAATACCTTGATACGTGTTCATTAATGCACTTGCAACTGCCATAGACTTTCCTACTGCCGTATTTTTACCCACTACTTCTGATGCAATATCAAGACTATCTGAAACTGCTTTCATAAGTTCCATTTTGCCTTTTTGTTGCTCTTCGTCTATTTTAGTTTCAGCATCGGTTGCATCTTTATGTATCTTTACTTTTTGACTTTCAGTAAGTGTTTTATCAGACAATAAAATTCCTTCACGCTCTAATATTAATGCTTTTTTATTTTCAAATGAAACTGTATCATCTTCTAATTCTAAAGCAATCATATTTACCCTCTCTTCATCTGCTTTTACTTTGTTTGCAGTTTCTAATTCAGCATCTTGTAAAGCGAATGTTTCCTTAAGTTTTTTTCTTGCTATATCCTTTTCTGTTTCTGTTGCATTTAATGTCGTTAAATCTACTTCTAATTGCTTTGCAGATTTATCTTGACTTGACTTTAGTTTCTCTTCATCTGTCTTTGCTAATAATGTATTTCTATCCTCTTCAAGTTTAGTATTTAATGCTAGTAATTTTTCAGAATGTGATTTTATTAACGCTTCTTCTTTTAACTGAAAATCTTTTAGCAATAACTCTTTTGCTTTTGCTTTTTCCTTTTCAGACATTTTAACCAAATCCAATTCCTCTAATGCACGTTCCTTTTGTCTTGCAAGTTTGTCCTCTTCGGTTTTGTCTCCTAAATTTTCTATGTCATCTGCATATTTTTTCTCTAAATTTTTTAACGCTTGTTGTTGTTGTAATAGTAATTGCTTTGCCTTTTCTCCATCTTGTACTTTTTTCTGATACGCTTTGTCAGACGCTGCTTTTTGGTCTGCTTTGTCTTGTGTATAACTATCTGCTAATCCCGACCTATAATTTTTTTCATTACTATCTAATGCATTTTTAAATCTTTCGCCACTTGCATTATTATCATCAGTCATTTTTTTCTTTGCCTCTTCATTTACATCAGCATTTTGTTGTATAGACATTCCTAAACTCCAATTTGCACTAATGAGACCTTGTATTCTTATTTTTTCTGACTTATAAAAGGCTTCATTATCCTTGTCCATCACTTCCTTACTTGCGCCATTTGCTTTTGCATACTTCTGATTAACATCGTGATTAAATTTAATATTTTCAGTATTACTATCAAATGCTTTTGATTGTTTTGCTAATGCAAGTGTCATTGAATTTACTGCTTCCTCACTTTCTTTTTCAGAACTCATCAATTCAGAAAGCATAGCAATAAGTTCTCCTAATGCTATAACCAATACTCCAACCCCAGTACTTATGATCGCACTCTTCAATCCCTTTAATGAAAGATTTGTCAAGTCAATACCTTTTACTGCTCCCATAAAAGCATCAGACAGACCTCCAGTTGCTTGACTTAACTTCATAGATAACTGACTATTGTGCAAAATTTGTTTGCCATAGTCTACTGACTTTTCTTTTGAAGTTCCTACGCTTCTGTCTAACTTGCCAAAGGACTTTTCAAGATTATTTACACCATCGACTGCTTGACCAGTATCAACTTTTACTTTTACTTCTACTTCTTGAGCCATTTGATGTCTTTTAATGGTTTAACTGCTTCCTTGAAAGTCTCGGGTAATTTGTACTTCCCCTTTGCTATTGCTATCAATTCACTATTGTGTTTGAAATCTAATTTTAGGCAATCTAATATCTGTTTTATCATATTCTTTGGTCACTTAATAGTTCTAATTGTGTCTCTCCAGTTGTTAAATCCATTGTGAGAGTATTGATAATAAATTTGTCGCCACGAATGAATATGCTATCGTTCAATTTAAGCGACACTAATATGCTTGTCGGTAGTATAGCACTCACTTTGATTAATCGAGCCTTAAAATCGTATATATTCAAAAAATAATTTGAGTAATATTGTTGGAATAATCCATTTTCAATTACTTGATTTGTCAATGTTGATTGTTGCTCATTGAAATTTAACGAATATGTAACATTTGGAGTTACTGTCGTGTCCTTATAGTCTTGCCCAAATGCTTTGTAAACCCCAAATGAGTTTGTTGCATTACCAGATGTGTTTGTGCAAAAGTGCCAAGTTGGAGCAGATGTTAATGCAGATGATGTATAGTCGTATAAAATAATTGCTTTTGGAATATATGGTTTGTAATCAGTTTTTAAGCAATATCCAACTTGAAATGATCCATTCAAATTTTGAAAGTTTAAATCTTCAAATGGTAACTTAATATTATATTCATCTCCATCTGCTACTGGTGTACTTTGATAAAAAAGCGAACCATAATCAATACCAGCATTTGTCAAAAAGGCTTGATTAACAAATGACTGTGACTTCTCATATTCAAAGTTTACTTTTTTGTATGTCTTTACTCTATTGATTGTCTTTTTATCTGCTTTGATATATTTCGTGAAGTCTCTATCAGTACCCTCGTTGTAAAATGTTTCTAATTGTTTTATGATATATGAATTTCCATTGTCCTCTGAATAACAAGTTAGATTGAACATTTTTAATATACCAGTAAAAAAATCCTCGACTTTCATATCGGGCATATAATTGCTTAATTGCAAAGTTGTGGCTGGAGTTGTTTGAGTTGCACTATTTGATGTAAAGGTGTTATAAACGCTTGAATTTTCATCTTCATATTCTATTCCACCAATAATTTTTGAATTGAATGTCATTGGGTCAGTCGTTCCGATGTACACTTCAAAATAAGCATTTGTTCCAATTGGAGGCTTTCTCATATCTGACTCAATTTCAAAAGTAACCTCTACATTTGCAGTTGATGTTTGTGGAGGGGATTGAAAAATTTGAGTTCCATTTTTATAAAAATGAACTGTATATATTTTTGCACTTTGAGTAGGTGTTATTTTAAACTGAATATATTTTTCGAAAAAACTTCTGCTACCCGATTGACTAGCTGCAGTTATATTTGTAACTCTGTCTGTTGTTAAATCTACTGAATATCCTAATGTAATATTGTTTAATTGAGAGTAAGATACAAGATTGATTTTCGTTAGTGAACCAGTAAGCAATGAAAATGTTTCTGCATTTTTTAAATACAAGTGTGCGTTCAAAAATCTTTTATCAGAAAAAAAGGTGCTATTGAACATCATTCCTATATTAAATGTAATTCCAAAAGTAGTTGCAATCATTTGTATCATAGCACTCAATTTTACTGATGGGAATAATTCATTGTAATAAATTGGATGTACATTTTGTCCTAAATTCCAAGTTGTTCCAGTTCCGTAACTCCATACATTTTTTGATGTAATTAATGGAAATCCAATATCTGGTGTCGCTGGAGATGTAGGTGTTAATGATGTTATTTTATTCATCACAAGAGTAGATGTATAAGGAAAATCATAAGCAGTTGTAATTAAGTCTTTCAAATATTTACCGTTGAATTTATCCTTTAAACTTGCCAACGCTCCGATGAAATTTATAGAATAACTTTTTGGTTGTCCACTAACTACTTCGCAACTCTCTAATTGTATTTTTCCACTACGAAAAGAAATGCCATCAACGTCAATTCTGCCGTTTGCTCTTGCTAATGTACTGAAAGGATTTACTCTTGAATTTTCGTACCAATGTTTGAAAATCTTATTGTTTGTCTTTGATGCTGGTACTGAAAAGGTCTGACTATAATCCGTAAAAGTTTTAGAAATGTCATTTACATTTTGCACTGAACTAACCACAGATATTTTTTCATCGCCAAATAAATCAACTCTGTCATATACCAATGTCTCTGCATTCTGAATATAAATTCCAACTTGTATCATACTACATCATTTATAACATTGTAGGCAT
>Ga0181346_1000717_pt1 | contig 14633 bp, 22 predicted proteins | sample Su13VDMM15DN_FD_130100 | JGI IMG/M metagenome (GOLD analysis project Ga0181346, IMG submission 130100) | Freshwater viral communities from Lake Michigan, USA - Su13.VD.MM15.D.N | ecosystem: Environmental > Aquatic > Freshwater > Lake | place: USA: Michigan | collected 2013-07-15 | reverse complement strand
GAAAGAAAGACCCGACCCCTGTCCATGCTGTTTCTCTCCCCTACGCTCGTTTCAAGCCCGCCAATGGCAAAAGAAAACCAATCATGACCGAAACAAACAGAAGTAGCCAAATCGAACCTTATGAGATTAGCCAGAATTTAGAAGTGGCAATAGAAGCTGCAGAATGGCTAACAATGACAGACGCAGGCGCAATAGCTTTAACTAGACGACTTGCTTACGCATTAGACACAAGCTTCAATACAGGAGAACTTAAAGAAGTGCCTGCACTTGCGGCAAGGTTCACCCAAATACTGGCACAATTACATTTAACCGTGGAAACACGCACACAGGGCAATAAGGAAGAAGAAGCCAATGGACTTGGACACGTCACAGACTATTTACGGGTTCTCGAAGCCACGCCTACAAAGTCCAAAACTGGAACTACCCAGCGCGGGGCAAGTAGTAAGTAATCTTGCCCGCGAATTTGGGCAACCGCTTTTACCGTGGCAAGAGTATGTAGTAAACGACGCTTTACAAATGACGCCTGAAGGCAAATGGGCTAAATCTAACATTGGGGTTTTAGTAGCACGCCAGAATGGTAAGACAGCGTTAATGCGGCAGGTCTTTTTAGCTCATTTATACGTCTTCGGTAGTAAACAGATTATTGCTATGGCGCAGACGCGGCAGCTGGCGCTAGACACTTTTAAACAAACCGTGGACATGGCGGAAAGCCTAGACTGGACGCGAAAGCGGATAAAGAGAGTAAGCCGCACCAATGGGCAAGAAGAACTGGAAGTTTACTGCCACCATTACCCTAAGAGCTGCAGCGAGAAATGCCAGCGAATCAGGAAGTACAGCATTAGGGCGGCAACGTCCGAAGGCTCACGCGGTAGCACCGCGAACTTACTTTATGTAGATGAATTGCGAGAGATTAGCGAAGAAGCCTGGCAAGCAGCTGTACCACTAACCCGTACTACAGGCGGGCAGACTTGGATTACTTCAAACGCTGGCAGCGAAGCTAGTACAGTTTTAAACAGCCTAAGGACTAGGGCGCTTATGAATCAGTCGCCGCGTATGGGCTGGTATGAATGGAGCGCCGCCGAAGGGTCACAAGTGAACCCGCCAGACATTCGAGCTATACAGCAAGCTAACCCAGCGCTGGGACATTTAATTGACCTTGAAAGCATTTTAGATAGCGCCAAATTTGACACTAAGGAAGCATTTCAAACGGAAAGTTTATGCTTGTGGGTTTCGTCAATGAGCAGCCCCTGGAACATAGAAAAGTGGAATGAGAGCGAACGCGAAATAACTATGCAAGACGGTCTGCCTACATACATGGGGCTAGACCTAAGTTTCAACCGTGAAAAGGCTTATTTGGTTAGCGTACAAGAACAGCCAGACAAAAATTTAGCGGTGTTTGTGCATGAATGGCACAAAGACGGCGGAATAAATGACGTTGTTTTAGCTGGAGAAATAGCCGAAATTGCTAGACGCTTTAACCCGCGTGTTTTGGCTTATGACCCGAACACGGCAGGCTTTATTGCTCCACACTTAGCGAGGGCGCAAATTCAAAGCGTAGCTACCCCGTGGAGTGGTGCAAATTTCGCTATAGCTTGCGACCAGACACTAAACGCTATGAATAGCGGGCAACTAATACACGCTGGACAAGCGGTTATGCATGAACACTTAGTAGCCTGCGCCAGAAGACCAGCAGGCGACGGCGGCTGGAGAATTGCCAGACGCGCCGCGACTAATCCAATTAGCGCAGCTGTCGCTTTAGTTATGGCTGTTGGACATGCTACTACCCCACAAGCCGAAGCTGTGATAATGTCGGTTTAACCTGTTCACAGGTCACCCCGAGAGTCGCGCCTAGCGCTAAGAGGGGTCAAGAGCTTACTAATCGTTAGGCGCGACACGGTGAATAGCGTTACAAAGTGTTGCATAATTAGCAACATGTCGAAATAAAGCGCATACTTATAACATGGGTTTACTAGATGTATTTTCGCTTACGTCTGAAATAAAAGCAGCTGAACCAGCAACAGTTACAGCTGCTATAAATGTTTTACCAAGTCAAAACTTCGCGCCTATGTTTATGAGTCCATTTACGACACGGCAAGAAGCTATGGAAGTACCAGCAGTAGCTAGAGCGCGGTCTATTATCTGCGGTACAGCTGCAAGTCTTCCTTTACATGCTTACAACAAAACAACAAACGCAAAAGTCTATGGGCGCACAATTTTAGAGCAGCCAGACCCAGCGCTTCCTACAGCTGTTACCATGTCTTACACTTTTGCTGACTTGCTTTTCGACGACGTGGCTTACTGGCAGGTGTTAGAAGTATCGCCAGAAGACGGACGTCCTACAAGAGCGCGACGCATTGACCCATTACGCGTAACCTACCAAACAGACGGTTTAACAGGAATTGTTATTGACGGTTTCTGGGTAGACGGCAATCAAGTACCTATGAGTGGCGTTAATTCGTTAATTGTTTTTTACGGTCTTGGAACTGGCGGCATTTTGACCCGCGCAGGGCGCACAATTAAAACCGCACTAGACCTAGAAAAAGCAGTAAGCCGAATGGCAGAAGAACCTAACCCAGCTATGTACATTAAGAATAGCGGCGTAGACCTTCCAGCAGCTCAAGTATCCAGCCTTTTAGCTAACTGGAAAGCAGCTCGCGCCCAGCGCTCAACCGCTTATCTATCTGGAAATCTTGAAGTTCAGACTTTTGGCTTTGACGCTACCCAAATGGAACTTAGCGCGAATCGCATGAACACGGCTACCGAAATTGCACGCCTTATGAACATTCCAGCATGGTATTTAAATGCCGAAAGCACTTCAAGCACCTACAGCAACACCTTGCAAGAGCGCCGAAGCCTTATTGACCTTTCGCTTATGCCTTTCTTAATTGCAGTAGAACAGCGCTTAAGCATGGACGATATAACACCAATGACCCAGCGCGTACGCTTTGAAGTCGAAGAATACTTGCGCGGTACAGCTATGGAACGTATCGAAGTAATTGGCAAAATGCTAGAGCTTGGACTCATTGACATTAACGAAGCTAGGGAAATGGAAGACCTAGCACCTAGAGGAAGCGAAACAAATGCAAATTAACTTCGACGGCAAGATTTTAGCCGCAGACGTACCTAACCGAACTATTACGGGCATGGTAGTACCTTTTGGGGTAGCAGGTAATACAAGCGCGGGTAATGTCGTATTTGAATTTGGTTCATTTCAGCAATTCAAAGCAGAAGAAATTATTTTGAATAAGGAACATTCTCGTACAGACCCACTAGGGCGCGGTATTGCAGGAAGTGAAGAAATTACCCCAGCTGGTATTTCAATGAGCTTTAAAATCGCGCCTACCACCGCGGGAACAGATGCCCTTATTGAAGCTGCCGAAGGTTTACGCCCAGCTTTCAGCATTGAAGCTAGCGCAGATGAATACACAATAGACAAGGGCGTAATGAAAGTAAGCGCTGCTACGTTACAGCAGGTCGCACACGTCACAAACCCCGCTTTTAAATCCGCTTTAATAACAGACGTCGCAGCTAGTGAAGACGACGCCCCAAAAACCACCGAAGCAGCCGCTGAGGAAAACCAAGAGGAAACAACTATGGAAAACGAAACACCAGAAGTTGAAGCCGCAGAGGAAGTAGCAGCACCAGCTGTTATTCAGGCTGCCGCTCCAATTCGCACCGCACCACGCAGCCCAATCGTAGACGGCACTTCTTACCTAGAACACAGCATTAAAGCTGCTATGGGTAACGACGACAGCCGCCAGTACGTTCGCGCTGCTGACGAATCAACAACCACAAATACAGGTCTAACTTTAGCCCCGCATTTACAGGAATTCATTTCTACCACCATTGACGGACGTCCGACAATTGACGCAATTTCCCGCGGCGCTTTGCCAGCAAGTGGAATGAGCTTCACTATTCCTAAGCTAACTCAAGCACCAACAGTTGCAGAAGTAGCCGAAGAAGGCGACCCATTTGGTACACCTATGACTTCGTCGTTTTTGACGGTGGACGTATCCAAATATGCGGGCGCCAGCAGAATATCCTGGGAGTTAATTGACAGAAGTTCACCTGCATTTCTAACCGAGCTTCTTCGCGAAATGTCCACAGCCTACGCTAAGGCAACAGACCTAGCCGTAGTATCTGCCCTTCTTTCAGGTGGAACAGATGCAACAGCAGTAGCAGGTACAGCAGACGGTTTGCAGTCATTTATCGCAACCGAAAGCGCAGCAGCTTACGCAGGTTCGGGTAACTTCGCTCGTAACCTTGTAGCTAATACCACTAACTGGGTAAACATCATGGGATACCAAGACGGGTCAGACCGTCCGCTTTACACAGCTGCAGCACCTTCAAACGCTCCAGGTGCTGTAAACGGTACTTCAATTGTAGGCAACGTACTTGGAACTTCCTTGTTCGTAGACCCACACATTGGCGCAGGCGCAGACGAAGGCATGATTTTGCTAGCGCCTGAAGCTGCTACATGGTACGAAAGCCCAGTACGTCAAGTACGCGTTGATGTAATTGGTTCAGGTCAAATTGAAGTATCCGTATACGGTTACGGCGCTTTGGCTATCAAGAAGCCTTTGGGCGTTCGCGTTTACCAACAGACCGCGTAACTCCAAATAATCGTAGGGGCGGTGCTGCCCTGTGCCGCCCCTACACCCCAACTTGAAAGGTTTAACTTATGGCAATTATTAGCATTTCAGAATTGAAGGCTGTACTTGGTATTGGTTCAATCTATTCAGACGCAGTAGTACAGCAAGTTGCAGACGCGGCTAGCGACATTATTTTGAGCTATTTAGACTTTAACCGTTCAAGTATCGTAACGGTAGAACTTGAAGACAACGTAGCGACCTTTTACACAGCCGAACCGCATGACTTTGTAGTAGGTTCAGCGCTTACCATTTCAGCTTGTGGAGCGACTTTTAACGGTACACGCACGGTTACCGAACACCGCGCAGACAATTTTAAGGTAGCAATTACGGCTGCTGACGTTATTCTTACACCTTTACGACCATACGGAAAGGCTGTACTAGCTTCACAAGTTGCGCTGTTTGACACAAACGCCAGCGTAAGGGAAGCATGTTTAGCCCTAGCTGTAGACATTTGGGAAACCCAAAAGGGAACTATGGGACAGCAAGGTGTAGATTTTGCACCTGCTCCTTATCGCCTAGGGCGCTCTATGCTACAGCGCGTAATGGGTCTACTAGGTAAAGATTTAGATACCAATAGCCTGGTGGGATAATGGCAGACCTAAACAGCCTACGCACTAGCCTTTCAAGCGCCCTTAGCGCTGCAGGGCGGGTAGTTTATGCTTTTCCGCGGGAACAGATAACACCGCCTGCTTTAGTGCTTGTGCCTGCTGCTCCTTACCTTGTGCCTGCAAGTATTGGCGGCGCAGGTAATCGAATAAACGTACGTTTTGAACTTACCGCGGTAGTGGGCGCAGCTGATAACCAAGCAGCTTTAGCGAACATTGAAAACCTAATGCTTTCGGTATTCGACTTATTACCAGCTGGAACTTCTATTGCTAACGGCTGGTCACAGCCGCGTATAGAAGAAGTTTCGGGTAACCAAATGCTTACTAGCTCATTAACCATTGAGTTAGTAACGAACACATAACAACAAAAAGGAAGGGTTAGCCCAATGGCAACTTACATTACAGGCAGGGACTTAACCCTGACTATTGACGGAGACAGCTACGACGCGCAAGCTTCTACAGTTACGCTAACAACCGAACTAAACCAAGCCGTACTTGAAGTACTTTCGGGACGCGCTTATAAGACAATTGACCAGACCGCTACCTTATCTGTAGAAATGTTTGCAGACTGGGGCGCAGCTGGTTCTTTGTGTGACGCACTATGGGACGCAGCAAAAGCAACGCCAGATACTGCAATTGTGGCAACGTTTGATGCAAATGGCAGTACTTTTACCATGGACGTCTTTCCTAATTACCCCGCAGCAGGCGGCGGCGCAGTAGATGTACTTACAACTACCGTTGAGCTTGTAGTAGACCAAGGAAGCGTAACCCGCGCTTAACTAGTAGAACAGGGCAACAAATGAAAATAGAACTAAAGGTAACGACAACAGACGGAGAAGTAACTAGCCTGACTGCTATCGTCCCTGACTTCGTGGCATGGGAACGACACAGTAAGAGAAAAATTAGTGACTTATCCAGCGGTATAGGCATGGAAGACCTAGCTTTCCTTGCTCATTCGGTGTTGAAACGTACAGGGGAACAGGTTAAACCTTTCGACAGCTGGATAAATTCAGTCGAGCTAATCGAACTGGCGGAAGCCGACCCAAAAGCCACGAAGTAGGAAGTATCCAGCGGCTGCTGTTAGAAATAGCAGTAGCTACTGGTACTACCCCTACATACTGGGAAAACCGAACAGCCGAAGACCTGCTTACAGTTTTAGAAATTTTGGAAAGGAATAATAGACGTGGCTAAAGAATCCATAAGTATTAAACCTGACCAGTCAGAATTAAAAGGGCTTTATGCAGCTTTAAAGACCCTAGACAAAGAAGCTAACACCACACTTAAAAATGAAGTGGCAGCTATTAGCAATTGGACAGCAGGGCAAATTCAAGCAGCCGCAGCTTTTAATCCCTACCCTAAGCAAGCCGCTAGAGTACTATCTACTACCCGTGGAAATAAAGACCGCGTACCTAATGTAACTATTGGCGGCACTAGGTCTAAGTTTTCTGGTGGCGCTGTTTCAGGTCAGGTGCTTTTTGGTTCAGAATTTGGCGCTAATCCAACCAGCGTAAATGGACGTTTTCCAAATGGCGGTAGGCGTTTTCCTATGCCTAGCGCGGGCTATTCAATCTTTAAAACATTAAAAGATAATCAAGCTATTATTACGGCGCGTTGGAAAGCCGCAGTAGAAGACGTGCTTAATAATTGGTCTAAAGGATAAATAAATGGCGGATATTAGAACATTAAAGTTAAACCTACTTGCAGACGTAGGCGACTTTAGCAAGGGCTTAGAAACCGCTGAAATGAAGTTTAAGAACTTCGGCGAAAAACTAGACAACATTTCTGGTAAAGCCGCGTTAGCTTTCGGAGCTATTGCTATAGGCGCTAAATCCACCATTGACGCAGCTAGCGATTTAAACGAATCTATGTCCAAAACTAGCGTAGTTTTTGAAGACGCTACAGACAGCATTGTAGAATTTTCCAAAACTTCAGCTACAAGTATCGGTTTATCTCAAAAAGCAGCCCTTGAAGCGGCTTCCGATTTTGCTATTTTTGGTAAAGCTGCAGGTTTAACAGGCGACGACCTTTCGGCTTTTAGTACCGATACTTTAACTCTTGCAGCTGACTTAGCTTCATTTAATAACGTGAGCTTAGACCAAGCTATTAACGCTATTGGCGCGGGTCTTCGTGGTGAATCCGAACCCTTAAGACAATTTGGCGTTTTACTATCTGCAGACGCTGTAGAAGCTGAAGCCCTACGCATGGGTCTAGAAAAGGGAACTAAGGGCTTTACAGACCAGCAAAAGGTATTAGCCAGGCAGTCGCTCATTATGCAGCAGACAACTATTCAGCAGGGCGACTTTGCCCGAACTTCTGAAGGTGCAGCTAATCAGCAGCGCATTTTAACCGCACAAATGGAAGATGCTAAAACCAAAATTGGTCAAGGCTTGCTACCTATTTACCAGCAACTAATAGCGCTCATTGTGCCTTTTAGTGGTTACATGTCAGAAAACGCAGACATAATTAGTAAAGTCGCTTTAGTAGTTTTAGGTCTAACAGGCGGCATAGTTGCGCTAAATTATGCGATTAAGGCAGTAACGGTAGTCACTACCGCTTGGAGCGCTTTAGTCAAAACCGTTACAGCTTTACAAGTAATTTGGAATGCGGTTCTTGCTGCTAACCCTATTGGGCTTGTAGTTATTGCTATTGGTTTACTTATTGCTGCTTTCGTTATTGCTTATCAAAAATCGGAAACTTTTAGAGATTTTGTAGACGGTCTTTTCGACGCGCTTAAAAAACTGGGCGGTTTCATTAAAGATACCTTAGTAGGTTACTTCGATAAATGGGTAGATGTAATTGACAGGGTAAGGGACGCGGTTAAGAAGCTCATGGACGCTATCGGTAATAGCGCCATTGGAAAGGCTATTGGCGGCATTATTGACAAAGTTACAGGCGGTAAGGCTGTAGGCGGCATGGTTAGCGCTGGTCAAGCGGTACGCGTTGGAGAGCTTGGAAGTGAGGTATTTGTACCTACTTCTGGCGGGCAAATTATACCTAACAATAAGTTAGGCGGCGGCGGTAACACCTTTATTTTTAACGGCGTAATAGACGGCGAAAGCGCACGTCGCAGTATCGAACAGCTGCTACAAAACAGCGCCAGACGTACAGGGGCGGTAAACTTTGTAGGCGCTACGTTATGACGACCTACACGCCATACCCTAAAGTAATTTTTGGCGGTGTAACCGAATACGCAGATAACACTATTGGCGGCATTTCCCTGCAATTAGGGCGCAGGAACATTTACGAGCAGGCACAAGTAGGCATAGCCAGTATTAGTTTGTGGACAGATGCAGCAAGCCCTTTAAATGTCACCCTTTCGGAAAGCGTGGCAGTACAAATACAAAACACAAACGGCACTTACAATACTTTGTTTACTGGAACTATTTCGGACATTGAAATAAGCTTAGAAGGCTACGGCGACATTGGTTCGGTAGCAGTTTACAAAATTACAGGTGTAGGCGTATTAGCTCAATTAAACAGACGCCTTACAGGTGCAGTTAATTACGCCAAAGAATTCGACGGCACAAGAATTTATAACATTTTGCGAGATGCTTTTATTCAAGACTGGACAGAACTCCCGCCTACTTTGACATGGCAGGCAGTAAGCAATATTGCGACGTGGGAAAATTGGGACGCAACTAACGCCGCTTTACTTGATAGCCTTACCGCACAAATTGACCAGCCTGGCGACTACGAGCTGGAAGCCTATAACGGCGGCGTTATTAACGCTTGGACGCTTGCTCAAGATGCAGCTAATTCAGGGCGCGGGTATTTGTATGAAGCTGATGACGGCTCGCTGTTTTATGACAGTTACAGCAGTAGAGCTACACAATCGCCTTTAACCCTAACAGCTGACGATTTATTAACCGACGGCTTAAAACAAGCTGCCCAATGGTCAGAAGTTGTAAATGACGTAACCGTGACTTATAAAGCTAACGCAGAAGCTTACGCAGCTGACTACACAAGCCAAGAATCTTATGGACAGCTAGCAGGCACAAGGTCTACACAGCTTGAAAACGCTTTAGACGCTCAAAACCAAGCGAACGCATTTTTGGAAAGTCGAGCCTACCCACGAACCTACCCTGAACAATTGAGTATAGCCCTACATAGCCCTACGGTAAGTAACGCCACAAGGGACGCTTTAATAGCTATGCACGTTGGAGCTAGCGTATTTACAAATGAATTGCCCGCAGTATTTGGAACTACTTTTGACGGGTTCGTAGAAGGCATGAACTGGAACATAGACAGGTATACGGCGACAGTTAGCCTTATCTGTTCGGCAGTTTCGGAGACATACCCACACGCAATTTGGTTGCAAATAGCACCTACCGTAACTTGGGCGGGGTATACTCCAAGTACGACAGAATGGCAGGATTTATAGCATGGCTGGAACTACGCAATTTTTTGGGGTCCCGTACCCTACAAGTACAGATTATGTCAAAGATGGGGCAACGGCCATTGAAGCAGTTGCTGATGGTTTTGATAGCGCGGTAGCAATACCAACTTACAATGCCCAAACTGGTACGACATACACATTTGCTTTAACCGACGTTGGCAAGACTGTAACAGCCAGTAATGCGAGCGCATCGACTTATACAATTCCACCTACTTCATCAGTGGCTTGGCCAACTGGGACCACTTTAGAAGTTACCAATCTTGGTGCAGGTGTCGTAACTTTTGCGGCTGGTGCAGGCGTGACCGTAACAAATACAGCTGCGACACTTAGCCAATACGGTAGTGCGGCTCTTATCCGAACTGGCTTAAACGCTTGGACAGTCACACCTCGAAGTGGTGGCGCAGCGTCAGGTTTAACTTTGGTTAAGGCACAAACGATTGGCACATCAGTAACAAGTGTCACAGTCACAGATGCTTTTAGTGCGGCATACGACAATTACTTGATAACAATCGCTGGTGGCGCGGCCACATCGAACATAAATTTTACTATGATAATGGGCAGCACGACGACTGGTTACTACTTAAATGCCACTGGTGCCAATTGGGGTAGTGGCGTAACTACGTCCGTTGTTGGAAACAATGTCGCAAATTGGTTTTATGTCGGAACTGGTCGAACTACTGGATTGCAAATGTATGCGGCCGTTAATGCACCATTTTTAGCAAAAAATACAACAATTACAAATCCATTTATTGCTAACGATGCTTCGTATAATTTCAATGGAATTTTAGCGGATACTACTAGTTATACTGCTTTTACTATTGCGGGCGGAACATTTACTGGTGGGACTATCCGCGTCTACGGCTACCAAAACTCCTAAGGATAATAAAATGACAAATCCAAATATTCAGATTGACGACTTAATTCGCGAAATGACCGACGAGGAATTTACTATATACAAAGAAGGTCAAAAGGTAATGGCGGCAGCTAAAGCCGTTGCCAAAACTAAGGCAGCAGCGCGCCAAAGTGCATTAGCTAAACTAGCCGAACTTGGATTAACCGCCGAAGAAATAGCCGCTTTGTAATGACCGTTTTAACGTGGCTAGCTCATAGCCCTTTAGCTTCCTTTTTAAAGGTATTTGCAGCTGGGGTTTTGGCATGGGTACTTATGAACCCAGAGCGCTTAGGCTTACACCCAGCCGCCGCTATGGGACTAGCCGCGGGTCTGCCTATTGTTATTAACTGGTTAAACCCAGAATACGACAACTACGGCAGGGCTAATTTAGATGTATCCGATTAAAGCACCTATTGTTACATTTCCATACGGGGCTAAATACAAGTCAGGCGCGACGCATAAAGGCGTAGATTTTAGGGCTAATAAGTCTTCGGTTTATGCAGCTGTAAACGGCGTAGTAGTCCATGCAGGGCGACACGTTTATAAAAAAGGCTGGGGTTTTGCCTTCGGCGTACACGTTATTGTGGATAATGACGCCTTTCCAGACGGTACAGGGGGTTTCTACGCGGGTTATTGCCACCTATCGGCAGTTAGTGTCAAAGTGGGGCAACGTGTCGCTAAGGGCGATTTAGTGGGCATTTCGGGCAATACAGGGTTTAGCACCGCGCCACACTTGCATTTTCAGATTTTAAGCAGCCGTACTTGGAATCCAAATAAGGCTAAAAACCCGCAGAAATGGCTAGACGCGTGATAGTCAAAGTAGAAAGCAATAAAGATAAGCAAGGCATTTTACCTAATGACGCTACAAAGGTACGCATTTTAGGCAACACAAGCTGGAAGCCGTCGCGTACGACTAGGCGCATCACACTTGAAACTACTATCCAAGTAGAACTGCCAGCGACGGGGCTTCCTAACGTCATACGCTTTAGATTTTGCAGATACCCCAACACAGCTAAGGCAGACTACACGGGACATTTTAGCTACCCAGTACACCCAGGCATGGCAGGTAAAGAAGTATGGGTAACGCTGTCGCACTCAATCGTAGTAAATCGCACTATGGATATAGCCATTTATTTAGACCATGACGGGGCAAGTCCAATAGTTTTAGACGGTAGACAGTTTAAGGCTAACTAATGACACTTATCCAAGCTGGGCAATACGCAGGGGCGCTTATAGCCATTTTTACTTTACTGGGCATGTTCATTAAATGGGTAGTTGTAAAGCCTATAAAGTCGTACATAGATACCGCTACCGCTCAAATTGCCCCAAATGCGAACGGCGGACGCTCCTTAAATGACTTGGTTACAAAGGTAGACGACCTTAAAACAATGTTAAACAAACACTTACAAGAACACGACACGCCGAAATAATTTAACCTACTTGCCAGACTTGCAACAGTATGCAACACTAAAGCAACAGGGAAAGGGACTTATGGAAAAGTACCTAACAGCAAAACAGGTAGCCGACAAGCTGCAAGTTAATCGAACTACCTTATGGCGCTGGGAAAAAAACGGGACGCTAAAGCCGCTGAAAATTGGCGGGGTCAAGCGTTATAGTCAAGACCAAATAGACAAAACCAAATAACTAAAAAAGGAACAGGGCATGTTTTTTAACGGATTTACTTTATTACTAATGATTATAAGCGCTATAGGTGGTTTACTACTGGGCGTAAAAATACAAGAAATGCACGAATTTAGACGACGTGATGACTGGTTAAATGGCGACACCATAGAAGACCAAATGAAGCGCGACGGCTGGCACTTATGAGCTACGACATTTCAGACTATGTAGACGTCAAGACCCGCATAGAATTGCTGTATTCAAAGTACCCAGAAGCTTCTATACAGTTTGAATACATGGGCGTTATGGAAGGCAACCCCGAATTTATTTGGGGTATAGCAAGGGTTTACAGAAGCCCAGAAGACTTGCTTCCATGTACGGGCACTTGTAGCGAATTGGCGCAAGGCAAAACAGCGTTTACACGCGGTAGCGAATTAGCGAACCTTGAAACTAGCGCAATTGGGCGGGCTATCGGTGCGCTGGGTATTGGTCTAGGTAAGTCAATGGCGACCAAGCAGGAAGTAAACGCTGCACAAGCTAGGCAAGTAACGCCTGCAGCTGCCGAACCTGACCCATGGGCTAAACCTGACGAAGATTATCCGACAATTCCACAATGCTTACATGGCAACATGAGACGTAAAACAGGGCTAAAGAAAAACGGCGACCCTTACGCTGGCTATGTCTGCACGGTAGGCGGGACGGCTGAAGAATGTAAAGCGAAGTGGGATAAATGACACACGCTATAAGGAGTATGGAAGCACACTTGCGTAATACCTGGCAATTCGACAAATGGGGCTTTACGCAGGGCTGGGGCGATAGGGCAACACTTAGCGACATAGACGGCTTCTACGGCTTTATGGGCGAAAGAAATGACCAGTTTCTACTTGTGGAAATGAAGCATTGGAACGGGCAAGGCGACGTACCTAAAATACCTATGAAGTCAGGGCAGGCAAAAATGCTATGGCGACTTAGCTTACAACCAGCCTTTAGCGTGATGCTGGGTTATGGTGACACTTCCAAGCAGCAGGTTTACTATTCGGAAGTATGGAATAACGGCAAGGTTCATAAATGCAACGACTTTAAGGAGTCACTTACGCTTTGGTGGGCTTGGGCAAGTGCCAAATGACAATGACGTAGAGCGCTGCACCTGCGGCGCTTGGTATTACATAGGGAAGCCATGCGGCTTTTGTGAGAAATGGAGAAACAGGGCATGACTAAAGAAGAAATGGAAAAGGCTTACGATGCAGGCTACACAAATGCCATAATGCAGCTGCGGGTTCACATAAACGCATTTATAGACAAACCTAACAGCCAAATTCAGAGAGTGTTTGAGCTAATGGACACAATGTTGGAAGTCATGGAAGAAGAAGCAAATGTCAGATGAAATTTGGAACAGCATTAAAACTAAGGTTTATGGTCATTACTTAGCAGCTAAGAGCCTGCCTGAATACTGCAAGGGCTGTGGCAAAACGCTAGAGCCTACAGACTTAGGGTATGACCCATACACGAACATAAGGTTATGGGTTACTTATTGCTGTGGCGTTATGGATAAATACGAAGAAAAAGTATTAGAGCTATAAAAAGCGACACGCCCTAAGCTTCCCCACATTAGGACGTGTCGCGCTTACCTATGATACGGTAACAAGTCTTCCGAACTCACTAAGCAGTATAACTTAGGGCGTGCTAATAACACGCTAAACCGCCGTTTAAGGGCGTACTATCTGTATGAATTTATAAGCTCATACAAGGCAGAAATGCGAGACTAAACGGTGTATTTGAAACGAGCCGCCCAAATACTAATAACCAAGCTATTTAGTCATATGGCGCGGCTGGACGAAAGTCCCCATGACGACCCACGCGACACGACGGGTTAAGAAATGGTGTTAAGTAAAGCCATTCCTTGCCTGCTCAACTCTGGGTTAAATCCTTGCTAACCTACTTAAATGGATTATGTTCAAGTACCGAAGCAAGACTTAATCCAATACGTCGAGCGAGTAAACTTACTAATTCAAGACCATGATAAACAAACACAAGAACTAAGCGACATAAGAGCTTTAGCAGATATAGTCAATGAAACATGGCAAAAGAGACTAGACCTATTAGCTGATTACATACTTGATTTAAACCCCAAAGAATCAAGCACTTACGAGCGGGGACTAATGAAGGCTTACGAAATAATGAAAGGGCAAAATGTCTAAGCACGGATTACGGGGCAACACCACCAAGCGGGAAAGCCTTAGGGCGCAAGCCTTTAGAATGTATGGCAAGACCTGTAACTATTGTGGCGAAATAGGTAATGAAGTAGACCATGTTATAGAGCTGGCTAGTGGTGGTGACGACAGCATAGAGAACCTTCAAGTACTCTGTAGCTCATGCCACAAACAAAAGACCGCTAAATACAATTCAAAGCGTTTAAAGGGGCATAGGGGCGTTTTTTCTGAAGTAGCCGCACCCCGACCCCTGTCCTT
>Ga0181346_1000708_pt1 | contig 14711 bp, 22 predicted proteins | sample Su13VDMM15DN_FD_130100 | JGI IMG/M metagenome (GOLD analysis project Ga0181346, IMG submission 130100) | Freshwater viral communities from Lake Michigan, USA - Su13.VD.MM15.D.N | ecosystem: Environmental > Aquatic > Freshwater > Lake | place: USA: Michigan | collected 2013-07-15 | reverse complement strand
TTTTTACAGTTAATAAAAAAAACATGATGCCCCCATCACGATTTTTTTTATCACCCATTTCATATCACTTCAAATTTATACTTTACCCATTTAGACTTGGGGTCGCTTTTTACTATTTCTTGTTAAGCGCAAGAAGTGCGTTCGCTTTTTTTTGCAATTTTTCAAGACTTGTGCCGTTGCCTCCGACAACAATTTCTACTCCTGTATCTTTTACAATTTGAGAAGAGTTGTGGTCCATCAGCACCCAACCATTCATTTCATCATTTTTAATACGCTTCAGGTGAAGCAGAGAGCTAATATTAACCATCCATCCAGCTTGTCGCTGCTTCCACTCAGCACCCCATGCCCGTTCAAGAACCTCATCACTAACATGCGTACTAATTTTAAGAATCTGATTGTGGAAGTGTTCCGTCTGAGCGTAAAGGAATTCAGCAACTTTTTCCTTTGAGCCAAACTCAGGAAGCAACGCCTCAATTTGCTCTCTTCCTCCCTCTTTTATCGCCTTGGAGAAAGCTGCGTAGTTCTCTCTCTTGACACCGATTTCCATTGGAGTTCCATCAAAGAATCCGAGCATAACAACCATTCCTTTTGGGATGCAGTTCATTTCGTGTGCTTACTTATTCGTTCGTTTGCGTCTAATATTATACAAAATTTTTGAATCAATTTTTTTTTCGTTTTTTAATTTTGATTTTTAGCAGATAGACTTCATCGCCTCAAGCAGGTCACATTTCAAATTCATATAAGTCTTCGTAAAGATAAAGTTGAATAACTTCCAAATTATATATGCAATATGATTATCCTTATTCAGCTCAATCTCCATTTTGTAGCCCTCAATAATTTCCATTCGCCATTCTTTAGGAGCATCGTTGAGCGCCTCATACATTTTCTGATACGCCTCTCTCACCACCAGGAAAACTTCACTCTCGTATTTTTCTTCCACAATTTTGGTAAGAGCAATAACAACATTCGTCTTGCGTTCTTCTTCGGTCATGTAGGTCATAGCCATTGTATTGGAGTGATTGGGTGCAATTAAAAATATGACGATTTGAGTCGTCAATTTTTAATTTTAATTTTATATTTTAATTTTATTTTTTACTTTTATTACGAGCGAGAATACACATCACATATTTCTCTACCTTCTTATGTCCCATGCGAACTGGAAAGATAATGAACTCATTGCACCAATCGCATACATTTCCATCAACCGGTATAGGTGCAGGATTATTTCCCCATCCCATAAACGGCTTTTCACAGATAGGACAAGTCTGCTCTTTCATGTGTTGAAATTTCTCATGATTTTCCTCATACATAATCATAGCCGTTACTTCGTTCATCTTTGTAGTAAGATGACAAATGTAGTCCCAGTCCCGCTTTGGTGATTCTGACAAATGCTTTTGAAGGGACTCAAACTTTTGGAGAAGTTGTTTCATGCGAGGGCTTGAAACCTTAATTGATTCTGATTCCCAGTCCGACGACATTCTACTTATTAACTATTTGGTACGACTAAAAATATAACGATTTTGAGTCGTCAATTTTTATGTTTTTAATTTTAATTTTAATTTTAATTTTTAGCGGAGCGGCGAAATGGGACAAGGTAGTCCAACACTTCATTAATAGTAAAGAATGTACCTCCTCCTGACTTTCTCACGCTACAACACGCATCATCACATTCAATAAAGATTTTGTACTTGTTTTCTCCTTTGTTACTATATATTTCAAATTCCAGAATTGCTAAAAGTACTTTTGTCGCCATGGAAGTATCATCCATTATTCCATAGTGGATAATGAGATGAATCTCCTTACCATCTTCATTAGTTATATGCTTTACTGCAAGGGGTTCGTGAGAGCAAGTCATCATGATTGGGTGCAATTAAAAATATGACGATTTGAGTCGTCAATTTTTAATTTTAATTTTAATTTTAATTTTATTCATCCTCATCGCTGTCCTCATCGGTTTCCTCATCTGTACGACTTTCTCTGCTAATCTCACCCGCTTTCTCACTTTCTATCATGTATTCTTCTTCTTCACCATCATCCCATTTTGGAAACTGGATGTCTTTCACAATGTTACGACAGATTCGGTAGTAGTTGTCTTCAATGAGGAGTTTCACTTTAAATCCTTGCTCCATCGCATTGAAACGCTCCACCCACTCCTCCAACCACCTGGTGTAAGTATCGCATACCTCCTCTGGAATAAATGCACCATACTCGCAAGTCAAATCAACGCGCCCACTGCCCTCCCAGCACCATTCGTTGATATTGGATAGAAACTCCTTCTTAGATACAATCATTGTTCGTTTGTGTTCGGATTCTACTTGTCGTTTTTTTGAATCAATTTTATATTTTAATCTTTGTGATATTTTATTTCTTCACATATTGAAGTGCAACATGCACTGAGTGACTCATGTTAGATGCTGTCTTTTTCATATCCTTCAGTGCAGGAAGAGCCTCATACTTATTCGTAAGATAGATGTGTCTTAACATGTTGGTACTAATGTTAGAGCCAAAGAATTGGTACAGCAAATTTTTAAACTGGGTAGAATTAATTTTATTCGTTTGGCTCACATTCATCAGTAGCCATTCGTGCTTATTCTTCAAGAACCATTCTCCCTTCAGAATCTTGTGTAGTCTTGGAGGACAAGGAATAATTTTCTGACCCTCTGTCTTTACCGTCTTGAATTTATTAAATACCAGATAGGGCTTACGCTTTATCATTTTAAGGAAATTATCCTTGGACTCATCAACATTACGCAATTTAAATTCCGTCCAATCCATAGAGCGGCGCGGCTCAATAAGTAACATGCAGGAGAGCAGCACATAGGTCTGAAAGATTTGGAATTCTTCTTTTGATAAATCGTCCTTTTCCATAAGCGGCTCTATTTGACCCTCCATTTCATAATACTTCTTCATTACATCGCTCCATGGAATCATTGCCTTCTTCTGTTTCTCATTCATTTCTTGGCTGTCCGCATCCACATCTGCCTCCTTCATAGCAATCTTCATTGCCTTATTAAACATTTCCAATGTATCCTTTGCATTTGGTGCGCCCTCTACAAATGTAATCATCGCAGATAAACGAGTCTTACGAATATTAGATGATACATCCTTCAAATGATTTACAATTGCTGCCGCATTTGCTATTACATCCTCTGGCGTTTCTATTTTAATTCCCATTTGCTTTCCAAAATTAATAATGAGGGATTTGTATGTTCTAATCGTTCCATCTGTAATCTTTGGTCGGTTCGCTCTAATGATTTCTTCAATTGTCATTTCTATAGTATGTCTATATATTTCTTTTGCTTTAAATACACAAGTCAATTTTATTGATTATTAAAATTGAAATGTGTCCGGACACAATTTTAAAAATGTGATGTCTTAAAAATGAGCGCCGCCGCTATTCACAAAGCACATAGCAATCCAAATGACAACATCTATACACCCACCCCCTTAGCAATGAAAATGATTGAAATGACAGCTATTCAACCAAATGAGGTGGTCCTTGACCCCTCTAAGGGTGGTGGTGCATTCTTTGATAATCTCCCTCGTTGTGACAAGCATTATTGCGAGATTGAAGAAGGAAAAGACTTTTACAAATGGACTATGCCCGTAGATGTTGTCATTGGAAATCCTCCTTATAGCGAATGGACGAAATGGTTGGCTCATACACTTTCCATTTGTAAGAAGCGGGTATGTTATGTCTTTGGAGCAAACTCCCTTACAGGAAATCGTATCCAAATGATTCATGATGCTGGATTTGGTATTACTAAAATTCACATTGTTAAAGTAGCATGGTGGATGACACAGTCTATGGTAATTGTAGCAGAGAAAGGCGCTCCGTCCATTTTGACTTCTGATAGAATTATTAATTGCGAACACTGTGGAAAAATGTGTGGTCGGGGCGTTAGAGGTAATCCTCCAAATGTATGTAATAAGGATGCAAATGAAAAAGCTAAAGTAGCCAAGAAGCTTTTGAAAGGATTGGCGAAAGCGAATGCCGAACAAAATTAAAATAGTAATTTATAATAGAAAATGGGAAATGCTATGTCGGATTGGAATAAGCGTATCAAGGCGGAAGGCGATGCCCGTCGCATCAGAGAAATGCAGCAAGAGAAAGGAATTACATTCCCAGGTCCAAACGAAGTCCTTACTGATGTACCACCATTTGATAATGCAGGAGATGCTATTACTTGGTTCAATAGACTTACGGCAGCACAGATTCGTCAAGTGAAAGATGTTCCCTTTAAGATTAGCGGTCGTCTTCCTTTGACCTTCACTCAGCGCATCAATTTACCCTCTATGAATTTTGATTCACTGGAGAAGACTACTACGAGCAGCGCCTTGCAGCAGGTTTTCAAAAAAATCAAATCGGGCGGTGAGGGCATTGAGGAATGGGTTGGTGCTAAGAATGGCGGTAAGATTCCACCTATGATTGGAGGTCAGTCCCGAAAGCGCGGCGGATTTTAAAAAGAAACAGGGTTACAAGGAAACATAAGCAGCTTAAAGGAGAAATAAATCGTACCAACTTATCTCTAAATAAAAATTGATTTGATTTTTATTAGAAATAGATGATGCCCCCAACCGAAAATGGACCGAGCTATTAAGGAAGTGATTGACTATCTGTTCTACAACGGAGAGCAGGAAAACTTCATTGAGTACATGACCGAGGAGAAAGGAAGAAATCCCAAAGAGCATATCTTCTACTCTGCGCTTGTTATGCGATACAACGGCGACGAGAAAGAGATTCGTACCTGGATGCGCGAGAACATCCCCCAAGAAGCTACTGAAACAGCTATTCTCAAGAAAAAGCCTATGATTATTCGTGATTCCCAATAGATAAATCAAACACACATAAACAAATCATTTATAGAAATCAAAATAAATAGAGGGCAACCTCTATTTTTACTATTTTGAAATCAAATCGCTACGGCGCATTTTTATAAATCATTTTAGCCCGGCGCGTCCTGGTCTAAAGAATTTTCTCTACATAGGATATAGAGATGCCCTCACCAACGATTAAGTGCGAGTTCTGCGAAAATCACGAAATGCGCCGAGATGCCTATGCCGCTCATGTTAAAGCCAAGCACACGAAAGAGATTGCTCTTCTTATGCTGAAGGACTTTAAAGAGAATAATGTTAATACAATCTCAGCACACGCTTCAGATAAATCCATTAAAAGTATGGTAATTGAATCGGTCAAGTATCAGGATGCTGAATACTGGTTTGGTGTGAAACCACTCTTCTATATCCGTGAGAGCAATGAAGTCCCTTATGACCCAACACGACCCGATACAAAATGCAAGGCTTATCCTGAAGACTTGGAACTGGCTCAATATTTGAAGAGAGATGAAAATCTTACTTCTCACAAGAGCTTTATTGAAGAGTGCTTCAAAGAATTCTCGTATTTTGATTTTATGAATCAGCAGAAGCATCTTGTTTTCCGTGATGCAAGTGTTGTTACAATGAAGAATGAATTACTTTCACTAAAGAAAGAGCATGAGGCTCTAAAGGACATCACCCATAGAGAGCGTGAGCGACTCCAGAAGGAAATTGAAATGTGGAAGGAAACCGCAGATGAGAAAGAATTTATTGCTGACTTGAAGAAGGATGTTTATCATTACAAGGCACAATCATCACGCCTACAAAGAGAATTGGATTCAGAGAAGAGAAAGCTACAAGAAGTTGATAAAATATGGGAAGAGCGTTGGACGGAATTTAATGTAGCACGATATTCTGAACTGCGCCACTTGGAAGAAATAAATGACATACTACGAAAGGAAAATGAAAAGCTCAAAGGAAAAGTTAAGGAAGAAGCTCAGAAACTCTTTGATAAGGAACGGAAGGATAAGGAGAAAATGAAAGCGAAGAAGATATTTGAGAAAGAGAAAGCAAAGAAGGCTGCAAAGAAAGCAAAGAAACTTGCGGAGATGACCGACTCTGAATCTGAATCTTCTGACTCTGATAGTGAGTAGGGCTAAATCATCACTTTTAAAATTATATTATGACTATTGAATTAGCCCCAACGATTTCTAATACACCCAACAGTACCTCCATGGTGCTGTTGGGTTTTTTTGCGTTATAATCTCTAAATATATGACACGCCTTTTATTTCTAATATGATTACGACTCTTTCTTAAAAACAGTATCCATAATTTGTTATATGGGCTAAAAGTATATTGAATAGTATGCCTTTCTGGGTTGATACAACTAAATTGATGGAGAAGAGTCAATGAAGAGATTGATGAATGGATAGTAGATGGACCATACCCCCATAGTCTATAGTATTTTTAAATGGGACGGGAAAGACAGGTTTTTTACTATGTTTTTAGCCCTATAATTTTAATATGTTTAACGACTCTACAAAAAAATAGACACTCGTAATTTGTACGCGAAATGGGTGGATTATTTAGAGTGCGCCCTTTTTATCTGACTTAGGAAGTGATGAAATAATATGCTTCATAGTATTTTTATGTGATTCAATATTGATTATTTTAACAAGTGATTTACAATCACGACATTTAATATAACTGTTTGAAGCAATTTTAAGATTAGATTTCAATTGTCTAACATTTTGTGTATGAATTGCATGTTTAGTAAGATACTCATTTTCAACTATTTTGAATGCCTCTATCTCTTTTTGCATCTCATCTTTGATTTGATTGCATTTCTCCATGGATTATTGATTTACACTGATTTATAATTAGATTTATATGAGTGTCAATTTTTATGATTTTTGATAAAAAATGGTATGCGATTAGTACGCGCCAAATGCTCTAACTATATATCTATACTACGGTAGAATGGGATTTAAATGCGATTTAGCATTTGGTAAAGAATGGGAAAACAAACTACTTGACTACATAGAACACGACACTGTTGAGTTTTCTCCTCCCTGTTGTAAGGGATGGGACTTAGAACTAACATACGAAGGAGCAAAGGTCAAATATGAGGTAAAGAGCGATAGAATGGCTTGTCGTACTGGGAATGTGGCTATTGAGATTGCCTGTAATGGAAAACCATCTGGTGTATCTACTACAGAAGCCAATTTCTATGCGTACTTCATTATTTTTCCTACGATGTCCCCTACACTCTATTTGATTCCTACGGATGCTCTTAAGGAACTGATTATTGATAATAAATATCGTCGTGTAAAGGGAGGCGATGGATGGCGCTCCGAGATGATTCTTGTTCCTATTGAAGAACTATATGAATTTCTTTTCTAAACAGTGTTAGAACAAAAAATGGGTGCGGTCAGTTCATTTGTCGCTAATGTAGCCAAGACAGTTGCTAAGGGCGCAACCACAGCCCTTGGTGGTATGATTCCAGTGATTGGTCCATCACTTGCAAGTGGTGTCAATTCGTTGTACGCTAAGGGTGGTATGGTCGTACAGCGATTTGAGGCTGGTGGAGAAGTCCCCGCTGGTTTCAAGGCGAAGGTTATTAACACCCCCGCACAACTCATCAGCGTTATTAAGCAGTTCCCTGCGGAGGCTGCAAAGGCAAACCTTTCCGTGCAGGATGTGAAGGATGCAGTTACTGAGTTGAAGATGGGTCGTGGTGGTATGGCGATGGCTGATGGTGGTATGGTGGGCGGTCACATGATGCCCGATGGTAAGATGTATTATGCTAAGGCAGATGGTGGTCGTGTTAATATGCCTGGTGGATTTCCATACGGCGTGTATAATGCTCCAATGGGTGGAATAAAGGGGGGTCTTGGTCGTATCATGGGTCGCGGTGGCGAACCAGCAATGGCGCACGGTGGAATGTCCGGGCAACGAATGGTTCGGGGTCGCGGAGGCGGTATTAATTAAAAATGCGTTCCGGTCCGAAATTAATTTGTTGTCGTGTCAGTAGAAGAAGAAAACATGCCCCGCAAAGCCTCTAAACCTCCTACCCCCATTGGCGAAGTCGTCTTGATGGATAAACCTGTTCCAAAGCCCCAGCCCCCTCCTCCGCCCCCACCAGAGCCTGTTATGAAGGAGATTTCTCCTTCCAAGTATGAGAGGGAGGTTCGTGAAAAGAAACCGATGTCGGAGAAGCAAAAGGCAAACCTGGAGAAGTTGATTGAACGCAATAAGGCAAAGGCAGTAGAACGCCGTGCAGTTGTAAAGGAAGCTGTCCCAGAGAGCATTCCAGAGGATAAAATTCTTGTAAAGATTAAACCAAAGCAAGTGCGTAAGCCAAAGAACAAAGTTGTTGAGCCAACTCCAGAGCCAACTCCGCAGCCCACCCCTGCGCCGTCGGAGTCTGAATATAGCGAATCAGAGCCTGAGGTAAAGCCCCGTAAGCGTCGCGAACGCAAACAAGCGCCGAAGAAGAAGATTCCTCCTAAGTACTCCTATGATACGGAAACGACTACTGCGGATGAGGATAGTATGGATAGTGATGAGGATGATTACAAAGTTACAAAGTACCAAGCAAAAGCGGAGAAGCGTATGAAGGCATTGGAGAAGATTGATAAGCGCCTCAATCAACTGCATAACAATCCATACCAGTCCCGTGAATTAAGCGTTTTTTAATTATTAAATGCGGTTCATTTAATGAATCCAATTTAATGATGTATAGTAGATGGTAGAAATTACTTTATACAACGGAGAATGTCTTGAAATTATGAAGCAACTTCCGGCAGCGTCGTGTGATTTAATTATTTGTGATTTACCTTATGGATGTCTTAGTGCTAAGCGTAGTGGTAAGTGTGTTGGAAAATGCGAACCTGGAAAACCTAATTCAAATATCGTCGTTGAAAATAAACCATGCTCGTGGGATATTAAAATTAATCTTGAAGAATTTTGGAAGGAAGTTAAGCGGATTCGTAAGAACGAGCATACTCCCTGTATCCATTTTTGTACTACCAGGTTTGGATATGAACTTATCCAAAGTAATCCTAATGAGTTTCGTTATGATTTAGTATGGAATAAGGAACGCGGTGTATCATTTTTAATGGCGAATAAAATGCCGATGCGTTCTCATGAAATGATTTATGTGTTTAGTAAAAATGGTGCATTCTATCATCGTATTGATGAGGATGCTCCAGGTAAAAAAGCGTGGAATGATACTAATGATAAAAATGCAAAAAATACAAACTGTTATGGTAGTAAAAAACGCCTTATTGCATCTGGGGGTGATGGAGTGAGATGTTCTCTATCCATTCTTAATATTGATAAAAAAGGTATTCGTGGTTCTCATCCTACAGAAAAACCAAATGAGCTTTATAAATGGCTCATTGGGCGTTATTGCCCTGTAGGCGGAACAGTTCTTGACCCTACATTTGGTTCTGGAAACTCTGTAGGTACAGCATATAACATGGGGCGTAATGCGATTGGTATAGAAATGAATGAAGAGTTTTTTAATAAGGCAGTAAAACGACTGGACCTACCATAATATTTTTGAAGCGTAGTAAGCCGGAGTGCCTACATTATCGGAATTTCCTTTGTGACGGAGATGATAGAGTCTGCGGCGCTCCTCAGCCAATGCCCTGTCCTTCTTAAGATAGTTCGGATAATCTTGGTAGTTTGGGTCGCCAATGGATGCAATCTTTTTATTCCCTTTAAACACATCTATCTTCTTCTTGCTATTATCGCTTGGAGTAATAAAAACACCGAGGCGTTTTGCCTGTTGGTATGAATAAGGAAGAATCTGATACATCTACTTTATCGGATGATTTCAATTTTTATCGGATGATTTCAATGCTTCCCGAGCTGTCAATTAAAATTTGGTAATCCGAAATAAAGGTCAAGAACATCGTGAAAGTAGCCGCAGTTGTGGTAAAATTCACACCAACAACCGACACGGGCGAACCGCTGAAGGCAAGCGCCTCATTGGTGCGCTGCGCTGAAACACCAACTGCAAAGGAGTGTGTGGCGTAGGGAGAAGCACCAGCCGGACCGGTAGTAATGTCCGTGATGGACGCATCAAACAGACGGCTAAAGCACTTGTTGAGTTCGGCAAACACAAGGGCGGGGCTGGTGGCTGCGTTAAGGGTGTTGGAGTTAATGAGGCGACCATCAAGTGAAACCTGGAACTGTGATAGACCATTCACAAGTGAAAGACCCTGATTACCAATTGTAGTAAGGTCGGCTGATAGAATTTGCTGACCTACAAGGGCGCGTAGGGAAGACACATTTAGACCGTAGTTAAAGAAGGCAGTACCAGCAGCTGATTGGATGGTGGTAGATTGGAAGTTGGTGTAGCCAAGGACATATTTGCGACCCTGCGCCATATCCGACTTCACCTTATCCACAAAACCCTGCTCTACCGAAACCTTGTCATAAACAAGTTGCACATTGCTAATTGTAAAGCCAGTGATTGCCGTACCAGCCGACTGGTAAAAGGCACGAGCAACCGAGTTGTAGTCCAATTGAACTTGGAGAGTGCCGTTGAGGGCAAACAGAGGGACACCCTGCTGAGTGCCGAGCGCACCAATAAGGGGCAGAACAACTGTCTGTGAAGCCTGTCCTGTCGTTTCCACATTAGAACCCATAAGGACCTGTGCGTCGTGCGAATACCAGTCGTGTGAAGTAGAGTGGGCGAAGAGGCAATCATAAACCGCGTCGGAGTTCTGGATATTATCAACCTGGACGGAGTTGATGTAGGTAGAAAGACGGTTCATCAAAGAAGATGCCGACTTACTAACACCCTTCCACTTCCATACCGAAGTACCATCACCGCCCGTGGGAACAACATCAAAGCGGATGTATGGGTTCAACATAATTCCGCTAGAGCTGCCACACGGGAGTTGTAAAATTGATGTACCGGACGCATTTGCCGAGGCGGTCAGCGCGGGGATATTGACAGTCTGGAGAGAGCAAGGAATCGGCTTGGCGCTCTTATTTGACATAAACGCCTGGGGGACGGAGTCATACGAGGCGGGGAGGATATACTTAGCATCAGAACCAACGGTGTGAAGGGACATTTGTATCTGTATGTAAAAAAGAAAAAAAAACAGAGTAGAACTCACATCTTTTTATCGTTTTTGGAACTTGCTTTGTTTCGGAGGAGGAGGTAATACTTTCTTAATCGGTTCGGTCGCGGAACGATGAGGAGCATGGGCTTCCTCCACAAGTGGTGCAGATGACATAAATGGAATCTGCTCTTTTGTGTAATCTGTATGTACCGTAGCGAAGTGGTTTGGGTGGGTTCGTCGGAGCATCTCTACTGGTCCTTTGGATTAAAGTTTTCGTTCATAGACTCAATCTGGAGAGTGAGAACCAAATGTTGAAAAGTGGCGGGTTGTGCGCCAGTAGCATTATCAACGACCGCTAAACGAATCTGTCCTTGAAGAACAATGTTCTGAAGGTTATATTCATTATGACTTGCATCAATCGTCATATTTCCAGATGGATTACTTACCATCGTAAGAAATCGTGCCGGGCTGTAAGGAAATAGAAGGAGGTCGGAGCGAATCTGAACGACGCGGGAGTTCGTAGCGGCTTCCGTAGCATGGTAAGCAACATGTAGCACACGAATACTGCATTTACCCGATACGGGCATAGTAAAATAGGTGTCGTTATTTGCGGCGGTGATGATAAATTGCACTAACACCATGACTACTACTCCGTAGATTTTATTCTTTCAAAGGCAATTCAATACCATGTTTCTTTAAATAGCGTTCCACATCTCGGGCATACTTTTTTGCTACTACGAATTCCCCAGGCATGATTATCACATTCGCTAATTTTGATACATCCTCTACAGTCTTATCTGTGAGTTTTCCTTTGTAGCCGTCCATTACGCCGGACGCGACCACTTTCGTTGGAATCACAAGCGACCCTGGCTCTAAGTAACTTGCAATAGAATCCTCATGAGCGAATCGGTTATTTGGATGATATTTAACAAATCCGCCGTCAGAAAAGTTTGCGCGTCTTGTATTAAAGATTTGAACGGGGTTGCCCTTCTGATTGTAGTAGAACATTCTATTGAGGCTCATTATTTCCTTCTGGTTGAATTCGTGAGGCTTCCAGCTTATCTGCTATTTTTTTAATATCCAGTTTCTTTTTGTACCGTTCAATGCGTTTGAGAACATCTTGCCGTTCTACTTCTAACTGTGCTTTCTCATTTTCCGTTGCATCCGTTTCTGTAGGTGCATTTACAAAGTTTTGATTTACAAAAGCCGTAGAATAAAGGGATTCATAGTTCGGTTGTAGAACTTCCTCAATTGTCATACGAAAAGACCAAGAAAGGTCTTGAAGGTTAATGGCAGTATAGGACAAATTCGTTGTCAAGTAGAAGTTCAAAGAAGAAATCGTGTCATTAACAAGTGATACAGGATGCGCGTCACCGTACCAATTGATGTATGTATTAGCATTGGTTTGAACCGGTATATGATATAGAATATCAGAAAAAACATCTTGTTCCACTACCCATTCACGATTTTTATATTGTCGTAGGGAGGGAGAGCGAAGTAGTAAATAACTTACTGGGTTGGCGACTGCCGGTTTTGAGCCGGTCGCAGAAAGTCCAATAGAAAAGGTGGGACTTGAGGTGAAACCAAAGAAGAGTCCAAGGGAAAGATTAGAGCCAAACCCCAAGGTAATCGCCGATGTATTCGCTGGAGAGGTGCTGGGAACAGTGCTTAGTAGAGCAAGGGTACTTTTACTTGTCGTTGTATTATAGACGAAGTTGAAAGTGGGAGTAAAAGAAGTACAAGCACCAATAGGTCCTACGCAGATTGCCGTTAGTTTCGTAGCGAGTTCCACCAAGACGGTTTCTGTGGAATAATTACCAACGGTCATGTTGAGTGTTGTAACAAATATATTAGCACCCTGTGTAATGGTGACAGTTAGTGCTTGAATATCAGAGGACAGCTGGTAGAATGAGAAGGGGACAGTTACTCCATGTACGGTTGCTTGAAAATAACTATTTCGCGCTTGTCGGGTGATAATCTGGGACATTTGGATATTCATATCAGTATTTGTCCCAGACTGGCGTTTGTCGGACGATACATAAAAAGTATATTGGGCGATAGTAGCCATCTTCTATGATATAGATTAGAAATAATCCCATATATAATAGAACAGTATGCCGTGGTTAGAACAAAACCATTCAATATCCTTATTAGTCATATAGATGAGGATGAGATTGGGGCAAACATACTGTAGGCACTGGAAGCTCGGCTGGTTCATCCTCTTTGGAGTCTTCCACCCCTTCAACGACAACATTGGCTAAGATTTCTTTTTCCTTCTCTTGCTTGAGTTTTTCTGCATCTTCTGCTGGGATAAGTGCGTTCATCCAGTACTGCAGGGAGTTTTGGATTTGATTCATGGTAGAGCCTTTGAAGTAGTTGAAGTTAAACGCCATTCTACTTAATAAGCAGAAATCTTTTTACGCTTTCTCCACACGGACCATCAACTGCCGGACAATCTCTCGGAGTTCGTCAATCTCCTGCTGGGGACTAATCACTGGAACATAGGGAGCAAATACAACGGGTTCTGTCGGGACATACTGATAAAAGGTAGATACTGGCTCTACTTGTTTGACTGGCTCTATTACTGCTTCTACAACTGGTTCTGGCTCTTCCATTCTAATTTAAGAAAGGAAATAAAAGGTGCAGTGAGTATGCGTAATACCACCAAAATAGAGCGTTCCGCTTCCAGATTGAAAACTCGCAAAGATTCTATCACCAGAATTACAATAGAACACCGAACTATAGGCTTGTGTCGTATCACCACCAAGACCTGCAGCATTCAACGCACAATAGCGAGTTTCGGTAGTCGTGCTGAAACTATTTTGAACTGTAATCGTTGCACGAGAACCACCTGCAAAATTGTTCCAGTAGAACGACCAATCAACCTTCCATTTTCCAGTGCGAGTAATATAAAACACACCACTCGTTGAGTCCCAGCCACTTAAAAATGTGTTTGACATTCCCGCAGAGGTATAAGCAAATAATCGCCCCAAATTCCCAAAGGGAGTTCCTACACCATAGCCAATAGATGCAGCACCAGTCCCACCAACAATACAGAAGGGCTGGTTCGCACAAATAATATCACCACCGCCAACGGATAGACTGTTGTTGATTGTGGTTAATCCACCTGCAGCAATAGAGATGCGAGTTGCTCCATTCGTCCCAAGTTTTAATTGAGCTCCATTTTCTACCTGAAAATCAAAATCTAATGCTGTAGCAAAGCCCATATAGCACTTACGAGTTCCATTTAGCGTCCAATCTATATAGGGGCTATTTGATGCTCCTCCATTTAATATTGATATGCTTGTTGTGGTTGGATTAACATCATTTGATTTTCTAAAATTACCCAAACAATTAACAGCCCCAGCTGTGTCTATTGTCATACGATTAACCCCTTGTGTCGCAAACACAAGTCTTGCCCCATTTTCCGAGGCAATAATCGCATCAGTTGCGGAGGCATTTCCTACATACATTCGGCGAGTGTTTCCTTGATAGAAGGTAATATAGGGAGAACTTCCTGAATCCTCGCCAGTAAGAAGAAAGTAATTCTGTCCTGCGTTTCCTCCAATCTTTTTAAAAGTGTATCCACCTTCTATGACCTCATTACCCGCAAGTTGCATATTTCCATAGAATGTATGAAAGTTTGGTGTTCCACGACCAGACGCATAATTTCCATAATAGATTCCCTTGCTATTTGCAGCATCAATAAACAAATCACCATTCGTGATAATGAGTTGTCCGATACTCGCACTACCCACATCTGGCGTTGCTCCTACAGCAAGAGTGAATCCTGGATAAGAAGCACTCGGAC
>Ga0181346_1000707_pt1 | contig 14720 bp, 22 predicted proteins | sample Su13VDMM15DN_FD_130100 | JGI IMG/M metagenome (GOLD analysis project Ga0181346, IMG submission 130100) | Freshwater viral communities from Lake Michigan, USA - Su13.VD.MM15.D.N | ecosystem: Environmental > Aquatic > Freshwater > Lake | place: USA: Michigan | collected 2013-07-15 | reverse complement strand
GACCTGCGCTTATCCCCGCCCAAGGCAAATCCCTTGTCGTCGCCGATTGGTCAGGAATCGAAGCCCGCGTCAACCCTTGGCTCTCCAATTCCGACGCCGGTATTCAGAAGCTATCGCTTTTTGCACGAGGCGAGGATGTCTATAAAGTCAACGCCTCAGCTACCTTCCACGTCCCTATCGAAGAAATCAACGGCGAGCAACGCCAAATCGGTAAAGTCCAAGAGTTAGCTTGCGGTTTTGCAGGCGGTGTGGGCGCGTTTGCTGCGATGGGCAGAGCCTATGGCATTTTGTTACCTGAACCACAAGCCAAGCGCATGGTTGCAGGTTGGCGCATGGCTAATCCGTGGGCAACACCCTATTGGCAAGACCTAGAAGAAGCGTACACAAGGGCGATGCGTAATAAAGGTTTTGAGTTCTCGGCAGGACGCGTAACTTATTTGTACGATGGGCAACATCTTTGGTATGCTTTACCTTCAGGCAGAGTCCTTTGTTATCCGTTTGCCAAGCTAGAAGCCGATGGTATTACATACGCCAAGTCAGCATGGAAGCCAGCAGCAGACGCAAAGGAATGGCCCCGTGCAAGATTATGGAAAGGTTTAGCCTGTGAAAACATCACCCAAGCGGTCGCCAATGATTTACTTAGACATTCTCTACGTCAATTGGATGATGTTATTCTTCACGTCCATGATGAAATTGTGGTCGAGTGCGAAACCGAACAAACAGAACAAGTAATAAAAGAGATGGAAGAAGTAATGTGTACGCCGCCTGATTGGGCAAAGGGGATACCCCTTGGCGTAGAAATTCATGCAATGCAACGATACGGTAAATAAAAGAAAAGCCCCCTAGTGATGAGCTAGGGGGCAAACCTCACGAAAGGTAGTCCAGATGAACTTTGTAGAATATATCACTAATTTAGCCCCTGAAGGCGAAACTGCTTTAATTGTTAGACAAAAACCACAATTAGACGGCAACGGAGCTTTACAGACCCATGCCGATGGCACGATCAAATGCACTTGGCCTGCGTTTTTACCTACTGCTAAGGTCAAGCCTGATTGGGCAATCTACGGCAATACAGGCTCGTTTATCCTTGATCGCTTTGCCGATGGCAAGGTGTCAGCGTCCGCCGCCAACTGTGAATACGTCCTTGTGATGATGTTAGATGACATCGGCACCAAATCTAAAGCGCCGCCGCTTGCGCCTACTTGGATTATGGAAACGTCAGAAGGATCATTTCAATGGGGCTATGCGTTTAAAGAGCAGCCAACCAAGGGCGACTTTACCGCAGCCATTAAAGCCATTGCTAAGGCAGGCTACACCGACCCAGGCGCAACTAATGCGGTTCGTAACTTCCGTCTGCCTGGATCTGTAAACCTAAAACCTGGACGCAACAATTTTAAATCAGTCTTGGTTGAGTTTCATCCTGAGCGTGAATATAACCTTGATGAGATATGCACCGCCCTTGACGTGGTGCCTGACCCTGCTGATACCGCAACCAACGTAGCCATTCGCCTTGCTGACACAGGCAAGGATTCAGTTGTGACTTGGCTCAATGAGCAGGGCATGATCCTGTCGCCTGTCAATGGCGAAGGTTGGATGGGTATCGTTTGCCCTAATAACGCAGAGCATACTGATGGCAACATCGAAGGGCGCTACAAGCCCCTTGATCGTTCGTTCTGTTGCTTGCATGGTCATTGTGTGGACTTTAGCTCGCAGATGTTCTTGGATTGGGTTGCCCAGAATGGTGGCCCCGAGGTCGATCATGGTTTGCGTGATGAGTTGCTTGCTGAGAAGATGAACCAAGCCCTGTCCAAGCTGACACCGAATGACGTGTATCGTGACACCGCAGCCGAGTTGATTGCAGAGGTTGAGCGTAAAGAGTTGGGTCGCATTGAAAAGGCTGATTGGTACAAGCGCTTTGCTTACATTCAAGACGATGAGTCCTACTTTGATATGCAAGACAGACGTGAGGTCAGTCGTCAGACGTTCAACGCTCTGTTCCGCCATATCCCTTGCAAGTCCATTCACACAGGACGCAAGGTTGAAGCGTCAATCTGCTTTGATGAGAATAGACAAGCGATGGGCGCGAAAGCGTTGGTTGGTGTCACTTACGCAGCAGGTGAGGATGTCATCGTGACCCGTGATGGCGACCTGTTCGGTAATCGTTGGCGTGATGCGCGCCCAGAGGTTAGTGCGTCTGTCGATGCCGACATTTCGATGTGGATGAACCATTGTCAAGAGCTTGTCCCTGAGCAAGCCGAGTTGGAGCATATCTTTGATGTGATGGCTTTCAAAGTGCAACACCCTGAAATTAAGGTGAACCATGCGATCCTCCATGCCGGTGACGAAGGATCTGGCAAAGATACATTTTGGGCGCCATTCATTTGGGCTGTTTGTGGTGACCATTTGAAGAATCGTGGAATCATGGACAACAACTCTGTTAACAGTCAATGGGGTTATCAGCTTGAGTCAGAGATTTTGATTATCAATGAGTTGAAAGAGCCTGACGCAGCCACACGTCGTCAGCTTGCTAACCAACTGAAACCGATCATCGCAGCCCCTCCCGAAATGTTGCCTATCAACAGAAAAGGACTTCACCCCTATCACATGGCGAACCGCCTGTTCGTCTTGGCTTTCTCGAATGACCCTGTTCCAATTAGCCTTGCCTCACAAGATCGTCGTTGGTTCTGCGTGTGGTCTATTGCCCCTCGCATGGACTCAAGCCGAGCCAAGAAAATGTGGGATTGGTATCGTGCAGGGGGCTTTTATGCCATCGCTTCATGGCTCCAGGCAAGGGATGTGTCTGCGTTCAACCCTTCTGCACCTCCGATGTGGACTGAATTCAAAGCAAACTTGGTTGAGCATGGCATGAGCATGGCCGAGTCTTATTTGGTTGATATGCTCAAGAATCGCACAGGTGAATTTTCCCGTGGTGTGATCGGTTCGCCTTTCCATTCACTCTGCGACAGACTGACAGGGCAAGCCCCTAGCGGTGTCAAAATCCCACAGGCTGCGCTACTTCATGCCTTGAAAGAGGGCGGTTGGATCGACTGTGGTCGCCTTAAGTCAAGAGAGTTTGACACCAAGAAACACATCTTCGCTTGTCCTGAGATGGCTGACTTAGGCAAGTCTGAGTTGCGTCGCTTGGTTGAGGAAAACCCACCGCCCAAGATGGTGTTGGTCAAGTAAAACAAAAGCCCCTTAATTAGGGGCTTTTTTATTAGAGGTCTAAGAGTTCGTGAAGTACGAGGTAGAGGACAACCGCCCCAAGGATTAAGAGCATCTGAGAGCCTCCACAAGCTTGGCGGGGTCTTGGCTCTCAAAGAACTGTTGAAGGGTATCCCTGACGCTTGGCGGGGTCGGCTCAGGCTCATCCATGATCCTTAGATTTAGCTTGATGTCCCAATTGTCTGACTCCCAACGCTTGAGCCATGCCTCGCCCCCTATTTGGTCTATGGCTTTGCTTTCTATGGCTGACTGTAAGAGGTCATACGCATCGGGATGGATCTTGTCTAAGACGTCAATAATTTCTTGCTGACTGAGTGTGATCGTTTTCATTTGAATATCCGTTTCTCTACTGTTCCGTTAACTTTGCGCGCGAATGTAGTCGCGCGCGCTTTGTTTGTAAATCTGCGACAGGCTAGGGACTCAATCCCGCCCATATAGGTGGTGTAAGTTACGCTCCACATCATTGAGCCTCTTTTAAAAAGTGTTCACAAATGCGCGCTAGGATCTCAACCGCCTCAGCGTATTCAATCGCGCCCTCGTCCCATTGGGTGTATATGTCATTAACTGATCCGTGTAGATCGTCTAAGGGGTTAGTAATCATTTAATCTCGCTCCTATCTCTGTAAGGGGTGTCTAGTTCGTATGAGTCGCACTCGATGCCATCCACATCGCCAAACATGAACCAATCAGGCTCAAGGTTTAATTGCTTGGTGTGCAATTGCAAAGCCTCGAGGCACTTGGCGCGCGCGGTCTTTTCTGACTTGGAATAAGCCTCAAAGCTAAAATTGCGACTATCGTAATAAGCGCGGTATATCTTCATAGCCAATCTACCTCCATCACTTGATTAAAATCAAAATCGGGTTCAAAGCGTCCGCCCATAATCTCCCAATCTGCTTGGAAAAATGGATAGCTCTCGACATAGCCCTTATCGTTGCTAGGATCCGCGTCAAGCTCATAGCTGATTAGTTCTTTGATCGTGTCAATACTTTCACGATCGCCAACCTTGAGCGTCACCCAAATTTCGCAATCGTGCTTTTGATTAAATATTGCGTATGTTGTCATTTTAGAAACCTCCCAAAGCGCCATAAGCGAGCATTGCGCCCAAGATCGCGCCCATAACACACGCGCCCAAATAGTCTTTAAATGTTGGTTTTTTGTTCATTGTCAGCCCCTTAAAAGTTCTCAAAAATAACTTCTTTACCATCTTCAACAAAGGCATACCAAAAGCCATTTTTGCCAATGTAATAATCAATTGCATCTTTTAGGGTCAAGCCCTCATCGAGTTGGATCCCTTCAATCGCGGGATAGGCTTGCTCAAATTCCTCAAGCGAGCATTGAGAGAAGTCGCAACAAATGCCAATCGGATCATAGGGGATCTGCTCAGGATCCATCGAGTCGAAATAGTCAAACAACTCGCCTTGTCCCTCATAACTAAAATTATCAGGGCGGACTTGGTTCATAAAAAAGCGGAAAGTGTCTTTTGTGAGTGTCATTACGATAGCCATGATTGATCCCCTTAGATAGCGACGTTATCGAGATAAGTAACACCCTTGCGAGTTGCTACGTTTGCGCCCAATGCGCGCAATCTGCTTTTAGTAGTTGGAGTTGACCAACGGGCGAGCGTTTCTTTATTAACCATCACCAAACCCGTGCGACTATTTACATCGGCGATGTGATTTCGATGGAGATAAACCGCAGAATTGACGTCATCAATTGGCGCAACTGATGTATTATCAAGCGCCAAATTTGAGCGATTTTGGATTGCTGCTAGCATTGCTTTTTCAATTTTTCTCATGTTTTTCACCTTAATTTAGTTGACTAAATCGGTCTTTTTTAAGCCGATGTCTAATTATAGACATAGACCTAAAGAAATGTAAACAATTCTTTTGCACTTTTACAACAATTTAAATTGTGGACAATTTGGGCGGTTTGTGGATAGCGTGTGGACAATTTGAAAATGGGAGATTGTCCACAGTTTGAGCCATACCAGGTAAGGCTAGGGGCTATTTGTGGACAATGTGGACAATCATTTATAGGTATATAGCTAAGATTTGTAATTTGTATATTTTCATGGGCGAATGTTATAAGTCAGCGACTTAAAACCCATTGTCCACATTGTCCAACTTGTCCACAAATTACCTGCTTTTTCACCCTGCCTTTTTCCTTTTCCCAAAAATCCTTTGTCTTTTGTGGACAAGTTGGACAATTTAAAAACAGATTGTCCACATTGTCCACATTGTCCACAGTCCCACCTAAAAACAAATTGTCCACATTGTCCACAAGTGTCCGACCGATAGCCGTGGACAAGTCCACATTGTCCACACCTTGCGCCCAATAGTTAGTGGCTACTAACATCTAGCTAATGGCAGCTAGAAATCGGCCTCCTGGCTGAAGGCCCCCGGGTAGGGCCGGCGGGATTGGGGCTTGTGGTCAGGAGGTATCACGAACAATTTTTTTTTTATTAGTAAAAAGCCCACCCCCTTTATTTTTTAATTTTTATTTTTCAAAAAATCCGTTACACTCCCGATATGTTCCAAAGCTTCCACTACGAACCTCGCAAGCTCGAAGCCACCGAAGCACGGCTCGAAGCCATAATGAAGGCCGCCAAGCTCGGCCTCAAGGGTGACTCGTTGGCGTTAGCGGCTGGAATGACGCCTACCGAATACAGGCAACTGATCTTGTTTGACCCAATTGCTGAGTACGCTGAACTCAAAGGGAGAGCAGAAGGTGAACGCGAAATGTCTGAAGTCTTGCATCTTGCTGCAAAAGAAGGCGACGCCAAAGCAGCACTTGCCGTCCTCCAACACCAGCACGGCTGGGTTGCCAAACAGCAACTCTCCATCGACGTTGAACAGCGCATCTCCATCACCGCTGCTCTTGAGCAAGCGCAGTCAAGAGTCATTGACGCCCTCACGCTAGACGAGCAACCACAGACAGTCGAATTTAAAGAAGTACCAACCAAAGAGAAACTCAAAGCAGCCTAATGCAAACTACCCGCTACTCCGCGCAAGATGAACAAGAACTCATGGCGCGGTTATGGTCACCTGCCATCAAAGACAATCCACTAGCGTTTGTGATGTTTGCCTTCCCTTGGGGGCAACAAGGCACACCGCTTGAGCATTTCAGTGGCCCACGCAAATGGCAACGCCAGGTGTTACAAGACTTGGCGACCCACATCGCAGCCAACAACGGTAAGGTTGACTTCGACGTCTTAAGATTAGCGATTGCGTCAGGTCGTGGTATTGGTAAATCAGCCCTTGTATCCTGGCTAGTCTTGTGGATGATGACTACCCGCATCGGCGCCACGGTCATCGTGTCCGCTAACTCGGAATCGCAGTTGCGCTCAGTTACTTGGGCCGAGATTACTAAGTGGTCGTCCATGTCGATCAACACCCACTGGTGGGAGATCAGCGCTACTCGCGTGATGCCCGCCAAATGGCTGACCGAGTTGGTCGAGCGTGATCTCAAGAAAGGCACACGCTATTGGAACCTTGAGGGTCGGCTTTGGTCGGCTGAGAACCCTGACGCGTTCGCCGGTGTTCACAACTACGATGGGGTAATGGTCGTGTTCGACGAAGCGTCTGGTATTGACGACTCCATCTGGGCGGTGACAAGTGGCTTCTTTACAGAGAACACGCCCAACCGCTTTTGGTGTTGCTTCTCTAACCCGCGTCGCAATACTGGCTACTTCTACGAAGCGATCGAGGGTAGCAAACGGGACTTTTGGCAATCTAGGCAGGTAGACGCTAGGGATGTAGAAGGTACCGACAAGAACGTGTACAACCAGATCATTGAAGAATACGGCGCTGACTCTTACCAGGCGCACGTTGAGGTGTATGGTTCGTTCCCCTCAGAAGGCGACGATCAGTTCATCCCATCAAGTCTAGTAGACGACGCAATGAAACGGGAAAAGTGGCAAGACGACTCCGCGCCCATCGTCATCGGCGTTGATCCAGCCCGCTTTGGCTCTGACTCAACCGTCATCGCCATCCGGCAAGGGCGCGACATCGTGGAGTTACGCAAGTTCAAGGGCGATGACACCATGACAGTCGTCGGTCATGTCATCGAGGCAATGGATCAGTACAACCCAGCGGTGACAGCCATCGACGAAGGTGGCTTGGGAGCAGGGGTGGTTGACCGCCTCAAGGAACAACGCTACAAGGTACGGGGTGTGAACTTTGCAAATAAGAGCAAGAACCCTATGATGTATGGCAACCTGCGCGCCCAGATCTGGGGGTCAATGAAGGAATGGCTCAAGAACGCTAGTGTGCCACCAAGCAAGACGCTCAAGACTGACCTCATCTCCCCGCTGATGAAGCCTGACAGTAAAGGTGCCATATTCCTAGAGTCCAAGAAAGACATGAAGGCACGGGGCTTGGCCTCACCTGACTCAGCCGATGCTATAGCGTTGACCTTTGCGTTTCCTGTTGCACATCGGGAAAGTCGTAATACAATTCGTAAACCAACATACCAATCACAAGGCGCTGCCTTTAACTCATGGATGGGATCATAAAATGCCACTGAAAAAGTCAACAAGCAAAGAAGCGTTCCGTAAGAACGTGTCAGCCGAGGTCAAAAGTGGCAAACCGGTCAAGCAGGCAGTAGCAATTGCCTATTCAGTCAAGCGTGAAGCAGCTAAAGGTAAGAGTAAAAAATGAGTTTAAAGCCATTGAGCAATTGCGTATTAATTCGTCAAGACACAGAAAAGTTATCTGAATTAATAGTTTTACCCCAAAACAAATTATTTAGCGGTATCATAGTGGCAATTGGCGAAGGTAAGAAAAGCCCAAAGGGGCATACTGAGCCTATGAGCGTCAAAGAAGGCGACCATGTGCTATTCGGTGAGTTCTCCGGGCAAAAGGTTACTGTTGACGGCGAAGAATTGTTGATGATGCGCGAACCTGATGTGATCGGAATACTAAATGGCGTATGACCAAACCTCGATGAATATCGTCGGCAAAGTAGCCGATGTAGGCAGTAACCCCACGGCTACACCTGAAGATAAATCAGAAGCACTTGCAACAATGCGCCATCGCTTTCAAATGGCGATGTCTGCGTATTCTGAAAGTCGTGAGGACGAGCTAGATGACCTTCGATTTATGGCTGGTTCTCCAGATAATCAATGGCAATGGCCTGCTGACGTATTGGCAACTCGCGGATCTGTTCAAGGGCAGACCATCAACGCAAGACCTTGCCTTACTATTAACAAACTACCTCAGCACGTCAAACAGGTTACTAACGAACAACGTCAGAACCGACCCTCTGGAAAAGTAATTCCTGCGGATGACAAGGGCGATGTTGAAGTAGCAGAGATTTTTGAAGGTATGGTTCGCCATATCGAATATATGTCTGACGCCGATGTAGTGTATGACACCGCTTGCGAAAACCAAGTGACCTACGGCGAAGGCTATTTCCGTATTTTGACCGAGTTTTGCTACGATGATTCATTCGATCAAGACATCCGTCTAGGCCGTATTCGTAACGCGTTCAGCGTTTACATGGATCCGATGATCCAAGACCCTGCGGGGCAAGACGCTGAATGGTGTTTCATTAGCCAAGACATCGAAAAAGACGAATACGAGCGTCAATACCCTGACGCAGCGCCAATTACATCAATCATGTCCCAAGGTGTAGGCGACGCGTCCCTATCTCAGTGGATTGACGAGAACACGATTCGTATTGTTGAGTATTTTTACTACAAACATACCCCAACTAAGCTGAATTTGTATCCAGGCAACCAATCGTTCTACGATGGTAGCCCTGAAGATAAAAATATGAAAGAAATGGGCTTAAAACCCATTAAGACCCGCACTGTAGACGTCAAAAAAGTCATGTGGATGAAGTCCAACGGCTACGAAGTGCTACAAGAACAAGAATGGGCTGGTAAATGGATCCCTGTGATCCGTGTAATCGGCAACGAATTTGAAGTAGATGGCCGTATTTATGTGTCAGGTTTGGTAAGAAATGCCAAAGATGCACAACGTATGTACAACTACTGGGTATCTCAAGAAGCCGAGATGCTTGCATTGGCTCCAAAAGCACCGTTTATCGGTTATGGCGGTCAATTTGAAGGCTACGAACAGCAATGGAAAACTGCAAACACGACCAATTGGCCGTATTTGGAAGTTAATCCTGACGTTACTGATGGAATGGGCGCAACATTACCACTTCCACAACGCGCTCCACCTCCTTTGGCACAAACTGGACTTATCCAAGCCAAAATGGGCGCGTCCGACGATATCAAGTCCACAACTGGACAGTATGACTCGAGCTTAGGTGCCACAAGCAACGAACGCTCGGGGAAAGCTATTATTGCTCGCGAACGCCAAGGCGACGTGGGTACTTTCCACTACGGCGACAACCTGACTAAAGCGATTCGCTTTGCAACTCGTCAGTTAATCGACCTCATTCCTAAGATTTACGACACCGAGCGTATTGCTCGCATCGTAGGCGTGGATGGTGAAGTGTCAATGGTTAAATTAAACCCTGACCAACCTGAGCCAGTTAAGAAAATTGTGGATCAGCAAGGTATTGTGATTGAAAAAGTCTACAACCCTAGCGTTGGTATTTACGACGTGGTTGCTACTACTGGCCCAGGCTACATGACCAAGCGCCAAGAAGCTATGGAAGCTATGGCTCAGATCCTTCAGGGTAATCCTGAGCTATGGAAAGTGGCTGGCGATTTATTCGTTAAGAATATGGATTGGCCTGGCGCCCAAGAAATGTCTAAGCGTTTGGCTAAAACGATTGATCCTAAAATCCTTGAAACAGGCGATAAAGACCCTGCGTTGCAAGCTGCTGAACAACAAATGCAAGCAATGGCTCAAGAGATGGAAGGTATGCACCAGATGTTGCAAAACGTGGGTAAATCCATTGAGATGCAAGACTTGGAGCGTAAAGATTTTGAAGCGCAAATCAAGTTATTTGATGCTGAAACCAAGCGTTTGGCTCAAGTTCAAGCGTCTATGTCACCTGAACAGATCCAAGACATTGTGTTGGGTACCGTACATGGCATGATGACAAACGGCGACTTGGTAACTGAGATGCAACGTGATACTTTCATGGATATGCAAGAAGAAGATAAAATGGAACAGCAAATGGAGCAACCTATGCAACCGCAAGGCCAACCAATGCCTCCTGAAGGGATGATGCCACAATGAAAGCAGCCGATTTTGTAGGATTGTTTTTTCTAGCCCGTGATGTAACCCATTCGGTTCATCTAAACACCCGTAGCTACTCAAAGCATAAAGCTTTGCAAAAGTTTTATGAGAACATTATTGACTTGGCTGATTCATTCGCTGAAGCCTATCAAGGTCGTCATGGCTTGATTGGCCCAATCAGCCTAATGTCTGCTAAGAAAACAGGCAACGTCATCGAGTTCTTAGAATCACAGCTTGCTGAGATTGAAAAGGTGCGTTACGATGTTTGCGACAAGGACGATACTCCTATGCAAAACCTGATTGATGCAATTATTGAGCTATACCTATCTACCCTGTATAAATTACGCTTCTTAGCATAATGGCAATAACCGTCAACCATTCCACACCCGCCGACGGCACGTTTAGCGCCGCGGGCGCTCTTGCTTGGGATGCAAACCATACTTTAAGTGGTTTGGGAACGATGGCGGAACAAAATGCTAACAACGTAGCTATTACAGGCGGTTCAATTAGCGTACCAACCCTTGCGGGTACTACCTCAGTTACTACTCCTATTGTTAAAGCTACAAGTTCTGCTGGCGGCGCGTTGCAAAATGCAAGTGGGACAAACCAACTTCAATGGGGCGCGGGCGGCGGTAACAATTTAAGTGTTGATGTAGCCATTAATATTAACCCTGCTAACGCACAAGTAGATTTAAGTCCTACAGGAACAGGTTTAGTAAAAATTAACCCCGCTACGGCTGGAACAATGAACAATATGGTTATTGGTGGCACAACACCTTTAGCTGGAACTTTTACTTCACTTACCGCAACATCGGGTATTGGTGGGGGTGCATTTTAATGGGGCCATTTTTTAATGGATATTTCTTTGCAGGTGGCTTTTTTCAAAGTATTATTGAGGCTGCCGAACAACTTTATGTAAAACTCCGTTCATTAACGGAAAGAGGGAGATTTTAATGTCTATGAATCTAAAAGCAATAACCGTCTGTATCGGTTATCAGCAAATTACTGATCTAAGCACCGCTGTAGGTCTAACTGTACCTGCCGTTGATAGAACAGGTCTTAATCAAAGACCTACTTTTGCTCTGATTACTGCTTTGACCGGCAATGTACGTTGGCGTGATGATGGTATCGCACCTACTGGTTCTGTTGGTATGCCTTTGGCTGCTGGCGTAAATCTTCAGTATGATGGCGATTTAAAGAGCATTAAGTTTATTAACAATGGCGGTACCGCCGAACTCAACATTAGCTATTACGCTTAAAGGTGATATATGGACATTTCTAACGGCTCCGGCGGCATTGATTCAAGCAAATTAATGGACTATTTCACCAAGGATTTTCTTAAAGATCTAGGCAAAATGGCTGTTTTGCGTGACGAATTAGAAAAACGTCAAGGCTCAATGACTGCGGTTGATGCAGCAAACAAAAAGCTTGATGAAGCTAATGCTTACGCTGAAAACAAAAAAGCGGAAGCCGATGCACTTTTAGTTGACGCTAAATCTACTGCTGCTGATCTTAAAGCTACTAAAGCTGCGTTAGACGCACGTGAAAAAGATTTAGTTGCGGCTGAAGCAAAAGCGGAAGCTGACAGCGTTGCAAAAGAAAAAGCGTTAGCTACTAAAGAAGCTGGTTTAGCTTCACGCGAAGCCGCTTTAGTTAAAAATGAAGCTGCATTAGCCGCCGCACAAGACACATTAGCTACTGATCGTGTTAACCTTGATGCAAGAATTAAAGCTTTACAAGATAAAGTAGCTTCAATTAATATTTAAGCATTAAATCGTACTGGTGCGATACACCAGGGTTTCTTAAGGAAACATCGAAATGGACGAAAGTCAAGAAGTAGTACCAGCGGAAGTATCCGCGCCAGAGCAGGTGGCAACGGCTGCACCTGAAACTGAAGTAACAGCGCCGGAAGCAGTAGAGCCAGAAGTTGTTGAAACCAAAACCTTCACACAAGAAGAATTGGACGCAGCTATTGGTAAAAGACTTGCTAGAGAACAACGTAAGTGGGAAAGAGAACAGGCAGCTAAAGCCGCTGAAAGGCAGCTTAAAACTCCAGTAGAAATCCCGCCGATTGAGCAGTTTGCTTCACCTGAAGAATATGCTGACTTGTTGGCAGAACGTAAGGCAGAAGAATTGCTTGCTAGGCGCGAACAAGCTAGAGCGCAGTCTGAAATCATTGAGTCTTATCACGATAAAGAAGAAGAAGCGCGGAATAAATACGATGACTTTGAACAAGTTGCGTACAACCCCAAACTTCCAATCACTAACGAGATGGCTCAAACGATTCAATCTTCCGAAGTTGGCCCCGATATGGCTTATTACCTAGGGTCTAATCCGAAAGAAGCTGAACGTATTTCTCGTTTATCACCACTCCAGCAGGCCAAAGAATTAGGGAAAATTGAGGCTAAATTAGCTGATAACCCAGTTGTAAAGAAAACTTCGAGCGCCCCAGCACCAATTGCTCCGGTTACGGCAAGATCCATTGGATCTTCAACGACAGACACGACTGATCCTCGCTCTATCAAGAGTATGAGTACATCAGAGTGGATTGAAGCTGAACGCCAACGTCAGATCAAGAAGTACGAAGCGCAGAGAAACCGCTAACTATTTTTTATTAGGAAACTAAAATGTCTAACTCGATCTTAACGATTGACATGATTACACGCAAGGCTCTTGAGATCCTTGAGAATAATCTTGTTCTAACACGTAACGTAAACCGCCAGTATGACGATTCTTTCGCTGTTGAAGGCGCAAAAATTGGTTCTACTCTCCGTATCCGCTTACCAGACCGCGCTTTGGTAACTGACGGTGCCGCCTTGCAAGTTCAAGACGACAACGAACAGTACACAACTTTGTCTGTTGCTAGCCAAAAGCACATTGGTGTTAACTTCACCTCTGCTGAATTGACAATGCAGTTAGATGACTTTGCAGAGCGTGTTTTAAAACCACGTATCTCTCAGTTGGCTTCTTCTATTGACGCTGACGTAGCTAATAGCTACAAAGCTGTATATAGCTCAGTTGGTACTCCTGGCACAACTCCTTCTACTTCATTGGTGCTGTTACAAGCTCAACAGAAGTTGAACGAAAACGCTGCTGTTATGTCTCCACGTTACGCTACTGTTAACCCAGCAGCTAACGCAGGTTTGGTTGAAGGCATGAAAGGTCTGTTTAATCCTACAGACACAATCAGCCGTCAATTCAAGAATGGCATGATGGGTATGGGTGTATTGGGCTTCGACGAAGTTAACATGAGCCAATCTATCAAGCAGCACACAACTGGTACACGTTCTACAAGCGACACTATCCTTGTAAACGGCACTATCACTACTGAAGGTGCAACAACTATCAGTATTGATGGCGGTACTGGTTCTGCAACTGTTACTGTTGGTGACGTATTTACTGTAGCCGGTGTATATGCTGTTAACCCACAAACACGTGAGTCAACAGGTAGCTTGCAACAGTTCACTGTAACTGCTGCTAACACTGCTTCTGGTGGTGCTTGGACAAACATTGCTGTTTCTCCAGCTATGTACACATCAAGCAATGCTTTGGCAACTATCAATGCGTTCCCACAAGACGGCGCAGCGGTAACTTTCTTAGGCGCAGCTTCTACTCAGTACGCTCAAAACTTGGTTTACCACAAAGATGCGATCACTTTTGCGACCGCTGACTTGTTGTTGCCACAAGGTGTTGACATGGCTTCACGCCAAGTTCACAACGGTATCTCTATGCGTGTTGTACGTCAGTACGACATCAATAACGACCGTTTACCTTGCCGTATCGACGTTCTGTACGGTTACAGCACCATTCGCCCTGCGATGGCTTGCCGTATCTGGGGTTAAACCTAAATGCTCCCGCGCAAGCGGGGGCTTTTTAAATCAATTTTTTAAGGAATTAATATCATGGCTCAAGCTCCATTACCAAACGGCGCAGGTGGATACCAAGTTGGCGACGGCAATTTAACCGAAGTTCTCCTTGGCGTACAACCAGCACCAACAGCTAAAACTGCTGCTGCAACTTTGACTGCTGCTGAATTAGCAACTGGCATCATCACTTACACAGGCGCGGCCGTTGCTTTGACCGTACCTTTGGGCGCTGATTTAGATGCTGCTTTTACAAGCATGAAAGTAAATAGCTCTTTTGACTTTAATATCATCAATATTGGTGGCACAAACGCCGCTACAGTAACAGCTAACACTGGTTGTACGTTAGTTGGTGTAGCTGCGGTTTCTGCAAACACTGCTTGTACTTGGCGCGTTCGTAAGACCGCTGATGCAACATACGTGTTCTACCGTATTGCTGGTTAATGTAATATCCCGCCCTTCGGGGCGGGTTT
>Ga0181346_1000704_pt1 | contig 14750 bp, 5 predicted proteins | sample Su13VDMM15DN_FD_130100 | JGI IMG/M metagenome (GOLD analysis project Ga0181346, IMG submission 130100) | Freshwater viral communities from Lake Michigan, USA - Su13.VD.MM15.D.N | ecosystem: Environmental > Aquatic > Freshwater > Lake | place: USA: Michigan | collected 2013-07-15 | reverse complement strand
GATTTTTCTTTATCTATTGCTCGTTTTATTTGAGCTTGTAAGCTAGCTACTTTTTGATCATAATCATATGGATCATAATCACCTTCATTATCTTCAAGTGTATCTAATTCTTCTTTAAGTAGTTCTGACTTAGCTTTTGATTTCTTTACGCCTTCAGTTTTTGTAGTTGTTGGTTTTTCTGTTATTAGTTCTCCAGCAACTTTACCTTTAACCGCAGCACTAATTGCTTCAGATGTTTTTGTTTTACTAAATGATTCATTATATGCAGCAATAAAGTTAAAAGCATCTTTAGCGGTATTAAGAATAACATTGCCGTTCTCGTCAATTTTTACCTTTTCAGAATGAATTTTGTCTATTTTAATATCACCGCTTTCTAAAGACTCAGCTAATATAGTTGATACCTCTTCGTTTGCTCTATTGTCAATGTCTTTTCTAATATTATCAAACGTTGTTTTTATTTTATTACTTTGGTACTTAAATTGAGAATCAGTTATTGTACCTTCAGTTTTTTGCTCTCTTAAAGCCGCTATTTGATTTGCTTGATCTTCATTTGCATTAGTTGTTTCATCTGCGGCATCCGAAAATTCCATATCCATTCTTTTAGCAAATGATGTTTTGCCAAATTCCGTATTACCAATATGCTGGTCTTTAACAAAATTGTATAATGTTTTACCAATATTGCCCATATTATTAGCAAAATTTTCACCAATTTTATGGAAAAACTCGTGTCTTGCGGTTGTAAATAATTTAGAGCTTAATGCTTTGTCTTTATTTACATAAATAGTGTTATTGGCCCCGTCATATAATCCATTTGAATTGACTATTTGAGAAGCCACCGCTCTTTTGGTGAATAGTTTTTGTTCGGCGGAGTATTTATCTCCCCCATTTGCAACCTCTTCGTTTTCTATTGCATCTGCTAATTCATTAATTTTTTCTTGGTAAGCAGGGTCTTTCATAGCCATTGCTACTAATTCTTTACCGCTTCCATACTCAAATTTTGCATTTGAATTGTCAACAAGCACTTTTGCATTAAACTCTTCACCTAAATTAATATCTTTATTTAGTTTTAATCTATTAAAAAAAGTATTTGCTTTTTTCTGAGCAGTTTCTTGCCTTTGAGCATTACCTAAATAACGATTATATTCTGCATTTGTAGCAGTGTATTCGTTGTTTAGTTCAGAAAGCAGGTCTTTTTTTTGCGCTTCGCTTAAATTAGTGCTATTATTGATTACTTGCCCCTGTTTTTTAATATCTATTACTTTCTTGCTAAGATTATTTATTGCTAATAAATCGTCAGTATTAGTATTTCCTACTAATCCTATTATATTATTTATAATTACTGTAGAGCTATCTTTTAACGCTTGTACTTTTGAATCAATTATTACTTTTTCTTCAGCTGATAACTTTTCATAATCAATGCCTTTTAAAATGCCTGCAATTTTATTATTATTTTCCTGTAATTTATTTATATTTGAACCCGAAATAAATGGTTTATATACCATTCCGGCTATATGAGGAGCAGTAACAAATAAAGTTGATACAACTGAAGTGTCAAAAATAGTATCTTCAACATTATCTAAAGCATTTACATTATCTTTACCTAACAACACCTTATCTGTTACATTACCTAAAACAGTATTCAGAACCTCAGTAGGAATTTGTTCTCCGTAATTGCTAAGTAATTCTTTTGAAAAATTTGTTGATGATTTTAAAATTGACCTTTCCATTCCTAGTAATAATTGAGGTACTTCAGCAGTTGTGGCAGAGGAAAACATGTTTCTCATTCTTTTGAACGCTCTACCTCCAACATATTCACTACCTCCTTCAAAAGCACCAAATAAAGCAGGTACACTAAATAATTGAGCGGTATTATAAGAAGGAAATGTTTTTTCTCCGTCTTCGTTCATAATACCATATTTTTGTTCTTGTAACATTTGGGTATATTTTGACCCTGTTCCAACAACACCTCCGGTAACTAAACCTACAATTTCAGGAGCGTAAGCCTCCGGAGCAACAGCCATAGTTAATATAATAGGGACTTGATCTATTAAAGCACCCGCCGCTCTTTCCATAAAAGCCTCTACGCTAGTAGTCGACGCTCTGGGCGCGGCTATTTTAGAATTATAATCTTCTTCGTTTTCTTTACGGATTCTAGCTACGTCGTCTCCGGTTGGAGTGCCATGCGTCCCAAAAGTAACCGCGTTCATCACTAAATCATCAACATACGCAAGTCCTCCGGCAATACTACCTCCAAATTCATTAACATAAGAATTCCAAATCTTTGTACCTGTTCTAGACCACCAATTCCAATCTTTTTTTTGCAACTCAATGTTCTTTTCTAAAGACACGGCTTGGTTTTGAAACGTCTCTTGCTTTTTTGTTAATTTGTCATAATATGCAATATTACTTCCAATCTCTTTCTTTTGAGCATTTATTTGGTTTATTATTTGATTTTGAGCATCTACCTGTTCTTGAGCTGTATATTTATAATCAGCAGGTTTTAATTGCTTTTCAAGATCTTTTATCTGAGAAGCGGAATATTCCAATGCTTTTTCCGTATAAGATTTTTGGGTAACTGTATTTGCTAAATCTCCGGCATTGACAGTTTTTTTACTAACATCATAGTCAATAAAAAATTTTTGAACATCTTCACCATAGCTTTCTAAACTTTCTAAAGCATCATATTTTTGAGAATATAATTTTTCTTCTGATTTATTATTTCTATATATTGCAGCGGCTCTTTCTAAAATTTGTTGAGGCGTTGCTGTTTTATTAGCTTTTTTAAATTCTTTTATTGCTTGATTTTTTTCGTTGGCAAAAGAATTATAGTTTTTAATAACGGGTCTGCCAGGCATAGTACCCATTTCTCCCCCTCCAGACTGGAAGTCTGTATATTCTTTCCCGTCACGGTCAATCATGCCTTTTATCTCAAGATCTAATTTTGTTGAAAAATCCGTTGGCAATACATCCGCTGTTTTTAATAAAGTACTTGCCTCTTGGTAAGTTCCATCATTTCTTATTTTTGCTTCTTTAAATCTAAGTTCCCCTTTAGCTTTGTCAATATTTTCTTGATCTTTCTTTTGCTTTTCTAATTTAGCAGTTTGCGCTTTTTGCTGAGCCCAACCTTCGCTTGTCATTAACAAAGGCTTTGTAGCCGGAACAGGAGAAGGAGTGCCTCCCATTTGAACAAACATATCATTTTGTGATTTTACTAATGATGCTTTAAGGTTTTCGGTTGTTTCTTCTATTAGCAATTGGTTTTTTCTCTTCTTCTCTGACTCTTGTTTCTTTTTTTCAGCATCAATTTTCTGTTTTTCCGCATCAATTTTCTTTTTTTCTTCACTTCTTCTAAGGACCTCATCAAAAGGTATATTTGATGGAGCGTACATTAGCTCAAACCACGATTTAGGCTTGTTGGATACCGATGAAGGTTTTACCGATGTAGATGCCGTACTTTTTACTGTTGCAGCCGCACCCTTTTTTACAACAGTTTTTTTCTTTCCCGGCTTTTTTGGTTTTTTTGGATCTTCCTCTCCTACAATAATATCTTCGTCTTCACCTTCTTTTGTTAATTCATTTCGACTAATAATGTCGTCTAATGTAGTTTCCTGTTCGTTTGCGAATTGGATAAGCTCATCTTCATCGTAAGCATCCCCTGAATCATTAATATATTTTGCCATAAGATTTATTTAGATATTATTTTAATTGTTTTCTTTGCCACTTTTCGCCTTTAACAGCTGTTCCTCCAAGCACACTTTGTAATTTCCACGGATCGTGTATTCCTTCTGTATTTGGATTCTCTATTCCATCTTTATCGAATAATCCCCATTGACCTTTTTTCTTCATTAATTGGTATCCATTAATCATCGGTGTTGAAAGCGCTTTACCGGCAATAACTTCATGGATCTTTGTATTCACTTCTACTCTGGCGTCTTCAGCAGCTGTTTGTTTGTCACCACCACTATTATTGTTGTTTATAACTGTCATTTTAGGTGCTGCAACTTCTTTGGCTTTTTGAGAGTAGTAAACTAATTCACCAACCTCATTAGCTCTCCCTGCTTTGACATCTTCTTCAGTAGCGGGTCTATTGCTGTATTGATCAGAACTAGAGCTTAGTTTATTGTCCATATCAATTTCAAACAATTTTTTACTTATAAATTCTTTTTGTTTTTCAGGAGTATCATATTTACTAATCCAGTCCGCTAAAGGCTCATCACCCCTATATAATTTAGTTTGTAAAAAAGATTGTAATTGTGTCATATCTTTTAAGTCTGAACTTAACAATGCTTCCGCTCCCGCATCATAGTACATTTTGGCGTTCTTTCTTATCTCAGGAACATTAACATAAGTGGTTTCAATTTCATTTTCTTTATTAGGAAAATCTTTAATTTTTTCTTTTGTTACCACAGGATTACCAGGGTTAATTATAAAACTATTATTTAATCCATTTTTAGAATCTAAAATATTTGCTTGATCTTTCCCCCATATTTTCTCTGAGTCAGGCGCTTCAGCTACTTTATGATAAAATTGGCCGTCCCATGAAGGATCACCCAGCTTTTGTTTAAATCTTACAGAGTATTTTTTAGTAACATCATCATATATAACAGATCCGTTTGGTTTTTTTGCTTCTGTTTGAAGTTCTTCTTCAGTAAATCCTTTTAAATCTTTTGCTAAATCTACTTTTGTTATTATTTCTATACCAGGATTAGCCGGATTATCGCCTTCTTTGTATAATTTTTTATCTACCTTGCCTTTCCAATCATAATTAGCTGGATTGCTGGAATACAAAGTGATTTCACTTATCTTTCTTTCTAATGGTGTATTTCCCATAAAAGCAGTATTAGCTCTTTCTCTTGGAGATAAGGCTGTCCATTCATTGACATTTGTTTGATTTGCAGCTAATCCAGATAATGATTTATCTTTCCATTGAGACACGCCCTCGGCATATTTAGTACCTTCAGCAATTTGATCTTTATTCAACTCTGTGAATTGAGCGCTTACCTTAAAGGCCCCTTTTTTTTCTTGCATACCTGCAAATTCTGATTTCCATTGATCTTGAAGAACCGTTTCCATTTTGGTTTTTTCCATTTGATCGGAAACAGCCCCAATTTCTTTTTGATTAGCAAGTCCTTGCTCAATATTAGCGCTCTGTATTGCAATAGCAGTTTTCTTAGTCTCTGCTTTTAACTTATCTTCATAAGCTTTTTCTTTGAGATTCTGTTCCCTTCTAGCATTAAATGCTTTTGTAAAGTTTTCACCAAAAGAAGCGATTCCTTGAGCCCAAGCCATTGCAGAGTCGTCTTTTATTATTGTTGGATTATCGTATGCGCTCATTATTTGTTTTTGTATTTATTTATTTATCCTAGTGAGGGTGTATAATCACCCCATGTTTCTCCTACACCTACCGGGGGACGCCCAAGTCCTTGGGCACCTACTTTTTTCCAGCACCGCCGGCGAGCCCCCCTAATGCGGTTCCCGCTGCACCAATCGCACTGCCCCATGCGGCTCCTTGAGCTGCACTAGCTGACGCGGCGTTTTGCATTGCTTGTTGTTCTGCTCCGGCTGAATAACCAAGATCTGCATTAGTTCTACTTTCAGCAGCGTTAAACATAAATTGTTGACCAGCTGCCTCATTAGATTGCAGTCTTCTACCTTCGTCTATACTTATGCCTTGTAATCTTTGTTGTTCTTGCATTTGAAGTGATTGCTTTTGCATTTCACCTTGAGCCGCTAATTTTTGATTGTCAGCTTCTTGTTGTTCAATAGTAGACGCAACTCCTTTTTTACTTTGTAATGCAGCTTGCGCTAACGCGGTTGCTCCACCGGCGCTTCCTCCGGTTTCTCTCAATGTATCCAATGTATTTGCTAGCGCAATATCCGTTTGTTCCATTTGAATTTCAGCCGCTTTTGTAGCTACGCCTAAATTCGCATAAGGGTTTGTAATTTTACCTGATAAATCTTTTGCTAATCCGCTTAAGTTTTTATCATTAGCATAAGGGTTAACAATTTTTGCTCTATTTGCTTTAATTGCTGCTATCTCTGCTCTAGCTCTAGCTGCATCATTACGTGCACCTTTTGCTGCTTGACCTGCCTGATGTGCTGATACTGCTCCTCCTATTATTGCCACTCCGGCCCCTATACATGCTGCTGCCATATTCTATATTTTTATATTTTTTGATAATTCATAAGATGGGTCTTTATCTACGATATACCCCAATTTTTTATGCATACTTAATAAACTTTTATTTCTTCCAATGCTAAGTATAATTTCTTTATCCATTGCGCGTGCAATATCTTCCAAACTTAGTATTAATAATTCTAACGCTTCTGCTCTGTCATTTTCTTTATATGTAGGATCAGAAACAATAAACTCCATCCACGCCACTTTTGAATTAGTTAAATATAGAAAACCCGCCATAATAGGCTTGCCTTCTTTTTCTATTATTAATCCACCGGTACCGTTTAAAGGTAACATTTCTTTTGTTGGGTTGTCTCCCCAGTCTTTCCAATTTGCCCACCAATCAACTAACATATCCCAGTCGGATTCTAAAATTACTCTTGTATTTAATTTCATTTGATTTTATTTATTAATAAGATGATTTAACAAAGTTTGAAGATACTGAATATAGCTCAGCATACGTAGGCAAAGAAGGTGGTACATATAACATTTCTACCGTGGCGTAAAATCCTTTTATCCCATTCATAGATTGGCCGTATATAACTTCGCCAAATGTAGAAGTTGTAGTATTTATTAAGTTACCAAAGTATTTGTTTTCTTTTCTTTTAAAACTGTTTGAAAATAATTGATTCTCTAAACCAATCAAACTTATAGGATCTATTGTAGCAGATATAGGTGCTCCTACATCTGAGTCTGAGTATATACTATTTAATATCCACCCATTGCCGCCTTCGTAGTTTAAAGTATTAAAATTCTTACACATTGAGGCTTCTGGATTAAGTACTAATTTTACAGAAGCATTATATTGTACTCCATAAAATTCGCAATAATTTATACCAGTAGCAGTTGGATTAGCATAATGCAAAAATATATTGCCGTTTTTAAGCGTATAATAATTGTTTCGTAAATTTAATCCAAAATCTGGTTTATATGAAAATCTACTTGTCCAACCATTAGAGTCTTCGTCAAAAGCAACAGTTTGGAAGGATCTGCTGTTAGCTGGTTGCATTGATAACACATATTGTTTATTATGTATATCCCATGCCCCAAATAATTTACCCGTAGAACCAACTCTGGCTAGATTATCTCTAAAATAACCTATCATGCCGTAAGCCGATATTTCTGTTATGCCGTCTTGTGATAACCTTAGTACTGCGCCTTGATTTTGATCTACAAAATATTTTCTATAACCATAAACAGCAAAGCTTTCTGGGTTTGTCGATATACCATAGTTTCCGGCATAAGCTTGTATTTGACCAATTACTTGTGCCCCGGATGTTGTCATTGGTTGTCCTTCAGCAGAATAAACCGCATCTTTGTCAATTAACGCTCTGCTAACCTTTGATTCTTGGAATATAATTAAGTTTGTATCTTCTGCATATAATTTTTGTATAGAACCATCCGCTGGATCTACAGTCCTTGTTATATCTTCCCCAATTGGGAATTGATTTGTATTATTAACACCTGTTCTAGAATTAAATATTCCAGAATAAATCATTGAATTAAATCTGTTTTGTTGAAGTCTAAAATCTTCTGCTAAATAAGCTTTTACTCCAAAGTCTACAGAAGTATTATTATATCCGCCTCTAATTCTTGCTTCTTCTACATACCAATCGTTACCTCCATTAGGAACACCTCCTGGATAAGGAGCTGGAATATATGTAAAATCTGTAATTGCACCAAAACTTATTTTTGTATTAACTGGGATTGCAATCGTTGTAGGCGTGTTTAGTGTTATAGTAAGGCCGTTTTCATATAATATAGTATGATTATACGTTATACCGCCAAGTGTATAACTTAATGCTTGACCTACCCCAATATAAAGATTAGTTTGTTGTAATATTATAGTTGATGATCCTAATAAGGTATCTGTTGCCAATCCCTCAGTAGTTAAAATATTAACTATGGAATCCATCTTTTTTAACCAAAATGAGTTAAAATATTTTAATTCTAATGTTGCTGCCATAATTAATTATTACTTGTTTTTTTTTATTTTTAAATAATCTAGTACGCATATATATTTTGATACAAGTTACGAGCTCTATTATATGTATCATATCTTGCGGGTACTGCAGGGTTTATAAATTGACTTGCAGGAGTAAATCTACCCCAGCCTGTAATTACTGTATTAGCAGGAACAGCTTGTGGTATAATATTTCCATTAGCGTCAAAAAAAGCGCTAAAATATGGATAATGAGTATAATCTCTAAAGCCGCCAGAGTATTTTAAACCACTAAGGTTACCATTCCTTGTGCAAGCGGGTACATCACAAATGAAATTATAAGCTTGATTTGCAACAGGTGGATGCCATGGGGTTGCAAGTTGTGGATCTGTAAAAAATTGTTTAATATTTACTGGGTTAGGTTGATAAGGCAAATGACTAGTAACACCACCCGGGTTGTATGTAGCTGCGTATACTATTCCTCTAGGTGTAATACTAGTGTCTTGATCAACATCCGCTGCCGGTGGAAACCCAAATGTTATTTTGCCACCTGCTACGATTCCTCCTGGGATTACAACTGGATTTATGGATAAAACCAACACGGTTCCACTATTTATAATATCTGTTATTATAGCGCCAGGTTGTGTAAACCATGCGTTAGAAACCTTAAATGTTCTTCCAAGTATTTGCCCCCCAATACCTAAATTATTTACTGTAAAGTGTGTGCTATCAACTACCCCTGTAATAACTGTACCTGCCGGATATAGTCCAGCCCCCGCTGTGCCTGTTATTTCAATTAACATTCCTGCTACTAATTTTTCTGTAGTGGCTCCTGTCAAAGTTACAGTAAGAGTGCCAGCATTACTTATTGTAGCTGTTCCAAAATTTATGGAAGTAGCCAAATATTGCATTCCTTTTACTATTTGAGTATTAGGAGTTATTGTTAATAAATTTTGACTTAAACCACCAGGAAGAACCGGAATACTAGATCCAAGTCCTTGAACTGCATCTTGTGTAGGTAGAGGTGTGCCCGTAGGGTATCCTGGAATAGCCGCACTTGGGGAATATTCTGCTCCACCAAGAAAATATTTTTGAGCAGTTGCCGCTAACGGCGGGCCTGGAACCCCCGGATAATCATTTGTTACGCCGCTTGCATAAGAATAAGAATAATTAGCATCCCTTATTATACAATCAACGCCTGCTAAATCCCCTAGATTACAATAAAAATTATCTTCATCATTTTCCCCGGCTCCTGCAACATAACCTTGACTATATGAAATATGTTGTATTACAAAACAATATTCCCCAGGAGTACTTTGCACAAACTTTGTGTGCTTTTGGCCATAAGTCTGTGAAGACCCGTTTAAAGACCAAAGACCAAGAGTTTCTTCATAAAACGCCGGATTGGACCCCGCGGGTAAAGGAGGGTAAGCAGGTGGCCCAACTGGATTTAACGGAGAATTAATAGCAAAATTTAGCAACCCAACGGGAAGAACTTCATTATTATCGCGTATTACCTGCCAAGGAAACGAAGGGTCTTGTCTATAATATAACCACGCGTTAGCAGAACTAGACCTACTTTCGTTTTGAGAACCTTCAACAAAATTACTTACAAGAAATTCTAATTCACCAACTAAAAGACCGGTCGGTGGGGTTGGACTACCAAACTCTCTTCCATTAAACTGTTCAACATTTACAGAAGCTTGCCAATCTATTTGGGTTCCAAAAGTACCTAATAATGGTAAATTAGGGTTTTTACCACCGTAAACATCAAAGCCAGTAAAAGTTAATCCATTTAGAGTACCCGCGTTTATAGTAACAGCTGGCCCACTTGGGGCTAATCCTAATTTGTAATTTATCACCCCAGGAGCTATAGGGGTATATTCAACCACATAGTAAGTTGTAGGGTTTGAATATCCTACAATCGAGCCCGTGCCTAAACTACCACTGCCAGAAACAACAAATTTAGTTCCTAGCTTAATGTTTCTCCCTAAAGGAAATCCGGTAACATAATTTCCTGCAATTGCATTTATGCCAGTATAAGGAGCCGTTAAAGATACGTCTTGCGTTCCAACATAAGCTGCGCATATGCCTTGTCCAGGTACTACTCCAGGGTAACCAGGACCCGTGCCAGAAGCTGTTCCCGGAACAAGGCAATTGAAACTTTGGCCCTCCGCGCTAGTAATACTAGGGTCAACAGTGTAACACCATGCGCCATATTCTGCTAAATAAGTACTATCAAAGAATTCTAATCCTGGATTAACAGGAGTATCACCTACGGTTATAAATGCAGTTATAGTGGCTGTTTTTGTTGCTAAATCTGGGTTTGTATTAGTTAATGCTGTTGGTGGATTTGTTGCAATGTCCATTGCGTCACTTACTCTAATTTCTAAAGGATATGAACCTACAGCCAGCGAAGGATCTACTAATCTAATTAATCCTGTATTTGCCCCTATTGTAAAGTAGCCAGAATTATTGCCATTAATAATTTCCCAACTTAAATCTTGAATTTTTAATTGAGGATCAGTAGCCGCTGAACCGTTCTGAGCGGTCATAGTAATAATATCACCTACAACCCTTTGTATACTTGCTTGGTAACTAGGTAAAAGAAAACTTGGAGGTCTATTTTTTAATCTACCGGTAATATATAATGGATATAAAACTCCATCTAAATCAGCGGTTATTGTAAAAGTAAAGTTTGAATTTGTAGCCGCTCTAGAATTAAAAACAAAATAACTAGGGTTACCCGGCGGATCTGTTATATAAAGCCTATATTGATTACCAGGTAAAACTTGCAAAGCAAATTTTGATAAATTAATACCAGGGCTCGGCGTAACATCAGTTATATTTATACTATTAAAGGCCAGGGTTAATCCTGTTGCGTTTAAAATTGAAAAGGGGTCTGTTATATATTTAGAATCAGAAGCTCCTGTTACTGGGTTAAGACCAGCAGGATCTTGATCTTCCCAGAACTCAAATACAAAGTCAGAAAATCTACTTGGCCCATCAAACCCAGTTACTATATCCCAGTTCAAATCAGAAATAATGCCTGTTGTTGCGGTTTCCCAAAACAAAGCCAACGCAGAAACATCTGGCGTAGTTTCATAAACACTTAAAAACGGTATCATTTTTGAAGCAGGTACTCCAATAGGATTAACCGTGGATACCCTTCCTATTAAAGGATTTGTTTGAAGTTGATAAAAGTTTACAGCAGAGGTACCCTTTATGTTGGTAACATCATTTGCAATAAAATTGAAATCATTAGCTGTGGCTATAGAAGATACTGTATCTCCTTTTCTTGTTGGAAAATATTGGCCGTTTTCTGCTCTTGTAAATGTGAAATTTACATACGTTGCATAGACCGGATTAGTGCTATCCCTTGTTATATTAGTTGGGGACCATTTTATTGTGCCTGTAGTACCAACAATTGTATGAGATGTAACAACTGTATCGGCATACCATCTAGCCGGATTTGGCATAGTTGTTGCCGGGATTGTAGCTGGCACCGAAGGTATAGGTGTATTAGCTCCATCATTCTGTATGCTGTCGCCAATTCGTATTTCACTAGCACCGGCGTTTGCCGGCAATGTTGTATCGTATGTTAATGTATCTGCTAAAGCGTTGTTTATAGTAGTATTTGAAATCAAATTAACTATCGCCGCTTTGTTTTGTACTTTTCCAAATAATTGTACACTACTTCTATATTGTTTTTGGTCTGGGCCTACTTCTGCTAAATCTCTAGGCACCTTATTAATATTATCATTAATTAAAACAATATGACTAGTTTTTTGTAATTCTCCAATAGGAAATGTAGTTGTGTTTATACCATTTTCCAATGAACTTGACTGGGAAGACGGAGCTCTAAATACTGTTATAGGCGCAAAAGAGCCTGAGGTTGATGGAGTTTGGTTTATTGCAAAAGTAGTAGTATTTATTATTTGAGTTACTATTGCCGCATTTGGAGAAGGCAATATTCCAGATACAGCATCACCAGTCTTAATCAATGAAGTTGTATATGCCCCGCCGGGCAAAGTTATTACCGTAGATCCAGAACTCCAGTTCACATTTGGTATGTCTACTGTGTATACGGTTGTAACGCCTGTATATACAACTTGTGATCCGTATGTTTGTCCTTCAGGATACCCTTGCAGCATTCCTGGTAAATAAACATTATAGTAATCTTGTTGTTGCTGTTTTACAACAACCTTATAAGAATACCATCCAATCTCATTTAGTGTATATGCATATTTAGTTGCAAGCCCACCTATTGCTGGATCAAATAAATATAAATTATTAATTTCTTTTTCTGTAAAAACATTATAAATAGTCCCACCACCCGAAGAGGTTACATTAGTTACTTTTACATAGTCGGTATATTTTCCTCTTAAATACTGCCCAATAACAGGTACGGTATTTAAAACGCCAGGGGTAGTGTTTAAAGTAAATCCATATCTATAAGAGACACCGCTTAATACATTGATAGTTGCTCCGGTTAAAATAGAAAATCCGTTTACAGAAGCAGGTATTGCATACATGCCAGGTGTACCCTTAGGGATGTTTCTAATGGAGCTTATTTCTTTATTTACTAATAATGTTAAGGCATTACCAAACCATTCTCTAACATCAGGAAAATTAGCCTGATCTGCGGCTTGGTAAGGCGCATATAGAGTTGATCCGCCTATACTTAATGAAGTAGCAGTCCCTTGAGCTATTTGAGCATCAACACTTGATAATATTACAGAAGAAGAACGTCCAAATTTATCTGACAATACAAATCCAACCTGATAATTTCTATTTTGTTTTAGTGTATGATTAGGATATTCTATAAAACTATCGAATATATCTTGTTTAGGAGTAACCGATGTGTTATAATCGATCTCCCTTGGAGCCACATAAGTTGTGTGAAAATTTCCATATATTACTCTATTTCCAGATACTTCTTGGCCAAGGGCCCTTGTAGGCACATTGTCGTATACCCGTGTTATTTGATCTGGACTTAATGTTTTATATGGTTTTTGGGATTGATAAGAATATGTATATATATTAGAATTGCTAATGCTCCCAAATTTAGAATTAACAGGAATACTATCAATTACATATGCAGCGGTAGCATCCGATTCTTTATATAAAATTTCTAAATCTGTTATTTTATATGAATCAGATACTAAACCGCATTTGTCAGGGAATGGAATTAATAATTCTATATTATTAATATTATTTTCAAACCAGTTAATCACGGTACTTTGATAAGCGTTAGCCTCGTTCCCGTCTATAAAATATCCTTTTTGTTTTGGAATATATGCTATTTGCGTAAATGGGGCTAATAACGAATATTCATTATCGTCGAACTTAAATCTATAACTAAATCTTACAAACTTATCTTCTATAAAAGAAGGATCACCAGGCCACCCAGGAGTGCCGGCTTGGTTGCTCATAGTAGAATTTAAAAAAGTTAATATATAAGTCGGGCTTATTTCAGTTGTTGGTTCGTATAATGATAATGTAGTATTATTAATACTTTTTACAAAGGCATAATAATCTCCTGTTAAAAATGGAGCACCCGTAGAAGACGATGATAATACAGTAGCTCCCGATTGGATCGCTCCTTCGTAAAGATACCTTAAAGTAATTGAAGCCGTGCCTGCGGAAAATATATTTTTTGAAGATACTTGTACACTTGTAGAACCAATTAAACCAGTAATAATAACTGGTCCAGCGCCAAATGACCCTGTTCCGTTATTGCCAGCAATAACATCCCCAATAAAAAATTCAGAAAACCCGTCTGGAATTGCTGTAGTTATTATAGCTGTATACGGACCACTTACGGGCCCACCTACTGCGCCTATGGTACACGCAAGACTACTTACGTTTGATAGCACATAATCAGCTCCGCCTACCGTCCCGGAAACTACAGTTGCTGTTTCTTTTCTAATTAATGATATAGGCTCAATAGGAGCGTATTTTGCTACTGAGATTTGAGTTTCGGTATAATAATAATTTGGATTATTAAATGCTTTTGTTACATTTATTTTTCTCGGTTGGTTTCTATTATCTGTAAAGAATAATAAATCTTCAACTAAGTTTACACCAGTTATTATATTTGTTTTTGAAAAATTTAAGAATGTTCCTGATACTAGTGTACGGTAAACAGGTGAAACCGCTGGATCATAAACAGTGATTTTCATAACCCAACCCCCCACTGGTATGGGTTGCGAATTACCCGGGCTATCGCATAGGATTATTTCTGTGGGTACGTTGTCTGTATAATTGGTTAGAAATTGATATATTCTATTATTTTTAGCATCAGAAAAATAACCAATGCAAGTTAATCCAAGCATTGTTTCAAATTGCGCTCCGCCTAATTGTGTAAGTTCAAGATTTCCTTCAGATGTTTGAGCAACCCCTATACTGTCTCCTTCGGATTTACCAATGGATATGTTTAAAGCGTCTCTATATTCATTATTAGGTATAAGTCTATCGTCTAGATCTTTATTCATTTTAGATCCTAGAAAACTATTTTTTACTTCAGCCATTTATTTTAGTGTTTAATCCATTTCGACTTTCCTCTTAATACTTGTGTAATCTCTTCTAATTTAATATTAGAAAGTCTAATCTTTGTGTTTCTTAATT
>Ga0181346_1000703_pt1 | contig 14757 bp, 12 predicted proteins | sample Su13VDMM15DN_FD_130100 | JGI IMG/M metagenome (GOLD analysis project Ga0181346, IMG submission 130100) | Freshwater viral communities from Lake Michigan, USA - Su13.VD.MM15.D.N | ecosystem: Environmental > Aquatic > Freshwater > Lake | place: USA: Michigan | collected 2013-07-15 | reverse complement strand
TTTTCAATTTGTTGCGAAATTTTAGCGTGCAGTAAGCGAAACATATCGCTTCTTTGGGGCATAGTACAAATTAAAATTGAGAGTTTCATATGAAAAGTATAGATTTACGTTGTTCATAATTTAAGCAGTCCTTAGTATGAGCAGTTTGCGATTCAGTTCGTTCATATTGAGCATCCCACAAATGCCTACCTACGTTAGCAGGATGATTATGAGTAAATAAATTTAAACCTATGTAAAGGTGTTTGTTGAGCATTTTCGCCACATCCATTGCTTCATTGTCGCAATAAACACTTTCATAGGAAGGGTGATAAATATACTTAAATCGTTTGTAGTAATCAAATCCCATTATGCTCATCGTGGGTAAAATCTCATTGACATAACCATCGGGTAAATGTAAAAACAAATCGGTTGTTTCGCTAAATGCCGACCTAACAACCACATCAAACTGATTACTCGTTATTAACATATCATCGCTGATATTAACAAGTATATCCCATTTGATACTCCAATTTGAAATCACCTTATCTACATCCCGATTAATAGCATCAATCTTGTTTTTACTTGTACCATTGACTACTACTACGTTTGGGTGTGGGTAGCCTAAACCCAATTCCTTATCCTCAATGTATTTCTGCATTGATACATCATCTTCATCAATAGACACTAAAATCAAATAGTTTGAACTATTACTATTTGACGTTATGCTATTCAAAGTTTCCGCAAATCGTTCGGGTCTGCTACGAGTAGCAAGTTTGTAAAGGATAAAAAGGTCTTGATTCATTTAAAGGGGGATATAAAGTTGTACATCTTCATTTTTGCAAATTTCTTTATTCTTTGAGGTCAATTCGTTTTTGCTTTGTAAATCTAATGTGCCTTTCGTGCTAAAAAAATCTTCATCATCGTAATCGTGAGAATACAAGTAATCTTTCATATCCGTAGGACAACAAAATAAATCTGCTGACAAACCACTTCTAAAGATTCTCATACTATGACCTATGTGTTCATACCCATAAGTGTCATAGCCTTCGTAAAAAGCACCCACCTTTTGTAAAACCTTACGAGTATAAAAAAGCATTACACCACCACACGCCCCATAGCACTCTAACTCAACACCATTGACATACTTAAATCCGCTTATTTTATAAAACGGCTCTTTATTGAAGCAAAAGTGTTGGCTGTTAGTCTTTTGGCTTTTGTCAATAATTGCTCTCTCCCATCCTTCTTTAACAGGATAACAGTCATCGTCAAAAAGAAAAATGTAATCACAATCTTTAAGTTCCTTTAAACACTCGTTTTTTCTTTTAGCCACTCCCTGCCTATCATCATCGCTATCAATCGCTATGTGCAATTTATATGGCTCGGTTGTAAACTTTTTGATGTGCGCAATACAACTTAAAGCCAAATGAGGTCGTTTATATGTAGTAACGCCTATTCCAATCATTTTACCGCGATGATTTCCTCTTGCTTATTAACAAGTCGTTTAAATATCTTGTACATATAGTTTTTGTACTCCTCATTGTCTTTTACATCGGAAGATTCGTATTCGCCAACTTCTTTAGTCAAATACTCTTTTATCTTTTTGCTTTCATCCTTGGTCGGCTCGGATTCGATTATGGCTTTTGCCTTTTCATACATTTCATCAAACTTTTCTGTTGATTCAGCCATTTCCTTTTCATACATGGGCAAAAAAACTTTCTCGTAGTGCATTTGCTTGTCTTTTACAAGACCTTCATTTGCTTGATACTTACCGATTGCTTCCATAATCTGAACATTCAAAACAGATGCTTCAAAGAAATTCTTTTTAGACACGAGTTCATTCATTTTTTTCTCACCCTCTTGAATGAATCCACCTAGAGCCATAAGATACTTTGCATCGTTCTCTATTGCATCCTTCATTTTTTGCTTTGGAGCAATGAAAGTTCGCTTTTGGTGAGTAACGGCATTAATTAATTCGTCAAGGAATTGATTTTCCTTCGGTTTCATGTCAACTACTTTATTCATTTTTATCGTATTTTAAAAGGTTTGCATATTCAAGCCAATCTTCTCTATTCCAATGAAATGCACTCAATCCTGTATGAACGTAGTAAGGTATTTTGAATGTGGCTAAATCCCGTGTAAACCAAGTGTCGGGAGCAGAATCGTCACCCTCTACAAATCGAAAAGGAATGTTTTTAATAGTTTGAACCTTCATAAGCGTACACCCTATTCCGTTTGTTCCGCAACGCTGAACTTGACCATTCATAAAAAAGTGATGAATAAAACTGATGTTCAAAAAGCTAATGAAATCATCATTGTGCAAATCTCTTTCAGCTAATCCCTGTGTTACCAATCTACGTTGACCGCCACTAAATAGCATATAAGGTATGCCGACTATGCTCTTTTTTGTCCATAGCAACTGCTCAATACAATCCTCTTGCGGAAACACATCGCTTTCTAAGTGCAATAAATAATCGTAGCCGTTATTGATAGCGTGTATTCTTATTGCTTCGTGTGTCTGCGCGAGTTTGTCAATGATAGTACAACCTTTGTAGTCTTTCCAATTACAATTTACCCCATACTTCTTACTTATCATTTTTGCGTTTTCGGGAGTTGCCGAATTGTCAAAAATCATAAAATCAAACCTACTCTTAGGATAGGTAAAGTTTGCTACGTTTTGAATAAACTGCGGAAGGCAGTAATTCTTACCCTCATATGTTGGAGTAGCTATAAGAACTTTTGGCAAATACATACTAAATGGATAAATTGTCTTTTATTTCCCCGCCCTTAATAAATGTTTCTTCCGCTATTGTTGCAGGTGGTGGCTCTCTGCGTGTATTGGCTCGTAATGGATTATCGTCAAAGTTTATTTTGAGTTTTTCTACTCCATCATTACGCTGAATGGTTGGTTGTGGCATTTCATCTTCTTCCTCCAAATCAAAATCTTCATCATCAAACACTTCAACTACTTCGGGAGTAATAATTGGTGGCGATGGAGGTGGAGGTGGCGGTGTTGGTCTTGGTGGATTTGGCTTTGAGTTGCTTGGTGGCGGTGTGCTATCATCGGAAGAAACAGGTCTGTTTTCTTCTGCCAACTGATTAATCAAAGCGTTGATGCTCTTTTTCATTTGGAACAAACTGATACCACGCATGATGCTATCCTTCGCAAATGCAATTCCTAAGAATTGCTCATCGGTCATTCCCCATCCGTGTTTACTAAAGACACGAACCATAGGAGTTCTAACCTTTTTCTTAAAGTCCTTATCAACTTTAGAAACTTCGGCTACTTGCTCATTGTAGTTTTGAAAAAACTCAAAAATACTTACCGATGTATCTTCTACAGGTATTCTGCGGCTTGGATTTAAAGAACCATCATTAACTAACTCTTGCAGTTTGCCTTCGCCTACTTGCGCAAATCTGCCACCTAAACCCCACAGAGTTTCATACAAATCAAGCGCGGCATCAACCATTTGCTCACACGCCAATTTTTTATCAGCGTTGTCCAATTGATTCATAGCAGGATTAGGACTGCTAAATGGAGAATTTCCATTAGGACTTGGACTGCCATTACCTCCGCTTGGGGGCGGTAGTGGTGGAGAAGCGGTTATTGATGGTTGATGAAATGTAGGTTCAATGATTTCACCAACTAAACCCTCTTGAATCTTTGGACTTGAGTAATCCCTTTTTATTGGCGCATCTGCCAACGGATTAAACTGCTCAACTGATGGCGAATCAAAAGTTTCGGGTTCGTAAAAACTAAAATTTGTGTTGTCGATTTCCAATTCACTTGCTACTGAATTAGAACCCACCACCTCTTTCTTGTTAGAATCGCTCAAACGAGGTCTGCCACGCTTTTTCTTTTCTTCCATTATTAGTTGCTTTGAATTTCTTTAATCCTATTTTCTATCTTTTTATATTTTTCAAAATACTCCTTCTCATCAATAGTCATTTTTTTGGAGTTTGAAAAATTCATTTTGCTAACATACTTAGAAATGCTTGATTTTGTCTTGTTCATCACTTCGGCAATTTCTATTTGAGTAAGTAGCGCATATTTTTGTAAGAGTGTCGCTATAATCTGCGCCAAATAAAGCTGCCTTCCTTGTAATCGTTTTTTGGAGCGAATGTATTCCCAATTTTCACCAAACGCTTTACAGGCGGTTTCTATAATTTCTTTATTTACGCTATACTGATTGTCGGCATCAAACTCTATAGAACTTTTTAACCGCTCAATAACCTTTTGCATCCCTATCCTGCTTACTCCAATCTCTAGGGTTCGGAATAGTTGAGATAACGATGCTTCTACGAATTTTTTAGAAGCGAGGTTATTTTCTTTCATTTAGTTCAAGCAAAATTATTCAAAATCAAATTCAATCCAACCCCTTTCCTCTATTGTGTATATCTTTTCCGCATAAACTCCACAAACACAATTATCATTAGTGATTGTACCCGAATCCTGCAAAGCATCTAAGAAAGTTTTGATAAGGTTGTCTATATCGTACTTGCCTCTCATTGGCTCAAGGTCTTTTCGATGCTTTTTTGGTGTGCTTTTGGGATAAGCGTAATAAAACCGAATACAAACATATTCGTAATCCTTTGGAGGTATTCTAAGTGATTTGAGCATTAACGCTAACGCTTTTTTAAAGTTATTGTACTTTGGCGTGTTGTGAGTGTTTCCATATCTACCAAGTCGCGGACGTTGAGCAGGATAACCCTCAATGTTTATTTTATACTTAAAGTCCACCATATTTTGTTATGTAAAGTCTTTGATTATGAGGTTCATAATGCTCTTTTAAGAAAATAGATACTGCATCCATATCCATGAAAGTTGCCTCAATCAATAGCTGTTGATTTTTATTGAATATTTGTATCTTGTACATAGTAAAAAAAAGACCCCCGTTAAAAAACGGGGGTGTAAAAAAATTCGTCTGAATCCGTTGGAAATGAATTGACGAGCATTGCGTGATTGTCAATCACACAATTTTTTACATCCAAAATCTCCACGAAGGAGTATCAGAATTAGTATTTGTTTGCCCACCATCGGACATTTTATTATTTTGCGGCTCATCATCTTCATCATCTTCTTTCATTTTTGCGATGATAGATTGTAAATCTGCACAAACGCCATCATCGGTTGCTTGTATTTTAAGAAGGATTTCATCTTCTTCTTCTTCTTCGCAATCATCAAAGGCATCGCACAAATCTTCAATTTGCTGAATCTTTTGTTGTAATCTTTCAGAGAATTGACTTTCGTCCAAATCGTATTGTTCGATTAAATCCTCATACTTTAGGTAGATTTCTTCTTCTTGGCTCATATTCTTGGTTTTAATTATTTTACATTCCTTTCATTCGTTTCACTTTCGCGGCTACCTTATTACCAACCTCTTTGGCTTCTTCTTTAGAATAACGCTTTCCGTATTGCTTTTGGTATTTAGGGTCAACCGCCTTACCTTCATAAGACTTGGCTACTTTTTTAGCAAGAGCGTTGAAACCCATTTTTAGTTTTCTTACAATCTTCTTTGCTTTAGGTTTTGCTTTCTTGACTGCAAGTTTACCATATTTCGTTCCCTCGCTAATGACTTTTTTACCAACCAAACCTCCTATAGCCATTTCACCACCATCAGCCTTTAAACCTCTTGCGCCTAAATAAGCCTTTCCCAAAAGTTCTCCTGTACCCCTTACTTTTTTGCTAAAATTGATGCCTTTCTTTGTAAGTTTTGGAGATATTTTATTGCCAAATTTTGACAACTTATTATCTCTCAAATCTTCTATCTCATTTTTTTTTTCAAGTAATTTGTCAATCGAACCACCATCTTCATATTCGCTCTTTCCTTCTAAATAGTGAGTTACGGTGCTTAGGTCGGCACTTATGGTTTCAATTTTACCTACTACCCAAGCCTCAATTTCTTTTTCTGTCTTTAAAACCTTTTGCAACTCAAGAATGTGGTGATGTATTTCTTTAGCTTGTGATAAAACCATTTTGTAGTTACCCTCGGCTATAGAGCCACCATCTTTAAGATTACTTGGCATACGATTATCTTTCGATTCCTCAACCATATAATCAAGTGATTCAAACGCTTCGATAGCATCTTGAAAAGTATTGATGTCGGATTCTCCACTATCTTTCATATCGTAATAAAAGACAAGGTTTGCATACTCAATGATTCTTTTCTCAGTAACACTCATCAGCAGAAAGTTGCCATCCTCATCAACAACATTGTAAAGCATGACTGCTTGTCCACCATCGAAAAACATTTGATTATCAGATTCAAAATTTTCATCTCTGAAAAATGAATCAATCTCCATAGAATCGCTTTGAGTTATACCATATTTCTCACGATATTTAGTAATAAGTTTTGATGCCTTTGTCTTGCAATCAATCGCCCTTTGTTTGTAAACGCAAGATTGAGCATATTTTTCGGTAGCATCGCACATTGCTTTACGCTTCATGCAATCCCTATAATCCTCGATAATAGATTTTATTTCTTGCATATCGGCTTGGCGCGAACTATCATTAACGCTACCACCATTTTTAAATACGCTCAAAGTAGCTTGCATACCTTCGGCAATCATAGGTGATTTAAACCCTTTTAAAATATCACTCATTTTTTGGTTTTTTTTGTTTTTACAAACTTGGATAAGTACGCTTAGGATTTACATCAGACTTATCTTGACGATTTTCTGAGTAAACACCTTTACCGCGATACTTTTCAACTTGCTCTTGAGTTGGTTTCGCGTAGCTTGTTTTTCCCAAACGCTTCGCTAACTTGTCAGTAAAACGATAACCCTGTGGCTTGCCTACTAATCCGCTATCTGCTTTCTTATCGTAATTCGCATTTTGACGAGTTACTTTTTTACGCATAATTTTTTTCTTACCCGTAGTGCCACCACGCTTAAATTCACCTCCATTTTCAAGTTTTGGGTAACGCTTGTCAGAAGGTTGATTTACATCAGAGCGATTTGTACGATTTTCGTAATAAGTGCCGCCTACTTTATTTTTGTACGTGCCATATTGATTGGTTGTTTTACCTTTCTTACGAACAATACGCTTGCCCTTCTTCAAAGCAGGACGTTCCATATCTCGGTAAATATCAGTACCTCTTGTTGCTTCTCTGTACTTTTCAGCACCAATTTTGGCTTTAAACTCTTTGAGAATTTGTGAGATGCTACGTGAAGGTTTTTTGGTTGGTTTAGTAGCCGCTCCTGCTTTCTTATTAGCATCGGTTACAAACTTAAAATAAACCGCATCCACTAATTCTTTTACGTCAGCCTTATCAGCCGCCTCCAAGCGATTAAAGTTTTTCAATGCTTCTGCTAATTTTTTCAATGCAGGTTTAGCGTCCTTCTTTCTTGCTTCCGCAAATATGCGGGTCTTTTTTGATATGAATGATACAGCCATTTTTTTTTAAATAAAATCGTTAATATTAAATTTAGTACCTAACCCGAAATCAGACAAAGATAGTTTTGGTTTTGGTTTCCTGCCTCTTTTTTGCGGAACTTTTGGTTCTGCTTCCACTTTTGGCTTTGGTTTACGACCACGCTTCTTTGGAATCTTCGGTTCTATAATTTCTTCTACTGCCTTTTTAGTTTTACCTAATACTTTTTGAATTGGACTTTCTTCATCCTCCTCCTCAATTTCTTCCAACTTGTCAATAACCTTTTTTACAGGCTTCTCTTTTGGTTTTGGTTGAGGTTTTTCTTTTGGTTTAGGTTGAGGTTTTTCTTTTTTCTTCGGTGCTTCTTCAATTGATTCTTCCTCTTTTGATAGCTGACCTTTAAGTTGCTCAATTTTCTTGCGTATAGCATCTTTTGCACTTTCGGGCAAAGAACCTAAGTTCAATTTACGCTCTTGCTTTTCGATTTCACCACGAATATCGGCATCACTCATTGAGCCTTTTTCCTCTTTTGCTTCCGCTTTCGGCTTTTCCTCTTGCTTTTCTAATCTGCTCTTGAGTTCTGAAATCTTTTTACGAATAGCGTCTTTCGCGCTATCGGGTAATGAAGCCAAATTGAGTTTACGCTCTTGCTTTTCAATCTCAGAACGAATTTCATCAATCATACCACCATCAGCAAACGTGTAACCGCTATCGGTAATAAGTTCTTTAAGGGTTTCAATTGTTTCTTGCCATTCGGCATTTGATTCGGGTGAATCATTTTCGTCAATCAATTCCTGTAAAGCAGCAATAGTTTCTCTCCATTCGGAAATATCGGAAGGTTCTGCTTCGATTTCTTCCTCCTGCTCATCTTCTTCGTCATCCAACATTGAAATAATTTCCTCATCTTCTTCATCCTCCTCCATTTCATCAATCAAATCCTTTTCAGTTGGCTTTTCTAAAACCTCGACACCTGTCATATCCACCTCTTCAACATCTTCTTTCAAAGCATCTTCAATATCCTCTGCAATAAACAAAGGACACAATCTTAATGCTTCGTATTCAATTGATTCGGCAGTTTCAGAAAGTATTTCTTTTTGCTCATCAGATATTGACCCTTCCTCTGCGGAAAAGCCAATCATCTGATTTACAAACTCAATAAGGTTGTCAATGCCTTTTATACTTGAATCGTACTTGATTTCAAGATAGCGATAAAAAATCAAATACTCCGAAATAGTGAAATCGTATTTTTCTTTCGGTACAAGCCTAATAAGGTTTGTAGCAATAGCAATAAATCTATCGTCACTAAAAGTGTAGTTCTTTTCAGCATCACTTGACTTGATTACACCCTCAAGTTTCTTAATCAAATCGCTTTCTTTTTTAGTAGCGACATTTTTCGGAAATTGAGAAAACCAATCGTATGCGTTTATGTTGGCTAAGTCAAAATTCTTTACATCTTGACTTATCGTGCCGTTGTAAGTTGCTTTTTTCATTTCTATTATTCGTATAATGCTACAAATTCGTTAATTACATCCTCAATCGCTTGAATCTTCTCGTTCCCTAATGTTTCTATTGATTCAATTTGAATATCATTCAACAAACCTTTTGTAGAAGATTCTATATTGAACAGATACTTAGGTTCAGCAGCGTACACAGGGTCGGCAGATGTAGCCGCAATGATTTGAGTATTCTGCGCTTGTAAGAAATTGATGATTTTATCCAATGCGCTATAAGTAAGCGACATATTGTACAATGGATTGAAATAACTCTGTCGTGTATCTATCGCTCTGTTCTGAATAACATCACGCGAAACGATATAAACACCTGTATATAAATCACCATCGGTATAAAACCTATATGCTTTTGTCAACCTTTGCGCTTCATCAAGTCTTACCCCTAATGCACTCGTATTTGTATTAAGGCGTTTTTTCTGAACTGCTTTAGTATCGGTTGCTTCATAAAGTGCATATTGAGCATCATCGCTTGAATAAAGAAGGCTCACACCGCTATAATTAAAATCTGAATCATATTGGTATGCTTCCGCACCCGTATTGTACAGGATGTTTTCAAAGTAAGTTAAGAAATCGGCAGCATCAGATGAGATACAAAATCGAACACTATCAAAATTATCACGAATGATTTTAGCAATCTGATTTACAAGTGATTTGAATAAATCTGAATCAGAATCTCTTAAATCAGTTACGTCAGAAAGATTGTTTTTTGCATCAGTAAAGAAGCTATCTATCTTTTTGAAAAGATTGAGGCTCGGATAAAACGCTAAGAAAACATTATCTCTCGAATACAAAAATTGAGTAGAAACGCAGAATATACTTGGTACTTCCGATGTGTTCTCATAATAGTCAGCGTAATTATACTTTTGCATGCCAACTATCATTTGCTTTGCCAACATATATGGCATTACTCTTTTGGCGTTATCTGCACTCAATCCAAAAAGTATAACGTAGTTGTTACCTTCATTGAAACGAGGTTTAACTACATCGGTTGAATCCTTATTGAACTCTAAAGAAATCTTCAACTTGTTTTCAAACGTGCTATACTTAACGATGTGACCGCTATAATTTGTCAATGAATTGAAAGCCAATCCACGAAGCAAATCTCCCGAAAGCATAACTTTTTCGGTAGTGTATGACGTATCAATTTGAGAAAGCATTACATCCCACTCCGTTTCATAAGAAACATCGGTGTCTTTAATTTCGTATTGGTGTTTCTTTTGTCTACGCATTTCTTCTTCACCAAATTCCCGATATAAGTTACTCAAATTGAATGTGTAACTTTCAGTAGCAGAGTGAAAAACGAGGTCAATTTCACCTAAAGTAAAGTAGAAATTAGAGTTTTGGCTAAAACGCACGGCAGTCAAAACCATTGGCTCTGATGTGTTCGTTGCGTATTCATACACATAATCACTTATTGAACCATCCTCATTAGGAACTGCTTGCAATCTTTCATCTAAAATGTTTACATTGAATATTTTACCTACACTTTTGATGAAAGTGATGTAATAGCCGCGATAAAGAATTTGATTTGCAATTTGCTTCTCATTCTTTTCAATACGAATTTTGGCGTTGTCTATATTATTTTCAGCATTTTTAATGCTACGCTCTAAATCCATTTTCTCCGATTGCATTTCAGATGCGCTCTGACCTTTAGCAATTTTTGAAAGTTCCTTTTGATTATTGTCAACCTCTTTAGCAAGTTCTTGCAGTTGCTTACTAATAGTTTTAGTGTCATCACCTCTCATAACCATTTGAGGCAATTCTTCGGCTAACTCTTTCTTTCGCTTTTCTTTTTCCTCTATAAGTTTTTCAAGACCCAAGATTTTTTCAAGCGAACCAAACTTTGAAAGACCTTTTTTCAACTCATTCAATTCTGCTTGGAATGCTTCGATTCTTTCCTTTTGTCTTGTGTTATCTTCAAAATATCCCGTATTGTATGAATCAATCATACTTTGAGTAGTTGCTTCTGCTTGCTGAACGTATTTTTCAAAGTCAGCAATTTTTTGAGTATCTCCACCAACTAACAAGTAAGTGTTTGAAGCAATCTCCTTCTTAATTATTGAAGCGTAATTCTTTTGACCTATTTCTGTTACATCGACAAGTTCGGCAAAAGTGTGTTTACCGAAAACTGAAATAGCTTCATTGTTACCAATGATAAAAGGAATTAGTTGTTTTGAAACTGCTCTATAATCCTTGTACTGAATAGCTTGGAAATACTGACCCAACCTTTTCATTTCCTCAATTTTACGTCTTAGCTTATTGGCAAGAGTAAAATAGAAGTTTTTTTGAAGGTCGTAATTGACAAGATAAAACAATTTTGTTCGATTGTAAATGTCCGCTCCGTTTGCAACCTTGTAATCATTGGGCAATCGGTATTCATCGCACGTTTCATTCCAACAACTAACTGCATTATCGCTGAATAAGTCATCATAACTAAACAAATCTTCACCAAACTCTTGACTACCTGCCGTAGTTGCCATCAAACTTTGCAGTTTGCGTTGCATCATAGCTGAAAGTCGCGCTTCCGATGGGATAGCTGAAACAATATAAATGTATTTTGGAGGAAAAACTTGCCCATTACGATTAATCCTTCCCAACTTTTGTATCTCAGTAGATACGTTAAGTTCCATTTGCAGAATAATCATCGACCTTTGCTTCACCTCGTTTCTCGGAAGAAGGCTAGTGGGCGGTATTGGTGGATTCGGAACTACATCAACAGGAGGCACAATTTTGCCTTGAATCATTGTTGGTATTGCGTGAAGCGACAATCCCGTAGAACCGCTTTGATTGATAATGACGGCATCAAGTTGATTTGAATTGAAGCGATTGATAATGTCCATTTTATCAGTCTTTTCTCGCTTCGCCAAAACACCATACTCATAGTTATCACCATCTACAAAGTCCATCATCTTTGTTCTACCTGTGATTTCATCAATGGTAAAACCTTCGCTTTGAATGATAGCTTTAATTTGGTCTATCGGAGAGAGTGGTATATTAGTGTCATCTATGCGCTGAATAATACCATTCATTCTTTCAGTCCATTCGGGTTGCAACGTCCGAATAATCATATCAAGGTTTTGATTTCCCGTAGACTTACTAATATCAGCATCCCATAAATTTACTTTAATCTCAGCTTCTTCGGGTTCACCCATATCGTTTATGATTGTACCCTTGTATTTGATTTGTAAGATATATGAAGCCATGTATTTGAGTAATTCAGAAAAATCATTAGGAACTCTATCCCCAATTTCATATCTCTCATTATTCAAATAATCTTTTTTGATATTAGAAAACGCACTTTCTAAGGTATTTGCAATTGCAAGAACGACTTTACGACCTTCTTTCAATTCTTTTACGGCTTGATTAGCGGCTTGTCGTACCTTCAATCCTAACAAGAAATAGTTAAAGACAAGGAATAGTTGAGTATTAACCTTACCTGCTATCTTAAATCTTTTCTTTGCCTCTTTAGCATCGACAGCACCTATTTCCTCACTAACATCAATTCTATCAACTACTTTTTTAAATGCTTTGTAAAATTCCTCAAGTTGAAAGGTAATGTCTTGCCAAATAGAAGCAACATCATTCAGTTTAGAGATTTGATTCAACCCTACATCCGATTGGTCACTTTCGGTATAGTAAATTGGTTGCCCTTCAATTTCCTTTTCCCTTCTTACTAACTGACCATCTTGAACGAGATTAGAAGAAACTGCCTCCTGTAAAGCCAAACCGCCATTTTGAAATGCACTTACAATTTGTGGTGTTGACAAGTACGAATCCTTAATCGCAGTACGAACTGCATAAATAGGCATATTATCGGGTCGCTTTGCCCAAGTTGCCGAAACATAGGAAACGTATTTAGCTTGGCGTAAAAGCATTGTCATGATACGGAATCGGTTACTCTGACCTGCCGCATTATGCGCTTCATCCAAAATGATGATTTTGTTCTGACACTTCTCAATTACAAACTTTCCCTTCGGCTCTAATTGCCCATTTCTTGACATAAAGCCTCTTTGCAACGTGGTATAACACATTAGCATTAAGCCGTTTTCACGATACTTGGCATCTAAACGATTTGAATTGACAAATTCTTTTGCCTGTGTGGTAGTAACTTCATACAAAATGTCGCCTACCTTATTTTTAATTTCTACATCAAATGGGCAAAATGGAAAAACACGAATACGATTTTCCTTTTCTGCATCTTGCGTCATTCTCTTAACTGACAAGTTTGTTTGGTAGGCATCTATTACTTTTTTCAAGAAAGATGCTTCCGATTTATCAAAAAGATTTTGAATCTGAGTAGGTGTAGCCTCAACGAAACGAATAGTTCCAATTGATTCTATATCCCTCTTAATCAGATTTTTAATTTGTGTATCAGAAAGATTTTCTACAACCTTCTCATACTCTTTACCCTCTATTACTCCATTCTCCAAAATGTGCTGACGATATAATTCCATCAAATCATCCATCAAATCGTCATCATCAAGAATGTCTTTCAAATCGTATTCATCAGAAGGCAAAGTATAATCAAGGCGTAGTTCTCCTTTAGCAATATCTTTTTTAATCTCGCGAATGATAACTGCATCAGTCAAATCCTCCTCGCTAACCATTACCGCTTGTTTTTTAATTTGAATTGGAATAGCGGCATCTAAACCAATATCATACAAATCGCGATAAATATCAGAAAACAGGTTTTTCTTTTCAGTAAAGAATACGGGGTACTCTCTTAGATTGAGAATAGAATAACGAATCAATCCCGCTACAATACGACCTTTACCTAAACCTGTTTGGTCGCTGACAATAATTGCATTACCTGTTGCTTCCCAATTGTAAATAGCAGTAGCAACCGCATCAATCTGCTCTCTTGCAAATGCTTTACAGAGGTCATCAACTGATTTGTATTTCAGTTTTTCCTTTAGATACTCATCTACATCACCCACTTCTACTTTTAAAGTGCGGTTAAAGAATATCTGCTCTTTTGCAAAACTGATAGGCACTAATGAATTAAGCGGTGTACAACTTTCACTCGCTGATTCATAAGGAATCCTTTTTGGTTGGTTTTCTTCTTGCTCGACTTGCATATTATTATTTTCTGCCATTTTCAATCGTTTTTAATAACTATAACGGGTTTCATACATTTAAAACAAACATTCGTAAAATTACGATTTCTGCTATACTTTTTTGTATTGCAAAAAGCACACTCATACATATAAGGTAAAAAACTATCTTTCAATTTTGCGTTTCCGTAAAACCTATCGCAATTTCCTTCGGGGTTAATTGCTTTACAAACTTGTTCCCACGCTTCTCCATGACCTTCGGTCGTTTTATGTGCAGGGTCAACGGAAGCAAATCCTATAACTTTGGTTATCATGTACTCATCTACAATTGCGTGAGCCATTTCGTGCAAAATTGTATCTTTCTCATTCTCAAGCCAATTCGCATCATGCTTGACAAAATTAATAGACAGGTACAAAGTTTTACTTTTATCAAAAGTCAATCCTCTATAAGCACAAAGACCTGCCCACTCTCTTGATGAGCCGAACTTGAATCTCCAACCCTCTTGATAAAGGTTTAGCTTTTTCAACTGCTGAAAGTAAATCTTGTATTTGGGTGACATAGAGGAAGATAAAATCATCGGAAGGTAATCCTTGTCAAGTATTTTTCTCGCCTTTTCAATGACTTCTAAAGAATACTCAGCATCTTTTCTGCCTTCATCTTTTTTAGCTGCTTGACCAATAAAGTTATCTAAACTTCCAAATCCACTATCAAACATACCACCATCAAGATATTTTCTTTTATGGTTTTTACAACCACAGGTACGACCGAACATACCACCATCTTCAAACTCTCTAATATCTTCAACCTTGCTACCCGACCCTTCAAAAGAAGGTACGTTTGCT
>Ga0181346_1000701_pt1 | contig 14783 bp, 20 predicted proteins | sample Su13VDMM15DN_FD_130100 | JGI IMG/M metagenome (GOLD analysis project Ga0181346, IMG submission 130100) | Freshwater viral communities from Lake Michigan, USA - Su13.VD.MM15.D.N | ecosystem: Environmental > Aquatic > Freshwater > Lake | place: USA: Michigan | collected 2013-07-15 | reverse complement strand
TCAATATACATCATTAACAGATACACATAAGTACTTGTATTCTTTAGATTATGCTGAGAATAACACATCAAGCATAACGGATGCAGAAAAGCAAATCCATGTTAAAAATAATTGGGATAAATTTTTTAAAGAACATAAAAAAACATACATACATTTATGAAAATATTATATAACTATCCATCCCGATCCCGCCCTGCGCTATTCCGCAGAGGTGTAGAATCCATTATTGAAAATTCAGATTCAGCTAACTTTGAAATACTGGCTATTGTAGATGACAATGATTTAAGTTTAAAGGATTATGATTTTGATGGATGCACTGTTTTAATAGGTTCATCTAAAAGCAAGGTAGATGCTATCAACAGGGGACACGAATACATTTTAAATAGCAATGCTGATATTATTGTGAATATGTCAGACGATATGATGTTTACGAAAAAAGGATTTGACAGCGATATTATGGATGCTATTGGTAATAATTGGGATCAATGTATTCACTTCCCCGATGGCACAACTGGGGATAAGCTTATTTCATTATCAATAATTGGAATGGAATATTACTCGCGATTTAATTACATTTATCATCCTGATTATTATTCTGTATATTGCGATAACGAAACAATGGATGTTGCAAAGATTTTGAAGTGCTATAAATTTATTAATGAAAATATTTTTGTACATTTGCATCCTGCCAATGGGAATGCGTTTAATGATGAGCAATACCGATATACCGAGAGTTTTCATCCTATTGACCAAGCAACCTACTATAAACGCAAAGCACTGAACTATGGACTTTAAGCTGTCAATATTAATCCCAACATTAAAGAGCAGGACAAACCAGTTATTGAATGTTGTTTCAATTTTAAACAAGCAAATAAAAGACTGCCAAGCATTCGGAATGGTAGAGATATTAATTGATGAAGATAACAGAGAATCAACAACAGGGGCAAAGCGTAACAGACTAATTGAAAATGCTAAAGGTAAGTACACTGTATTCATGGATGACGATGACGAACCTAGCAATAATTATATTAGTTTAATTTTAAACGCTATTGAAAGCAATCCCGATGTAATACCGATTAATGGTTACATGAGTACAAATGGACATGGTCAGAAGTTTTGGGATATGGGTTTGGGTTTTGGTTATGGTATAAAATATTTAAACGGATTGCAGGTGTTTGATAGATTTCCGAATCACATTGCACCAATGAAAAAAGAATTAATAAAAGATTTTAAGTTTTTGAATGTTACTATTGGCGAAGATTACGAATGGGCTAAACGTATAAATGATTCAGGTGTTTTGAAAACAGAATCGAGAATAACAGAACCAGTTTATCATTATAAATTTGTTGAAAATAAATAATATGTACTCACAAAATCAAGAGGAGCAATACATCCTTAATCACTTTAAAGACAAACAAGGCACGTTCCTGGACTTAGGGGCTTATGATGGCAAAGAGTTATCTAACACTAGAGCCTTAGTTGAACTAGGATGGGCAGGTTGTTGTGTTGAACCACATCCAACTATCTGTGAACAACTAGAAAAAAACTGTATAGAATATAGTAAAGTATTCTGCTTTGAAATTGCAATCGGCAACAAAAACGGAATTTCCGAATTAAACGCTAATCCAACATATTACTCTACGTTAATTGATAGTGAAATGGAACGCTGGAAAAATACAGACTTTGAGTTTAAACCTATTGATGTGGAAGTGTTTGACTTTAAAACTTTCCAAAGTATTTCACCTTATAATACTTATGACTTTATTTCAATAGATTGCGAAGGTTTGGACTATGATGTTCTTAGTCAAATAGACTTAGACAAAGTTAAATGCTCGATGATATGCGTTGAAACAAATGGTAAAGAAACACAGAAATATATTGATTATATTGCTACCTTTAAAGATTTTAAAGTAGTTCATGTGAACGCAGAAAATTTAATAATGGCACGATGAAAAAATGTTTAATATCTTTTAGTTCGCATGGGCGAGAAAATTACAATGAAGCAATGCTTAACATGATAGCATCATGCGAGAACAAATGGATCGGTGATTACTTACTATATTCTTTTGATGGCTACTGCCCTGAATTTTTAGGAGTAAAAATTAATCTTTGCGAATCAATAAAGTTTCCGCAGCCAAAGGCATTCATAGCATCTGCTCATAGTGAAGTACCTTACCAGTTCAAACCTGCTATGTTTCAGATAGCTATTGAACAAGGCTATGAGCAAGTAGTATGGGTAGATTCAACTATACGAATGGTTAAGCATCCGCAGGAATTACTAGACCACGCTAAAAAATATGGAGTTTGTGTATTCGATAACTTAGGGCATCCGCTAAAGTATTGGTGTTCTGATGTTGCTCAGCAGAAGCAAGGTGTTACCAATGAGGAAATGGAAACAATGAAGCAGATTATGGCTTGTGTTATAATATTTGATTTCACTAATCCTAAAGGCAAAGAAATTTTTGAACGCTGGAAACAAGCTTCATTAGATGGGTATTCATTTAAGAATGAACTAAGCAATAGAGAAGGATTTAGAGATCACAGACACGATCAGGCAGTACTTAGCATGATTTGTGCAAAAGAATCTATCCCAGTGCTTCCTTATGGCTACCTAGTCTATCCTCCACACGATCAAACAAAAGAGTATGGAGATAATATTTACTTTATAAACAAGGGTATAAAATAATGGGAGTAACTTTATTTAGTTTAGAATTAATAGACAAAGTAATTGATAATAATAATATTACTAATGTTCTTGAATTAGGCAGTCAGAACCTATTTGATAAGGATTACGGATATATTACACCATTTGCATCTACATACTACGAATCAAAGGGTGTTGAATACACCTGCATTGATGTAGGAGGTTGCAACAATGCTTTGAATATAAATCTTGCCAAACCTGTCAAAATAGATAAAATATTTGATTTAGTTACTGATTTCGGTACGAGTGAACATATTGAAGTAAAAAGCAAACACAATGTAACAGCGTTCTATAACTGCCTAAAAACAAAGCACAATCTAACAAAAGAAAATGGATTTATTATTTCAGAGAATCCAAAGACTGGCAACTGGAGGGGGCATGGATACAACTATTATTCAACAGACTTCTATATTCAACTGGCAAAATCTAACGATTATGCTATATTAGAAATAGGGGAGCATCCTGCAATGGGTAACTCAACAGATGGGTGGAATGTGTATTGTGTAATGCAAAAAATAAATAACAAACCATTCATGACTTTAGCAGCATTTAAAGAACTTCCTATTTATGACAGTTGAATATTATAACAAGCTAATACCATACGCGGCAATCTGCGAACTATTCGCTAAATGTGGCGAATACAAAGGGGATGCAGATAGTTTAGTTCCTATTTATGAATCATTGTTTTCAACTAGCATTAATACAAGGTGTCCTGGTTGCTTAGGAGTGATGTTATTAGATGTAAATAATAAGATTAAAGAGTATGAACGGAATATGTAGAGTGTGTGAACTATTGGATACGGATATAAGTATCAAGAGAACATACTACTGTCAATCTTGCGATGCTAGAATATGTTACAAATGCAGACCTAATATGTGGAGAAGGGCAAAGGCAATGTTAATGGATTTAAAAGTAAAGAAATGAATTACACAATAAAAATATGGAATATTAATTCCAAAGGCAAAGAGAAAATTATTGAATTAAAAACATTCAATAATAGATTAGATGCTGAAAATTTTATTACTAAATACAAAGCTGAACTAAAACCATATAAAATGCTGCCTAAAACAACAACTTATACAATGGAATTATGATACTACACATAGGTACTTCATTCGCATTTGATATACCTTTAATAAAAGAATTTGAAGCTGTGATTTCGATTAATAAAAAAACAATTTTAATAATAAGTAAGAACTAAATGATTAAACTTTCCGACATAAAATCTAATCCAAACAATCCTCGACTTATCAAAGACGATAAGTTTAAAAAATTAGTTAATTCAATAAAAGAGTTTCCTAAGATGATGGATTTAAGACCTATCATAATTGATAATGATAGCATGATTTTAGGCGGTAATATGCGATTAAACGCATTATTAGAACTAAAGTATAGTGAAGTACCTAACGAGTGGATAAAGAAGGCTAAGGACTTAACAGAGGATGAAACAAGACGATTCATTATTGCTGATAATGTTGGATTTGGTGAGCATGACTGGGATTTATTGGCGAATGAATGGGATAGCGAACAGTTGATTGAGTGGGGCTTAGATGTTTGGAATAACAATAAACAAATTAATTTGAATGATTTTTTTGAAGAAAACAACGAACCAAAAGAAGAAAAATTTAAAATAATACTTGAATATACGGAGGAGGATTACGCAGAAATAACTGAACTTTTTAAAAATTATTCAGGTACAAAAGAAAAAATTGTGTTTAATTTGTTAAAAAATTAGTAAGTTTATAAAAAATATATAAATATGAAAGCTGAAGTTATTATTCAATTTGAAATCGAAGGTTATCACCATTATCCAAACGCACCAAAAAAAGTTAATTTTTTAGCAAATAATCATCGACATACTTTTTCTATTAAAGCAGGGTATTTAATTAGTGATTTAAACAGGGAAAAAGAAATTTTTATTGAACGTGATTACATTAAAGAATATTTAAACGAAAGTTTTGGAAGTCCTTGTGATTTTGAAAATATGAGTTGCGAAATGATTGCAAAAGAAATTTTAGAATACGGACAACCTGAACAAATGATTTGGTGTGAAGTGTGGGAGGAAAAAACAGGGGGTGCAAGAGTTGAATTATGATAGTTACAAATCAATCCAATCTCAAAGTACATTTTGCAGGGGCAGAACAAACTGATTTTAGTTATTGTTTAGCAACAGGAGCAGGTGTTAATTATTTTCTATTTACAGTTTTTGGTTTCATTGCTCATAGTTTAGGGATAAAACACGGAGGCTTTTGGAAAGGAACACCAATATTTAAAGAGTTTAAATATTTTAATACACGGCATTCAATAATGGATAGTGGATTGTTTACATTAATGTTTGGTGCTCATGCAGGAAAAAGAAGTGAAAAGGAAATAGAAATTTGGTATAATGCTTTAATAAAATTTGTTATTGACAATAATGTACAAAGTAGTTGTGTAGAAGTAGATTGTCAAAAAATATTAGGTACTGGTAAAGCATGGGAATTAAGAGAAAGAATGCGAAATGATTTGCCAAACAATAGAATTATAAATGTATTTCATAAAGAAGATGGTCAAAAAGGTTTAGAAAGAATGATTGAGTTTTCTGATTATATTGCAATATCAGTTCCTGAGTTGCGTTCATTAAAACAAAAGAAATATACTTATCATTTAGCACATTTTATAAAAAATAAAAAACCATCAATTGATATTCATTTATTAGGATGCACAGAAAAACAAATGTTAAAAGATTTAAACTTTTGTTCAACAAGTGATAGTACGTCTTGGTTACAAATAAATAGATATGGAAATATTGGTGGTAATAAAGAAAGAAATATAATTAGAAGTAAAATGGTTGAATTTGATAAAGTGGTTTTAGAAATGGGAACAAGATACAATAAAGAAATAACACCAAATAGATTAAGATATTATTCTAACTATATACTTAGTGCAAAATATAACAAACAAATCTATAATGACTATGCAGGGAATCAAGATTGAAAAAAAGTATCATTTCTATGCAGCACATAGAAACAAAGAAGCAGGAGAGAAGTGTGGAAGAATACATGGACATACGTATGAAGTAAAATGTTACTTTGAATTTAACGAAATTAATGAAGGAGGAATAACTTGTTTATTTAGTGATATAGATAAATTAGTTGAACCAATTATTAAAGAACATTGCCATTGGTTTTTACTTTATGATAAAGATCCTTTATGTGAGGTTTTAGATTTAGCTAATGAACTATATTTAAAGTTACCATTTGTTACTTCTGCAGAGAATATGGCAATGTGGTTATTTACAAGAATTAAAAATGAAACAAAGTTACCTATTATTAAAATTGAGTTAGCAGAAACCAAATCATCAAATGTAATATATGAAATTAAAAGTTAGTGAAATATTTTACTCGTTACAAGGCGAAGGAGCAAGAGCAGGAACACCAACAATTTTTATTAGGTTGCAAGGGTGCAAGGCAAAGTTTGCCTGTGCAGCAAGTGGTATAAAGTGCGATACCGAATTTGAAAGCGGTAAAGAATATTCATTGATTGAAATAGAAAACTGGATAACTTCCAATGCTGGCACTTGTAAAGAAATAACTTGGACAGGCGGAGAACCAACAGACCAACTGACAAATGAAATGGTTGCCTATTTTAAAAATGCAGGTTTCTTTCAAGCAATAGAAACAAGCGGATTAAATCCAGCGCCTGAGGGATTGGATTTTGTTTGTGTTTCGCCCAAAGTGGCAGAGCATATCGTTAGTAAAAATTTTCCTAATCAAATAACAGAATTGCGTTATGTAAGACACAAAGGGCAAGATATACCACAACCGCAAGCAAAAGCATTACATTATTGGCTTAGTCCACATAGCGATGGATTTACAATTAATAGTGAAAACCTAAAACATTGTATTGAATTATGCAAGCAATACCCTAAATGGAAACTATCAATTCAACAGCATAAATTATGGAATGTATTATAAATAGTGCTGAATGGCATTTTAAAGAAATTTTAAAGCATTTAGGAGAGAATGTGGAAAGGGAAGGTCTAAAAGATACTCCAAAGCGTTACATAAAGTTTATGAAAGAATTTTTAGAACCAAAAGAATTTAACTTTACAAGTTTTGAAGCAGAAGGAACAGATGAAATGATACTACAAACAAACATTCCTTTTTATTCTTTATGTGAACATCATACAGCTCCTTTTTTTGGATTTGCTAATGTAGCATACATTCCAAATGAAAAAATTGTTGGTTTAAGCAAATTAGCAAGGACTGTTGATTTATATGCAAATCGTTTTCAAAATCAAGAAAGAATAACTACACAAATTGCTGAACGATTACAAAATGAATTAAATCCAAAAGGGGTGGCTGTTCATTTAAAAGCGCAGCATCTTTGTATGTGCATGCGTGGAGTTAAAAAACATGACACTTGGACTTCAACGAGTAAAATGTTAGGAATATTTAAAGAAGATCAAAAAGCAAGGCACGAATTTTTAAGTTATATTGTATGAGTAATCAAACGAAATCGAACACTAAAAAAGAGCTTGATTTAAAGCAGTTAGCAATGATTGAGGCTTTAGAAAAAACGCTTGGAGTTGTTACGACAGCTTGTAAGCAGGTTGGTATAGTACGTTCAACGCATTATGAATGGATGAAGATTAAAGCATATAAAAAAGCAGCAAAGGATGTTAAAAATGTTGCTTTGGACTTTGGCGAATCCTGTTTGCATAAGGGAATGGCAAAAGGAAATCCATTATTAATAATGTTTTATTTAAAATGCCAAGGGAAAGAGCGTGGTTTTATTGAACAAAATATAGTTGAGATTAAAGGTAACATGAAATTCAAAGCAGATTTTGGCATCAGCAACACTATACATCCCACATCGGAAGCAGAGGGAGATACATCATTCGATAAATAACGAGCCTTATAAGTACTATATACTTTCTATTGGTAGGCAGTTCGGCAAGACCTTACTGGCTACTAATCAAATGATGTACTGGGCATTGAATAACAATAACGTTAAGATTGGATGGGTATCCCCTATTTATAGACAATCCAAAAAAGTATTCAAAGAAACCTACAAAGCATTTGAGAAACGACCTGAAATATATTCAAAGAAAACAAGCCATTCCGATTTAATAATTGAATACGTTACTGGTTCATCTATACAGTTTTTCAGTGCGGAGAACTACGATAACATAAGGGGCAACACATTTGACTATCTCATTTGTGATGAGTTTGCATTCATGAACTCGGAAGCATGGACAGAAGTATTAAGAGCAACAGTTTTGGTTTGTGGTAAAAAAGTTTTATTAATTTCAACACCAAAAGGCAAAAATCACTTCCATCAAATATTCAATTTAGCAGGGGATAATTCTCTTTACAAATCCTATCACTTAACTTCCTATGACAATCCCCTAATTGATGCAAAGGAAATAGACGATGCAAGGGCAACACTACCCGAACACGTATTTAGGCAGGAATACCTTGCAGAGTTCGTGGATGGTGGCAGTGGCTTATTCATTAATCCCATCACAATAACATCCGCAGAAAAAACAAATAGAATGTACGCAGGTTTGGATATAGGCAGAGCAGACGATTACACTGTTCTAAGCGTGTTTAATGATAAGGGTGATATGTACTATATCGAAAGGTGGAATCATGACACATGGGCAAATATAGTAGGCAAGGTAACACAACGTATTAACGAGTTCAACTGCTATACATTTGTCGAGGTGAACGGAGTTGGTGATCCTATCTATGAGCAAGTAAAATCAAAGGTTAATGATGCTAACTTAATCAAGCCATTTGTAACCACATCGAAAAGTAAGCAGGATATAATTGAGCAGCTTGTTGTTGCAAACCAAAATAAAGAGGTACGATTTATAGATAAAGAATGGCTTCTAAAGGAGTTAGACCTATTCACCTACGAATACAACCCTAAAACAAAATCAGTTCGTTATTCTGCCCCTAATGGCTTCCACGATGACGGAGTGATGGCATCCGCTATTGGTTATAATGCTATGAAGTCATTAAAATCTTCGGGTGTATATTCGATGGGATAAAAAAAACATTACTTTCCTTTGTTTCCGCTTGTTCTACCGATGGGCAAAAGTCATTTGATTTGCTATATTAAATTATGAAGGTAGCAAACACATGGGCAGAAGTATCCCTAAAACAATACATTGAGATTACTGACATATCACAAATAGATATGGATGAGTTAGACAAGCAAATAAAGGTCTTAGCAGTATTATCTAATACTAGCGAGGACTTACTATGTGCTATGGAACTATCATTGCTAAAACAAGCAATAAGGGGCTGCCAATTCATTTATACCAAGCCACCGACAAAACACATTAAGCAATCTATCAAAATAGGTGGACATAGGTTCAACATCAATACTAATTTAAAGAAGATTACAGGAGGGGAATATATAGATTTAACTTCTATGATAAAGGAGAAATCAGATGTTACAAAAAATCTGCCTAAAATAATTGCCATCTTTCTCCATCCTGTTAATTTTTTTAGATTTAAAAAGAAAAATTGCTATGAAAAGGATTGTCAAACGCTAGAGAGCAGGAACAAGACTGCTAAAATAGTTGAAGACAAATTAATGATGGATGATGTTATGATGTTGTCAGGTTTTTTTTTGAAGAGTTGGCAAGTCTTAGCAAAGGCTACGCTGGACTATTCGGAATTACAAACGAAGAAGGCGAGGAAGCAACTGAAAAAAGCAATAGCCAAGGATTCCAAGAGTACTGGGGATGGCATTTAATATTAGATAGCCTTTCAAATCACGATAGGACTAAGTGGGAGTTTTTTACATCCATGAATATTATTGAGTTCTTAAATTGTATTTCATTTTTTAAAGACAAACAGAAATGGGAACACGAACAAAATCAAATAGCAATAAGAAATGCCAATAGAAAGAGCCGATAGGTTAGTTGTAAATAAAGAATTTGTTGCTAAGACAGTTGAGGAGATATTTTTAAAATACAGGGCTGATTTAATACAGGATTTGCGAGAGAGTTTAATAAATGTCAATCGTGATCAGCCTGGAGAACTGTTAAAAAGTATTGATGGATTTATTAAAGTAGAATCTAATAATATTTCCTTTGAGTTAGTAATGAATGACTATTGGAAGTTCGTTGATAAGGGTGTTGATGGCACAAAACAAAGCAGAGGATCAGAATATAAGTACAAAAAAAATGGTAAAAGAATACCATTAGATGCAATGTTAAAATTAATTAAGTTTCGTGGACTTGTTCCTAAATCAGTAGCGAAACCTAACAAAAGAGTGAATAAAAAACTTGGAGCAAAGAAAATAAATGCAGCTTATGAAAGTTATGCGTGGGCTTTAGGAGCAGTGATAAAGAGAGATGGATTAAGACCTACGCATTTTTTTACCAATGTAATTAACGAAGATTTAAAACAGCGACTAACAAAAGAAATATCCGAAGCATTAAAAAAAGATATTGAAATAAATTTTACAACATCATAAATGGCTTATTCAATTTCACAACAACCATCACTATATGCACCTGCTTACAACGATCAGATATATGTTGTAACATCTAGCAATAACGGACAGACTAATTTTAATTACATAGCACAGGTGTTTATAGGTAGTGATGTAATTACTCTCAAAGCACCTGCTAATCCTACGTATGGAAGTGGTGTATTTAATATTGGTAGAATTATAGAAGCTTATGTTAATAGTGATATTGATAGAACTGCTGTAAGTTTTCAAACCAACGCAAATAGCTATAAGGAATACTATGTCCGATTTGGTGAGGAGTTCGGAACTACGATAGTCCAACATTTAAACAGAACTCAAACAGTTGTCAAGTATGTATGGAATGGTGTCTTAGACTTCTTAGAATCCCAGTCATACAATCAAGATTCATACACGATGGAAGGTTCAGGCGCATGGCTTACAAGGTTCACAGGTGCAAGGAATCAACTAACAGGGGATTACAGTTGGTTGTATTGGTTAGCGGATGGAAGTAATAGTCTTTTATTATCCCATATTGATATTAAGAGTTACACATCGGCAGATGTTTTAATAAAGTCATGCGGAGTAACGAACACATTGTCATCAAGTGGAGTAATAGGGAATCATTTTGCAAGATTCGGAACTGGCAAGGATCAATTAAATGCAATACCAGCAGCGTTAAGATATGGAACGCAACCTATTATAGCTTCAAATGCTGCTTATTATAAAGTTGAATTTCAAACTTCAACAAGTGGAGTAATTAGTTCAACGATTCAATATAATATAACGGATGCAGATTGTAAGTATAGTAATTATAGACTTCATTTCCTTAACGATTCGGGAGGATTTGAATCATTCAACTTCACTAAGTTATCAATCAAATCAACAGATATTAATAGACTGCAATACAAAGCACCAATAGGCGCATTAACTTCCGCCAGTGCATTTGGCTACGCTGTTAAAGATAGAGGCGACAGGCAGTATTTTATAAGTTCTAAAGATACAATTAAGATAAAGAGTGATTGGCTAACTGATTTAGAAATGGTAATGCTTAGGCAACTTGTTGAAAGCTCTGAAATATATTTGGATGACAGCACTTACGGATTGATTTCAGTAACCTGCTCAGCAACGAGATTCGACACTAAAACTATTTTAAATAATAAAGTATTTAATTTAGAATTAGATATACAATATGGATTTGACCGATATAGACAACGCTACTAAATGAGAACAAGACTAGAACTAGGAACGAGTGGAAGTATTGATTTACTTGATAATATACCCTATTCATTAAATTATGCTATCGCAGATATAAGAGAACCTGATAAGCGTAATAGTAGCTATTCTAAAACTATAAAGATACCGGGCAGCAAAGCAAATAATATAATCTTTGCTCATATCTTCGAAATTAATATACAATCTAATTTTAACGCAAATCTTAAAACACCATGTAGGCTATATGTTGATGAACTATTGCAGATGCAGGGATTCTTACAACTACTTAAAATAAATAAAACAGATGATAATCAGATAGAATATGAGGTTGCCATCAAGGGTAATGTTGGTAATATATTCACAGACTGGGCAGACCTTCAATTAACTGATTTAGATTTATCAGCTTACAATCATACGTATAATAAGGCAGCGCAGAAGGCTTCATGGGTAGCGACTTACGGTGTTGGCTATGTTTATCCAATGATTGATTATTGTGTAACAAATGGTTCAAATGGATTAACTTTTGATGTAGAAAATTTCTATCCTGCGGTCTATGTGAAGCAGTATATTGATTCGATGTTTACATTGGCAGGATATACTTATAGTTCTGCTTTTTTTGATAGTGCTTTTTTTAAACGATTGATTATACCTTTTAATGCAACAACTTTATTATTATCGGAAGCAGAATTAACATCAAGATATTTTAAAGCTAAACGTAATACTAACTACGCAGCAAAAACATTGGTGTCGGTAGCCAATTCTGATTTTATAGCTTTCACAGCACAGACTACACCAACTTTAATACAAATAAATACGGATGTATCAGATGTTAGTAATCAATTTAATACAAGCACATTTATTGCCACAATATCTGATTCGGGGTATTATACATTCACAGCTTCTATAAATTTTAGTTTAAGTTTTAGTTTGCTGACAACTTCACCATCTACATTGCCTGTTGGGAATATAATATACTTTAATATCTGCGTATATGATTCATCAAACAATTATTCTCATACAATAGGAGTAGGATCTTACACAATACCAACACAATCTATATCAAATGGAGGTACAACTTCTGTATATACAACTACATTTACAACAGCTCTAATTTATTTAAGTCCAAATCAAAGGATTGGCTGTGCATTTACTTTTCAATCAATAAATTTAATATCAGGAATTTATTTAGGTCAGGCGGGAGAGATAGTGTTGAACATTACTGCTGATAGTAGTTTAGAAAATAATGCTGTTAATAATGGAATTTTTGATGGCGAAGCAGTTGTTATGAGTACGATGGCTATCCCTCGTAATATTAAGATAAAAGATTTTTTTACTTCCATAATTAAAATGTTCAATCTGTATATTGAAACGGATAAGACAATAGCAAATAAACTTTATATCGAGCCACGTAATGACTTCTATTCAGTAGGTGTTACAAAGGATTGGACTGACAAATTGAGTATTGACAGAGTGATGGATATTGATCCAATGGGTGAGTTAAATGCTTCACGCTATACTTTTAAATACAAGGAGGATAAAGACTATTACAATGAGAAATATAAAAACGGATTCTTAGAGCCTTATGGCACAATGAATAAGGATATTGATACTGATTTTATTAAAAGCACTAAAGAAATTGATATTATATTTTCTCCTACACCATTAACAAAAATAGGCACAACTGATAGAATTATTTCACAAATAGCAACACAAGGAAATAATGGATTGGGATTGACAAATATAAAAAATTACAACCTAAGAATTCTTTATTTTGATTTAAAAAATACAAATGATTCATGGCAATATACTGGAAGTATATCAGGAACAACAACTGAAACAACCTATCCATACGCAGGGCATGTTGATACTCCATTACTTCCAACTATTGATTTAAATTTTGGAGTGCCAAAAGAAATATACTACATCACAACAGCTTACACAAATAATAATCTTTACAATAAATTTTATAAAAAATATATCGAAGAAATAACGGATAAGGATAGTAAGATAATTACAGCTTATTTTTATTTAACACCTTTAGATATTTACTTATTAGATTTTAGAAATCAGTTTTTTGTTGATGGCAACCTGCTACGATTGAATAAGATTTACGATTACAATCCGCTATCTAACGAACTAACAAAATGTGAGTTTATAAAGATTAAAGAAGCTTTATCATTTGTTGCTGAATTAGGTGTTGCAGTAGGTGTTATTGGTCCTGCTTATGATACAGGTGACGATGTGCCAATATTAGTTAATACAGGGACAGTTGGTCCGATTGGTACATTTGTAGGCAATGGAAGTGTAGTTGATACTACTGTGGTTAATAGTGTTGTGCTTGGAACTGGAAACTATGTTGGTGCAGGTTCGGGCAATGTAGGAATATTTGGAAGTAGCGGAGTAACTGTATTTCCTGGTGTTACCGATGTTTTCGTTTTGAACTCAAATAATGTTGTTGTTACTGAGAGTAATATTTCTATTGTGAATGGTGTGTTCTTACCTACTGGAAGCCAAAGCGAACAAGGGATTACAGCCTATGCAGGTGGCGGACAAACAAATGGTTATCAAACAACAAAGAAATTTAATCTAATAGAAACAGTGGCTACTACTGCTGATTCCATCAAGACAATATTAGCGACATTAAATGCAGAGCAGACATTTAAGAATGTAGGAGCAAATAGTATGACAGTGTACCCTAGATTAGGCGAACAATTCAGAAGGGGGACAACATTGTTAGGGGCTAATGTAGGCTATGCGGTAGCGAGTAGGAATAGCTTACACATCTACTGCTATGAAGAAGGTATATGGACAGATTAATAATTAAAATAAATGGCGATAGATATAGCGTATAAAGCTTCCGTTGATATTGGTGATGGAACAAAATCACTAAAATCACTAAAGCAAGAATTTAAAGATGCACAGAAAGAACTGGATGGCTTAACAACAGGCTCAGAGAAGTATATTGCTACGCTTAAGAAATTAGGTACTATTAGAGATGACATTGGGGATTTGAATGCTGAGATAAATGCTTTTAATCCCGAAGGCAAGGTACAAGCATTTGGCAATGTTATAAGTGGTGTGGCATCAGGATTTCAAGCTGCTACTGGTGCAATGGCTTTATTCGGAGGGGAGAATAAAGAATTAGAGAAACAACTTCTAAAGGTTCAGGCTGTAATGGCATTCACCGAAGGAATAAAGGGTGTAATAGCGATGGGTGATAGCTTTGCGACCTTAACCAAAGTATTAAAATCAACAACATTAGGAACGTATCTTGTAACAGCAGCCCAGTACGCTTATAATCTTGCATTAGCGTTGAATCCAATAGGCTTATTAATTGCAGGATTAGCAGCGGTGGTGGTTGGTATAAAATTATTTACTGACTCAACTAAT
>Ga0181346_1000700_pt1 | contig 14795 bp, 8 predicted proteins | sample Su13VDMM15DN_FD_130100 | JGI IMG/M metagenome (GOLD analysis project Ga0181346, IMG submission 130100) | Freshwater viral communities from Lake Michigan, USA - Su13.VD.MM15.D.N | ecosystem: Environmental > Aquatic > Freshwater > Lake | place: USA: Michigan | collected 2013-07-15 | reverse complement strand
TCTTTCTACCATCGGTCAGGGTGTAAAAAAATAACTCAATTAAGTTTTGAGAAAACAAAATTAGGTTTTTCAGAACAAGGTACTATTTACCTAAATAAATTAGTTTTTGATCTGCCTATACATTATTTTTTATACGTAATACTTCATGAAATAGCACATCAATTTCAATATAAAAAATACGGAAAAGACTATGTTTTAGACCTGTACATGCATCCTGAAAAGTATGATAAATTTTGGGATGTTGAAAGAGTAGCAGACCGTATTGCGATAAAAAAGACAATAGAAATACTTAAAAAAGACAATAAAAAATCAAGTGTAAAACTTATATCTATCTATAACACAGAAACAAAAAAGGATTACATAAAAAAATATCTTAAGGACTTAAATACAGAAATAAATGAAAATGGATTTAAGACGATAGAAGAAATAAATAATTACTTAATACAAAAAAATAAAGAACATGTGCGGATGTAATGAACCAACACCTTGTGTACCTTGCTCTTCATGCAATACACCTGCTTGCAATAACTCTTGTAAATACACAGGAGAAAATATTGAAGGCTTAGGAATATTTAAAAATGAAGATATTAGTGTATCTCTACAAAAGATTGCAGAGTACTTACTTAATAATGTAACACCAATATCAAATAGTATTGTTAAATTACTTAGAACAAATAATATACCATTAATTACAACAGGGTATCCAGTTCCAAATAATTCATCTACACTACTTGGAACAACATATCAAGTTCCGATAGATGGTCAAGATGATTATGATATATATTATGAAGGTCAAATTATTTTTAATGCACCTAGCGAGGTAAAAATAGGTTTTTATAAAAACGGAATTTTATTAGCAACAGTTAGATCAGTAAAAGGATTAGGTAATACAGTTGTTCCATTTAGTTTCAGCGAGTCAAATATTACTTTAATACAAGGCGATAGTATAGATATTAGAGCAGTAGCTCAAAACACAGATGTTCTCTTAAACTTTGGGTCTCAAAAAATTATAAAAAGATAGTTAGGTAAGTTTTTTTGGTTTTTCTTACTTAACGGAACCCTCTGTAACAAGAGGGTTTTTTATTTATTAAAAACTTATATATTTTTTTCTTTGACTTTTTTTAACTAAATTTAGCCAATGTTTAAAATTGTTGAGTCATATAAACTTTTTGATGGTTTTTTTAAAGTCGAACTTTATCCTATAGATGAAGAAGAAGTATACTATTACACTCAATTAAGTGTAGAGTTCAAAGACATTGAGGATATGGAAATGCCGATAATGTTGAATATACTTACTGACAAAACTAGTAAGTATGTAATAATAGATTATAGTCATGTTGACTCAGCAATTAGTAAAGCAATAACAGAACTTGAGTTTTCACAAGAATTTGAAAAATGTTTAGTTCTTAAAAATACTAAAGACAAATTTAATAAAGAGATAAGCAATGATCACAAACAACGAGTTTGTATCCAGAGTTGTTAACAACTTAAAAGGATTAAGTAAGGATGCTCATATAAGTAAGAGATTTATTCTTAGTACAGGTAGAACTAAATCAAAGTTTTTGATGAGTCAAAAATTAGATGAGTTAACTATGTTTAGAGAAGAGGATTGTATTACGACAATTCCTTGTTTTGAATTAGAGAGAATAGATTATAAATCATGCGACATTTTTGAGTTTAGATTATGTGATAAACTTATGAGATCTAAGCACAAACTTCCAGAGGGATTCTTTGGAAAAAATGGTGCAGGTATTGTAAGTGTTACTCCGGTTGATGAACATACGAGGTACAACTTCATATCACCTAATCAATATATAGATTTAAAGAAAAGAAAGTATGCTAGAGATACTACAAAGTATTTCTATGTAAAAGATGGTTATCTTTACCTTCCAGATAGTACTGTAGAAGTGGTAGACATAAGAATGTTCACTATTTTCAGAGATCAAGCACTTAGCCTTTGTGCATGTAATCCGGAGAATAAATGTAAATCTGCATGGGACCAAGAATTTATTTGTCCTGATAGATTTTTAGACTTAATAATCAAAGATACTTTAACTGAACTAGGGTCTATTTACAGAACTTCTATAGAAGACGCTAACCCTAACTTAGATGTAAATCAAAAAACACAAACTGAAGTTTAATGAAAGAAATAAAAAGAGTTGTAGAGACAGCTAGTTTTATTGAATCGGTAGATTTATATAAGGATTACAAACAATACAAAAGACATATCCCAAAAAAATACCAAGTTAATAGAAGTAGAAGACTGTCAAAAATAACAAATGAGTTATTTAGGTCAATAGCAAATAATATGCTAGAAGCAGAGGGAGGGGTAGCAATAAAAGGATTAGGATATTTTTTTATTCACCGAAGCGATAGAAAGAGAATGTTGCAAAGAAGGCTTGAGAATGGGGAGTTAGAATCATATTACAACATAAGACATCAGATGCGAAGAATTGCACCGATGTATATGACTCCACAAAGACAAACATTTGCATTACACAGCTGGTCATTAGATGATTCATTCTCAATAACTGTAAAACTAAAACTAAGAGAAAACTTGAACAAGGGTATGAAGTATAAAGCATATCCATTTACCGTTACAAAATTAAAACTTATATAATGTATAACAACGTAGAAGCATTAATATCAGAGGTAAAAAGTCAGTTAAGCAAGTACGATGATGCAGGGCTTATTGACGATACTTCTTTGTACAGAGACATAACACTTGGGCTAAGAAGATTTGGAAACGATGTTGCAGTTCTTCAGGAAAAAGTTCTATTTGTAAAAGATGGAATGGCTCAGTTGCCAAAATCATTTTTTAGCCTATACGGAGCTTACCTTTGTAATCCAAAGGGGTTTCATACAAAAGGGGAGTTTGCGCAAGATAATTTAGTAAACTCTGTAATGTACCGAGAAAGAACGATCGAAACTAAGAAGTGGTCTGACTGTGATGCATCATGTGAGAGTATCACCGAGAATGTTGTACGAGAAAATTTATATTACAACGGACAACCTTACGGAGCCTTTGTTTACGAAAATCCAACATTGCTTACACTAGGAAAAACATTTTTAAAACAAAATTGTCATAGAGATTGTAGAAACAAAGTTATCAAGGATAATCCAAATGAGATTGTTATACATAACTTCACAATGCAAGCAAACTTTAACGAGGGGTACGTGTATATTCAGTATTACGGATTACCGGAAGACGAAGAAGGAAACATTGAAATCCCTGATACACCAAATGGACACTTAGAGACTTATTTGGAATACTTTTTAAAACGAAGACTTACAGAAAGGCTTATGGGTAATAATGATACAGTTGGTTTACAAAACTTGTATCAAGTATATTCTCAACAAGAAAGTGTTTCATTAAGAAATGCGAGTACCGAAATAAAAATGACCAATTTAAAACCACGTACATTCAAAAGAATGCAAAGTTTAAATAGACTTGAATCTTTACAATACGAAATTAACTTATAAGCATGGCAACAAAGAAAGAAATCTCTTCACCTAAAAAAGGTATGAATAAAGACTCTCACGAGTCTGAGTTAGAAAAACAAGAGTATTCGTTTGCATTGAATGCTAACATACAGGATGAACATGGAAATGGACTTGTTATATTGCAAAACGAACCTTCAACGATTAAGTGTACTTCATTTAAAACAGGTTACGTTGTTATTGGCCACAAGTATGATATCAACCTAAATAGAACATACTTTTTCTTAACAAAACCAGCGACAAAGGATTCCGAAATAGGGTACATAAATGGTAACCAACCATTTACTACAGAAACACCTGTCTTAAACGATTGTGATTGTGATCCATCAGCAGTATTGGAAACACCACTTGAACTAGAACCTCAAGTTGATACATGTACGTATGTAACACTAATATCAGATATTTGTGATGGAGTATCTACTAATAAATTTAATTTCAACATAGATTACCCAATCTATGAGAATAACATACAACTAAAGGATGAAAAGGTAGGAAAAGTAATCTATTTCACAGATAACTTGAATCCTCAAAGATATATTCAATTAGATTACCTAGATCAATACTACAAGGATATTGAACCTTGTACAGGAGATGAAGTAAACGCTTGTCTTGATGTAGACAAGATGCGTATCTTTAAACTTTTCAATAAGCCTTGCTCTAGAGTTGTTGATCTTATTGAGGGTGGAAGTTTAAAAGCAGGTATGTACGAAGTCATTGTTGCTTATAGTGACTCAGATAGTAATATATTATCAAGCTGGTATTCATTAACAAATCCAACTCCTATCTTTGATAAGAATAATAATATACTTGACCAGACAAATTTAGACTATATAACTAGTAAAGGTATATCTTTTGAGATTACTGACTTAGATAAAAACTACAACTTCTTTACTGTTGCAGTTATTTACAGATCCGGTTTAGATTTAGCTGTATCATACTTTACATATGGAACATATCCAATAGATACAAATAAAATAACTGTATTCTCACTAGACGATAGACCTAGAGATGTATCTTTAGCTAACTTCTTAGTTGCTAAACCTTTCTACAAGAAAGCTCAAGGAATGACAAATAGCAACGGATTTCTTTTCCAATATGGTGTAGAGCAACAAAGAGAAATTAACTTACAACCTGTTGTAAACTTAATGGGTGCATACGCTAAATGGACATCTTATATTGCAAAGGAGAATTTATACGAAGACGGATCAAATGTATCTAACTATACAGGATATATGAGAGATGAGGTATATCCATACGGAATAAAATTCTTTATGAAAGGAGGTTATGAAACTCCTTTATTTCCATTGATACCAAGACCACCAAAAGATTTTGAAATAGTTACAGCAACACCATTAATAACAGATGATACAGGGATATTAACATTAAATAAAGAATGTACAGACCTTGAAAGAGATAAGTTGTGGCAATATGCAAATACAGCGACAAAAGATGATGATATATGCACATTACCTCCAGGCACAACTATAGAAACTAAAGATATAACTAGGCAAATTGAAGGCACTTGTATTGTTACAAATCCAACAACTGGTCAGGCCGTAGTTGTAGATGATATCACAAACGGTAACCTTACTATAGTAACAAATTTAAACTTAGTTGACTATGTAAACAGTGAAGATGGTATACTAGAGATGCAAGCAGCACTAGCCGGTGGGGACACACAATTTAACGATATTTTATCTATAATAAGTAATCCAGCTATATACAGTGAATCTTGTGAACCAGCTTTGGCAGGAGATTGTACCCTAGATCCAGCAATAGCAATTGAGGAAGAAATATTTGCAATTACGGTAACTGGTTTACAAGAGAACACAACATTAATGTGTCTAAGTCAACCAAATATCGATGAATACGCTATAAGAGCAAAACCTCCAACTGATGCATATAATCTAGAGGTAGACTATTCTACAGGCTTACCTGTACAAGACACTGATTTTATAGAAGAGTATTTTGGGGGAAGTGTTTTTGACAGAAAAAGTGTAGATAACAACACTCCATCCGATGCTAAGGCTTTACCATTTTTAGAAAGCCCACAAGTACACTTTCCACAATTTATTGAACATTCAGGACACTCAGTTGCATCAACAGCTAACCCAACTTATAAAACACTTACTAACGGAGATTTTACAGTTAATAAAGTAGCTGCAAATGCTATATGGTATGTAGTAAACTTAGAAAATAGGGATAACGCTATTATAGAGTTGACTAAAATGAAAGAGAATGATGCAGATGACTTAACTAGTGTTGCTCAAAACCTCCGGATAACTGTTTATGATGGTGAACCAACCGGAGCTACTGATCAAAATTTTGTAAAATTTATAAAATTATCAGCCTTAACAAATCTTAATGATTTGATATTTATGATATCAAAAGAGGTAACACCCCCATGTCCGTCAGGTACTTATTTTCCTCAAACAACAAATTTTAAAAAGGATTTCGCATATATATCTATAGAAACAACGCAGACTAAAAAATCAACCGTAGGTATAACAACTTCAATTTATAATGCACATGCAATAGAGTTGTACAAAGAAAAAAATTTTGGTGCTTGTTCAGACTATAATGGCAGTGAACGATATAAATTTATTTACCAAGAGACATCTTCATCAAGTATTGTAGAAATAAAAGGAACAATAGATACATTTATACCTGGAGAAGTAACCGCATTTTTTGCAGCTAGTCAAGCTTTTCAAGATTTTTTAAATAGTCATGGTCTAAGATTTGTAGTTGTAGGTGTCCCTGGTGGCGAAGATTGCGTTGATGCCAGGTTCTTAATAGGCCAATTAAACGATGACTCTACTTTTCCGTACATGATGGGTTGGGCAAATGTAGATAGTGCACTTGAAACAGGAGTTATTCCAAATGATTCAAATTTTACAGATGCCTGGATTCCAACAGTAGCAACTATAACTTTTTCTAATCCTACACTAACTATTTCGTATACAATCCCAACAAGTACAGCAGTTACAGGAGATGTAATAACATGTAAAGTTTTTCCTGCCAAAAATAAGGCAGACTTTGGAAAAAAAATGATAGCTGCAAATTTAGTTACACTTACTGCATACGGTATAGTTGGTTTTGTAAACGATGATGGTGTTATGGTATTCAGAGGACCTCAAGGTTTTAGTGTTACTGGTACTACAAATTTTCCAAATGCAAGTACTCCTCAAATAATTTCAAATGTTTGGCCCTTGAACGGTCTTAAAATAGAAATAAATAATGATTTAACAGGAGATACAATAGTAAATAGACCAACTAGAGGTGTATTTAACATTTATCAACGTGATCCTGTTTATAAAAGAGACATTACTTTCGGTCTACTTACTTTTGGTAAAAAGCAGGTAAAAACTTATAGTTGTATATACCATGTACCAATATTAGATAATTGCATCGCAGTACCTTACGCAAAAGGAGATTTTTCATATTGGGAGTCTACTGAAAAGTACCCTTGTAATTTAGAGATGTTTGATTCATCAGGTCTTGAAATACCAATTATAGATATACCACTAGGTAAAAGAGATGGTTTAGAATATTATGCAACTCAAAACTTAGTTACAGGCAAATTTGACTGGAAACTAGATCAAAATAATGAACCATTAGTTAATTTTGCAGATAGAGAAATAAGACACTATAAATATCCAGATAATACGCTTACTCCATTTATGTCTGATGATACAATGGTACCAGATGACTTTAAATCAAGTAATATATTTCCGATAGGATTTACGTTGGATAAAGATATTATTGAAATATTTTTAAATATTGCTGAAAATAATAATCTAATAACAAAAGAAGAAAGAGATTCGATTGTAAGTTATGAAATTTTTAGAGGTGATAGAAGAATAGATAGATCAATAGTAGCGAAAGGTTTATTGTTTGATATGTACCGAGCAACTGAACCTCTTGAATACTATTCTAATTACCCTCTAAATACTTTAGGAAGAGATTCTTTGAATGGTGTATCACAAGATCACAGGTTTGGAAGTACAAAAAACAACATGTTTACTTTTCACTCTCCTAATACTCATTTTGCTAAACCAACACTTCCAACTGAATTACAAATAGATGGTATAGTATACGGAAAATCAAAAATTAATTATGATGAAGTAAAGAATCACTCTGCTTATGTTTTACTCGGTAATAAAGCTACGAAACTTGCAATACACCTTGCTGCTGCAGAAGCTTATTTTGAGTATGCTGCTTATATTGGAGATATAGCTACAAAAGGTGCAGCAGGTGGATTTTCTGCACCTGTAAGTTCCATTGTTGCTGCAGCAGCTATAATTACTTTTGCAATTGCTCAAGTAATAAAGGTAGGTCAAAACAGATTACAATGGTTACAAACATTTAAAAATCTAGGTAGTCCAAGAAACTTTGCTTACTATCAAGCTGCTGTAGGTTACTATAATTACTTTAAACCTTACGAGCCAGTAAGCCCTAATAACTCTGATGTTGATACTAAATACTCTAAAAAAATAAGAGGTATTGAGGTAGCATCATATTTACGAGAGGGTATGTATGAAGTTTCAAACGAAAGGTCAAATAGTACATATAAGGTAAATAACTTAGATAGAGAAGACTCTGTCTTTATTACTGTACAAAAAGAAATTGATTACCCAAGTGAGTACACTTTATACGATAATGAATCTGTATCAAAAGTAAAATCATCAAGAATGGGGTACAGTGGTATAGGTAGAAGTACAGGATTAGTTGGAAATTGTGCTTCAATGTATGGTACACTTAAAAGATACAACCCAAGTCAATATGGTTTTATACACTCTATAGAATGGTTAAGCACAGGATTCTGTAGGACATTTGAAGATAATTTTGGATCTTGTGATGCTGTTTTTGGTGGAGACATTTACATATCTAGATTTTCTATAAAAAGAAAGTTTCCATTTTTTACATCTAACGCGGTAGGGTTAGCACCACTAATACCTTTTGCTTACTCAAATTATTTTAATATAAATCCTAAACTAAAAGAAGGGGGAACTAGGTTTTTTATAAACTATGAAATAAACACAAATGTAGATTCTGGGTTTAATGTTGGAAGTTTATTCTTTCCAACTAACGAATCTGAGTTAAACCTTGATAACTATAAAGACAAGGACATGTATATTACTCCCCCTTCAAAGTTTTACTTATTTTCATACGGATTTCCTTACTTCTTAGTTGAGTCTGAAATTAACTGTAATTATAGGTACGCAAGAAGAGAACTGTATGAAAACTTCTATCCTAATATTCCTGATGTAATTGAATTTACTCAAGAAAAAAATGTAAGTATAAGAGAACCAAATACATATTTCTATAACCGAGTATATTCTGCTGCTAAGTCTAAATCAAGATACGATTTATTTCCAACAAACTATACATCAGAATATTACAACAAAGTTAATTCTGGAAAAAACACAGTTATATATTCGTCACAAGATTCATCTGAAACTAATTTTAGTGACCCTTGGTTACAGTACGCACCAAATGATTACTACATATTCCCATCTAGTTATGGAAACTTAGTTGATATGTTTGGAATTGAGTCTGAACAGGTTTTAGCTAGGTTTACTAATGGTGTATCTATATTTGGTGCTATTGACGTATTAAAAGAACGATTAACACCTGAAACACGGTTAATTGGTGCTGGTGGTATTTTCAACGCAAGGGCGATGTCTTTTAATAAAACTGAACTTGGGTATGCAGGAACACAACATAAAGCAAAAATCTCTTGCAGTTTTGGGCATTACTTTGTTGATGCACAAAGAGGAAAAGTATTTAACTTAAAACCTGGTGGAGAAGGCATAGATGATATTACAGTTGGATTAGAAAAATGGTTTAAACAAAACTTACCTTTCAATTGCATTAAGACATTCAGTGATATAAACATTGATAATAATTTCAAAAATATTGGTATTACACTTGGGTGGGATGATAGACTTAAAAGGCTTTTCTTAACAAAAAGAGATTATAAAATCATTAAAAATCCTGTTGGAAAACCTGAGTTAAAGTTTAACAAAGTTGACGGATTCTATACGCAATTAAATACTAACGCTCCTAAAATATCTGTGCCATTTAGCGATACAGCTTATTTCAAAGATTGTTCTTTCACAGTGGGTTATTCACCATTATCAGTGAGTTGGATATCCTACTATTCATTTAAGCCTAACTATTATATAACTTATAATGACTATTTCCAAACAGGTTTAAATTACCCTAATGATCCGGCAGAGAAGGGGCTTTGGTCACATTACCCTTTTACAAGTTCTTATCAGGTATTTTATGGAAAACTTTATCCATTTACAGTAGAGTATCCAATGGTATCCAAGTTTTCTCAAAGCTCTATTTCTACAATAGAGTATTGGTTAGAAGCAAGGAAGTACTATAATAATTGGGATTTTGCAGATGCATTTGGGGTAGGGTTTAACAAAGCTATAGTTTACAACAGTCATCAAAATACCGGATTATTAAATTTGAATCATCAAAAAAATAATGACTTATCTCAACAAATTAGATTTCCAAAATACAATCAAAATTCTACGGATATTTTACAAACTGAGATAGGAGGCAAATGGGCTTTTAACTATTTGTACAACATTATTAAAAATGAAAAATCAATGTTACCAGTATGGTTAAATGATATTTCAAATGTAGACAAGTCAATAAATAATATATTGTTAAACTACAAACCTACTTTTAAGGATAGAATGAGAGGAGAATACTTCTTAGTAAAATTATCACAAGACATAGAGAGTAGATTTAAATTATTGTTTAGATTTGCATTTGACGAAAGAGATTATTACGAACAATAAAAAAAACAAAATAATGGCGATTAAGATAACAAAAATTTTATCAAAAGATGCACCTTCTACAAAAGTCATTAACTTCAAATTTGATGTTGGTGACTTTGGAGATGGACTAAAAAGCATCGATGACACATTTACCTTTTCAATGTCAAAAGATTCCTCAGGAGTGTTTAAAATAGGAAAAGACGTTGAAAAATTCTGTGGAATAAAAGAAGCAGATGTAGTCAAACAAGTTGCAGAAGGAAAAGATAAACCTGAGGATGCGATAATCTACGGATTAACAAACATAATGAATGGTGGCAAGGATATCTATATGTGGATAAACGCAACTAGATATCAAGGTATGTCTAAAAAAGTAGGGGCAATACCTGCAATGTTTGAGATACTTGCACATGAGTCAGCACACTTGGCAAAACAATTACTTACAAGAGCTATCGCTAAAAGTAAAAAACTAAATCTAACTAATGAAGAATGGATTAAGCATGACTATGGTGCAGGTGCATACAATTGGCCAACAAACGGAGATATGAATGATAAGAACAAACTTATTCAAGTATCCGATGAAGCATTCGCAACAACAGTTGGTTTAATTGGACAAGAGGTAGCACCTCATTTTTTAAAAATGTTAGAAAAATACTAAAAATAATTTATTATGTCAGACAAGGATAAAAAATTAGAAGAAGACAAAGTACTTTACAAAGGGGAAGAAATGTCTCCTAAAGAGTTTGCAGAAAGATTTGAAATTGAAAATAAGAAAAAAGAACGTAACGCAGAATCTGTTGCAAGACAAAAACTAGAAAAGAAACAAGAGGAAGAATCTAAAAGAAAATCTTTTGTAAAAGCTCTAGTTCCAAAAGAACAAGATAGAGTTGCGGATGACTACGGACCAGGATCTGAACAAGAAGAATCACAACCTGATATGTCAATGTATAGGGTTAATTTACCTTTTGACGTTCAAGAGGGGCCTAACTTAAGTCTTGGGCCTATAGGACAGCAGCAAGTACCTCAACCTGAAGTTGATTATAGATTGGGCGGATTGATGAGTTTAATAGATGACAACAACATACAATCATACAAAATACAATCATACAAACCTGGTGGAAAGAAGACATCTAAGGGTAAAGATGGTACTGTAACAAATAAATTTACAGATAAAGATGGCAATATTGTAACTCAAGTTAAAACTAAAGATGGAAAGTACTTTGAAAAAAAGTATAACGCACAAGATGCTTTCAACAAGGATTTCAAAGTTACAGAAGATAGTAAATATGATAAAGTAAAAGATAAAATTGAACAAGATAAACAAGCTTATCTTGAACAATTAAAAAAAAGTAAAATTAGTATTCCAAAAGAGGATGTTAAGCAAGATTTAGATGAGCTAGAAAACAGTGGATGGAAAAATTACGGTAAAGTAGGCGAACAAAGACCTGAAGCTACGGTAAAATCTTTTACGCCTGATAAGCCACAAGGTTTTGTGGATAAGGCAGTTGATGTTATATCCAACCCAATGACTTCTGCCGGATTTTTAGCTAGAGGACAGAGTGTTCCTGACTATATGCAAAGAGATATGGATAACGGTACATTTGGATATTTTGCAAATGGGAGCTATCATAATGAAAGAAACCCACTTGATTTAGCAGTTGGAGACATGACAGGTTTATCTCTTTTAAACGATGTTAGAAATGTTAAAAAAGGTGTAGAAAATGGAGATGTTAATCAGGCAGGGTGGGGATTATTTGCAGCAATACCAGGGTTGGGAGATCTAAAAGGTGCAATAAAAGGAACTAAAAATATAGCTAAAAACTCTGATGAAGTAATGGCTGCAGGATCTGCTCTTTCTGATTATAGAAATATTGAAGAATTGAGGCATGCATATAAAGGGGCTGGTTATAAAGAAGGTAGTCATGTTTTTTCTTCAAAAAAACATTATGATAAAGCTGCTAAAGAATCAAAAGATTTATATAAAAAGTATAATAAAGAATTTAAAAAAAAATACGGACCAGGTAGAGAAGAAGAAGTTTTACTATATGGTGCACATAAAGAATTAAAAAATCACCCTGAAAGAAACTTTTTAGCAAATGAAGATTTCTCAAACTCAATAGGAGCTAATAGTAATTTAACAAATCAAGAAAAGTTTTTATCAGACGCATACCAATTAGAGTTTTCAGAATTATTTAATAATACTTCAGGATCAGGGTTTAACCCAAAATTTGCAGAGGAAATGTCTCAAGAAATGGGTAACATTGTTGGTAAAAACAAAATTAACAGACCTGTTCAAGTAAAAAGATCTTCAAATTTTAATAGAGACGTTAGAACTAAGAGAGATGGTTCAGATGATTTTTCTATGATTCATTATAATGATTTAAAAGAAGGAGATGTTATTTACCCTGATCATTTATGGAGTACTACATCAGATGTTGGAAATCCTGTATGGGGTAGTGATACAAATCCAGTAGCAAGAATTAACTTACCTAGTGAGCAAAAAGTATTAAGACCTAATACTTATACAAATAGCCAATACCCAAATGAACAAGAAATAATTCTTCCAAAAGAAACAGGATATAAAGTTTCAACTGTTAATCAAGGTAGTGAAGGAGATGATACTCCTAGATTTATTTTTGATGCTGGATACAGAAAAGGTGGTTACATACTTGGAGGCCTAATGGACTTAATAAATGACGATAACATATCTGCGTATAAAGAGTCTTTCAAAAAAAAAGTAGAAATAAATGACAACAAAATACAATCATACAAACCTGGTGGAAAGAAGACATATAAGGGTAAAGATGGTACTGTAACAAATAAATTTACAGATAAAGATGGCAATATTGTAACTCAAGTTAAAACTAAAGATGGAAAGTACTTTGAAAAGACAAAAACTAGAGAACAAAAAATAGCAGATAGAAAAAAGTCAATTGAAACTTTAAATAAAATAGGTTTAGATGTAAAAAATCCTATTATTAATATGTCTGAGCCAACTTTAGAAGAACAAGTTGAATATAATTTAGGGCATCCTATGGAAAAAGCATATAACATTGCGAGGCATAAAGCAGGTAAAGGAGAAGATGCAATTGATAATTTTAGACATCCTATGGCTGGTAGATATACTGCTGAAGCTGCGTATAAACTTAGAAAAGAAAATACACCATGGGCACCAGAATGGTTAAATAAAGCAGGTGCTTGGGTAGATGCTAATACACTTGGTGTAGGACACGAAGCTACTACTTTATTTAAAGATGAAAGACCTTGGGGAGTAAAACTAAGAGAGTCAGCGGAGGATATCTATAACAATGGCGTAGGTGTAAATACAGGGTTATCAAATTTAACATCTAGGGAGAAAACTAACTACTTACTAGATTTATCTCATAACAACAAGTTACCTGATGGATATGGTGATCAAAAAAGACCAATGTATTTCAAAAAAACAAGGTAAATTAGTTTTACAAAATCTAATAATTTTTTAAATTAACTAATCACTAATTATATTTGCATTATATGAAAGATTATATTGATAAATTAAGGGAGGACTACCATATAAAACAGGTTAAAAAACTTAGGTTTGGAGAAAGACTTAAGAATAAATACTATGACATGAGGTATGGTAAATTTCCAGACGATGTACCTACCCAATATCTTAACGAGGAAGATAAATTGGTTGATGCAGAAGGAAATCCTATTGATTTAAAAAAAGAGCAACAAGACGTACTAGCTAACAAAGAAGCAATAGCCAATAGAAATGCAAATTCTTCTGTAGAAGCACAAGACAAAATAAGTACAAGTGCTATACCTGGTCAGACTTCGTTTAATCCTAAAACTGGGTTTAAAAGTATGTCTTACAAACCCGAATCTAGTGGTGCCGGTGACTTATTTGATGCAATGCAACAAGAAGGTCAACAAAAATTGCTTTCAGGGACTACACCAATTACAAAAATAGAGGAACCAATTACAAAAATAGAGGAACCAAAAACACTAATAAAACCAAAAATACCACAACAACCTCCTGGATTTTTCATGCCACCTAACGGAGACTTGACAACAAATTTATATAACGCAGGTAGAGCAGCTAAGTCAGGAAATGTATTTGGTACAACTACGAATCTCCTAGCGGCAGGTGTAGAAGGAGCAAGAGCTTTTTTTAGCGGAAACAGTTTCCAAAATATGCAAAATCAAACTGATCAGTTTAACACAGATCAACTGATTGAAGCTAGAAAGAAATATGAAAGTAATCCGCAATATAAAAATACAAACTCCACAGGTAATGCAACAGAGTCTAGAAATGGTGGTAAACTAAGATTTTTTGAAGAAGGAGGAGAACAAATGGATCCTCGTCAGGCTCAAATGATGCAGATGATGCAACAACAGCAAGGTCAACAAGAAGCTGATCCAAGGCAACAACAACAACAACAAATGGATCCTCGTCAAGCACAGATGATGCAACAACAAGGTCAGCAACAAATGGATCCTCGTCAAGCACAGATG